>JGI24158J21664_10000234_pt1 | contig 43872 bp, 30 predicted proteins | sample Ectturendosymbi3_FD_21664 | JGI IMG/M metagenome (IMG submission 21664) | reverse complement strand
CTATGACAATCTGGAAAGAGAAAAATGAATAAGGTCATCGATAAAGGTTTTAGAAGCTGCCGCTTTGTTTCAACAATTGTGAAACACCCTGTACTTAGTTTTGCAACGTTTATGTAGGTTTGTTCAGTTCATTACGCAAGGATGCTCATTTCATTTAATTTGTTTATCATGCTGTGTGTACGATTCCGCTTCTTTTGCAGTCACGACAAAGGTTGTTGCAGACCTCCTCGTATTAGAAAAGTAAAATGACTTTGCTTTCTATGCGGAGAGTGTGAATCACCACGATAACAGAATGCTGATGTCAGACTTTTCATTTCTTTCCCAGTTGTTTGTTTTTTCTTTCTTATTCTTGTCTCCTGCATTTTTTCATTTCTTTTTTCTTCAATTTCGTATCTAAACATGAAAAAAGGCTCGCGCAGTTTCCTTTTCCTGTAAGTGTACAGGGTGATTACATTACGCATGACACCGGTTAGCCAAAAATGATTCTCCTCAAGCAGATCTCAAGCCAATGGTGTACTGGATCACTCCCGACCCGCTGCAGGAGGAACGTTGCCTAGCACTGCGATCTGAAATTAAGATTACCTGCTATACAGAAGCCTCACCATCCTCAGAACTGCAGTATTCTTGGTTCAAGTTGGTGAGAAAAATTTTATTCACAAATTTCCTGAAACACCCAAAAGGTAGACGGTGCTGTCGGGTTGTTTGTGTTCAAGTGTTGTTCCATGCAGGACACCCATCACTCGAGTCTTCTTCGATAATCCAACCACTGATATATTCCATATGTGGACAGTGCGTAAAAGCCAAGATGTGCATCTTTTCTAGCTACTTCCGCTGTATTAGAAAATAGAAGTAAAATAAAACCAGTCAATGAAGGATGATCGTTACGAAAATATTTTTTTTTCACTTCGGCGAAATACTTTGGGTATTTCGGTCAATTTTTCTGCAAAACATATCAGCACTGTGCACTATATACGATAAACGCACTTTCGCCTGCAGATCACCAAGCACAGGAACTTAAAAAATCATTCTATAAACCACACTGTGGCAAACAACATTACGACCCAAGATGAACGGCTTCCCCGATCGCAGCACTGCCTTTTTACGTGACGCGAAATGGAGCACGTAGCTTAGTCTATTGAACCACGTGCATGTCAAGTATCTTAGCAGCACATCAGTGAAAAACTCGACTTGGCTCACAAACGCCTACTGACCAGGCGCGGATTTACCATTAAGCTAAAAAGGCTTAAGCCTAGGTCCCCCGATTTTTGGGGCCCCAAACTTTTGTAAGGACAATTTCCAGCAATTTTGTAAGCAATTATATTTGTAATTTTGCTTTGGTTCAACGCACGTTTTTTTCTCAAACTGTTTGCAATGGCCGTGAGAACTTTCGCATTGATGTCTTCACTTTTCTTATCGATCAGCTTGAGTCGGATTTAGAATTTCGTTACAATGCGTACAAGAAACCATGCGATGCATTTGGTGTATCAGGCAATTTGCATGATGGAAATGACAAAGAGCTTATAGCAGGAGGAAAGAAGCTCATTGTACTGTATAATGAAGATCTTGAACCATCACTTTTTTGAAGAGCTGGTAAACGTTGCTGTATACTTTAGGAATGTAACACTGTGAAGTTATCTTCATCTGACCGAGATACAACGTCGATGAAGCTTGAAGCATTTCAATACTTGATGCGTAATGAATTAACTGAAGTATTCCCAAATGGTCTCATCGCCTACTACATTTGATTGTCAACTGCTCTGGCCATAGGCGTACGGGAAGGCATTTTACTGGGGGTGGGGCGGAAAAGATTTGCCCTGAAAACAACAATTTACCCTAAAAATAAGCAATTTGCCCTAAAACTAACTTTTTAAGTTTAATCCGAATGGGGCCTGCAACCTCTTGTAAATCTGTTCTGTACCGTTGAATTCGTTTATAACGACTTCGTCTGTAACGTCAATTCGCCTATCTATAACGTTACATTTGTTCGGTCCGGATGGCATCTTTTACAATTGCATATCAATTCGCTTATAACGCCAATTCGGCAAAAACGTTCTTTATGCAATCCCCTAGAGGTGCCGGTATAGACAAATTTTGTAGTTACTTTCCTTGTTAACTCAAGGGGGTGAAATTCCTTGTGTGTTGTGTTCTCTTAGACAAGAAACTTTACGGTAATTACCTTTACTGATGCAAATGTGTTTTTTTTACCATTCAGGATTTTTGAGTAACTTTGCGCTTGCACTAAAAAACATAATTTGCCCTGAAGTTTTTCACTGTATTGAATATACTTTTTACATTCAAGAGTTTTGAGCAACTTGCGCATGCCCTGAGAAACAGAGTTGCCCTGAAAATTTTAACTGTATTGAAATATTTTTATCATTCAGGATTTTTGAGCAACTTGCGCTTGCCCTGAAAAACTTAGTGTGCCCTGAATTCCCTGTATTGAATGTATGTTTTTACCATTCAGGATTTTTGAGCATCTTGCGCTTGCCCTGAAAAACGGAGTTGCTCTGAAATTTCTCACTGTATTGAATATATATTTTTTATTATTCAGGATTTTTGAGCAACTTACGCTTTCCTTGAAAAACAGAGTTGCCCTGAAATTTTTCATTGTATTGAAATATTTTTATCATTCAGGATTTTTGAGCAACTTGCGCTTGCCCTGAAAAACAGAGTGTGACCTGAAATTTTTCAAGGCGGGGGGCGTCAGCTCCCCCCACCCCCCTTTCTAAGCTTAGACGGCTGAAATCATGCACACGATCTACCATGGGCCAAAACAGACTGCAAAATCTTGTTATTCCTTATGTTGAAGATGCTTTAGCTAGAAAGATAAGCTACGACAAAATTATCAGCGATTTTGCAGACAAAATGTCCCGTCGATCGTCGACTAATGCAACAGGCTGTTAGGTGTTGTAAGAAGTACAGGTGCTTTACTCAGAGCCAGCTCTTGACACGTGCAAACTGTGCAATTTTTTTAACCACACCAAATTTCCTCAATTAAATTCGATCCACTCCTTTGCGTACATGGGCATGCTCCTTCAACTGTAAATTTATTTTACCATGTTCTGTGCTTGTTTGTTTGTTTTTCTGAGTGTACTTATTTGATCTCCAACTGTTTTGTTCAACACTTGTCAAAGAGTAATAAACAGCGTTGGTTGACTAGATGACCGTCATGGTCTTTCAATTCTATGCGGCACAGTGACACTCTTTGTTTACATTAATAATGATCATGTCAATGTATTTTCATTTAATCTAACGTTCACTGACAATTGGTCTCCTTATTGCGCGATGGCTCTTTGTATTGATTGCTTTTGTTTGTTAGCTGAGTCGTATGAAACAATAAATCAATGCATAGGACAGAACCGTCACAAGAAAGTTTTCAATAGCGGGGCTTTGCTTTTGTGCGGGGAGCTTGACATTCTAAAAATTGACAAAAACGCTAATGATTTATAGTGTTTCATGTTTCAATTTAAGGGGGCTTGGAGCTTTGTTTGTGGGGGGCTAAGCCCACCAAAGCCTACCCGTGGCGACGGGCCTGGCACAGGGCACTCAGTAAATATGTCATGGGGGTGTGGTCAGATAACTTCACCGCTGCCTTTTTCGTTCGTTTCATTGTGACTGTTTTTCTTCCTAATGTCGAGGGAATTCAGAATAAAGTATTATGTTTATGAATTGGAACAACTAGTTCAGTGATTGTATCGAGCATGTCTAGTGCTAATTTGTATGACATCAGTCGTCGCAAACCTTCCAAAAGGGCTCCTCCCAATTTTAAATAGCCTAGGGCCCAGAAAATGAAAATTCGCCTCTGCTGCTGATAGTTTTTGTTTAGGTCACAACAAGACGATGAAAACGAGATCTGAGTTAAATCTGGCGTTGTACCGCTAAACCATCAATTAATAAGACCAGGGCTACCATCGATCTAGAAATAAAAAAAAGGACGGCTAAGGAAAATTTGATTTTATTACCTAAAAAGAAAACAATTGTTTCTGTTTGCCCGACTAACGTCAGATCTTATGTTCGTCTATTTATCTCCAAGAGCCAGTTGCTTCAGCAATGTCTTATTTTCGACTTCCTTCTTGCAATCGTCACGGAAAACGTTTTTTTCGCTTGCTTATATCTTGAATCAATTGAATGCTAAACCTCGCTACAGAACCCGCTTTCCTAAGAATCCTAACCAAAGTAGACAGCTTACGTGCTAACCGTGCCTGATAGTGCGTATGTCTCTGTGCTGCAGGATTGTACTACTTTTACGACGTCACAAAACCTTGATTACAAAATGTTTACGATGACAATGTCTATGGAAAGAAATCCTTTCTCATCAAAGAATCGAACACTTTAAGATCTTACCGAGTATATATTTCGCCTACGAAGTAGGCATCATCAACTCTGTGAAGTGCATGAAGTGTAAATAGAATAAAATTAAACCCACAAACAGAAAAGTTACCAATTAAGAAAATTCAATACAAAAATTTAATAGAAAAATTGCAACCACAGCTGCCACTTTACATTGGAAAGGAAAAGGTCACAGTAGGAACAATGATTACGATGAGATAGAAATGTCTATCAGATAATACTTATCTAAATTGTTGTGCCATAGAAAATAAGAAAAAATAAGGACGCAAGTCACAAATAAGGACATTTCTGAGAAATAAGGAACTAGTATTGTCTAAGACGTAATATTGCAAAATAAGGACAAATCTTAGAAATAAGGACGGTATGGTGGCCCTGAATATAACCAATTAAAAATTTCTGGAGTTGAGAAAAAGTTTTTCGAAAAGTTTGTCACAACCAATAAACGCCTGACAAAGGTGCTTTCATATTATGTTCTGTTCTAAGCAAATTTGTCAACGAAGTATTTGGTTTTAGCAAATTGCTCGCATTATAGTTGCGCTGATACATTATTAGCATCTTCGATCAATTTTTAGTATTTGTAGATTGAGATGGTTGCTCAGAAATAGACGGCCCAACCGAAAACCGCAAACAAGTATCACTTTATAATAGGAGTCCTCAAAGACCGGGCCGCGGGCTGGATCTGGCCCGCGAAGGGTTCCAATCCGGCCTGCTAGCTTTCATAGAACTGTTTTATATTTCAAAAATTTCGTGTAAGTAAATAAATTAATGTAAGATGTATTTACACCAAAAGCAAAAAGAATTTAACCAGCACATGGAGGAAATCGATGGAAATTACAAAGATGTCTTCTACTTTTAACAAAATCTCTGGCTTAGCAGGGGAAACTATTGAAGAGAGTGTGGGATTTAAGACAAGAAATTGCATTTTATATGGATTCTGAAGGGATACAGCATCAGTTTTCTAATGCACATTGGCTTTCAAAACTTGTTTCTTGGTGGATATAACAGAAAAATTAATTTATCTGAATGCGTCATTGCAAGCAGTGTTGTGGAGTCAGAGTCGCAAGGAGTCGGGGTTTTTGGTGTAGTCGGATTCTTAAGAACACTAGAAGTCGGATTTTTTCATCTGACTCCGACTCCGGAAGTCCATTTGAATCATTTATTACATCGCACTCCTAAGTTAGGCATCCTAACCCGTGCTGTTGGAATGGTACAACTTATTTTGAAACTTTTAATGAAACAGAGAATTCTTGCTGTGCACCACGATTTGTCAAACATCGTTCACAGTACTGTATGTCAAAAAGTCGGTGTCGGAAAATTTTGGACGTTAGGAGTCGGAGCTGGAGAGACGAACATTTTACCTCCGACTCCGCAACCCTGCCAAGAAAGGAAAAAATTCATTCACAATCTTTTTGGTGAAAAGCGTTTGAAGCAAAGCTAAAATTTTGGCAAAGGCAGTTACACGAAAATGCGTTTGACCTTTTTCGGTGTTTGCGAAGTGCACTTGAAGATGGTGAAAACGACAGTGGTTTTAAATATGCTGATGATATTGTAAAGTTGCAAAGTGAATTTGATCGCCGATTTCAGGTTTTCGTAATTTGGAAAGTGGCATAAAAATACCCTTTGAATTTGATATTGAATAAGTGCCAATAGATTTCCCAATGGAACAGTGGTTCTTCATCGTGGGCGCACGCCTGGGGGGAATCAATCAATTTATAGGGGGATGCGAGCTCTTATGCGCTTTAGAACATGGAAATTTTGATCAATAAATTTACCAATAAATACATTTGCTTTTACAGCTTATTTAAAGTCAGGGGGGCTTTAAACAAAGGGCAAATACTTAAGAACCACTGCAACGGAATTTATTGAATTGCAAAATGCCTTGGATCTGAAGGCAAAATTTGTATGAAAAACACTTCTGTAGCTTTACAGAGTTTCTCCTAAGAACAAGATTTGCAAAGATTTCAAAACGTGCTCAAAATTGCTTTGGTGTTTGGAAGTATTTATCTTTGCCAATAATTCATTTCTAAGATTAAATATTCTAAATCCAAGTGTCGAAACAGAATTTCAGATGCACATATGCACGACACTCTCCGTATTGCAGCATCAAGCAAGCATGGAACCAAATACTGCAACTATTATGCAACAAAAGAATCACTTTCATAAGTCACATTGCAAACATGTTTCTGAGCAAATAAAATAAATAGCAATACCGGTATGCAAACCATAGTCGTATCCAGGGGGGCCCCAAAAGAGCCATGTCCCCCCAAAAATTTTTAGAACATATAGTCATTTTGTACTTTGAGAGGCGTTTTTCCGAACAAAATAGTGTTATTCGCCTAAAATCAGACATTTTGGCCCCCCCAAATTTTTTGGCCCCCCAAATTCTTGGGCTGGCTACGCCATTGATACAAACGTGAGTGATGGTGCGTGTGCTGTTGTTTTTATGTTTTTTGTTTTTTCAATACACAAAGTATTCCGGTCCGCGGACGCTGATAAGATTGTGAATTTGGGCCAGCATCCAAAAAGTTTGGAGACCGCTGCTTTATAATATGGAAAAAGGAAAACTTTGAAACTAAGAGATAAGTTTGTCTTGGCAAAAATATGTGTTACCCTAATTGATTTCATTTGGCTGGGATGCCAGGAGGATAATATATTTTGGGGGAGGATGTAACATTTGCTTGGCGGTAAAAGACTTGCCTTGTTTCAAGTCAGTGATTGATGACCAAGAGCAAACAGTAGAATTCCACCTTAACACAACATTTTCAAACTCTTGACTATTTCCTGAAAGCGCCTGCTTTTGACTGTGCCACGATGTTCACACGATTTGAATATGAACCAGGTTTGCTGAGTCGCAGTCGCAAGGAGTTGGAGGTTTTTGAATGGAGTCGGAGTCGGATTCCTAAGAAAATTAGGAGTAGGATTTTTTATCCGACTGCGAAAGTCCAATTGAATTAGTTTTTACATCGCACTCCTAAGTTAGGCATTTCAGCTTGTGACTGTTGAAATGTAATTTCTTTTGAAACTTTTATAGCAACAGATAATTCTTGCTGTGCACCACTATTTCCATTGACTGCTGGTTGCTACAAAATTGTTAACGGCAAACTTCATTCACGTTATGTTATGGAGTCGGAGTTAGTGTCGGAGCCGGAAATTTTGGAGAGGTGGGAATAGTTTAGAAGCTTGGAGTCGGAGCCGGGCATTATAACTCCGACTCCGCAACCCTGTTAATGAACATGTTTGTGATCACAAATCAGACTGTCCACTCAAACTTGTACAGACGCCAAATAACCACCATATTTTAAAACGGAAGAACAATATTGTAGGTAATTGAAAATATTTTTCAATGATAAACGCGTTTTAAGCAAAAGCTTGTGTTTTTATTAAAATCTGTGCAGTGTTTTTCTTGCATACGTTATTTTTTCAAATTTCATTTTCGTTTCCAGTAGATATCTGTATCGTCAAAAATTGCAAAATGTCTCAGCTGTTTATTGCGGCCTTGGAAAAATGTTTCGAATTTGTTCAATGCTTTTGTACACAGCACTATGCGTTACGCACAAGCCTTTCATTTCAGAACATTGACAAGAAACGAGTTCGAATTAACGCGGGTCTGGGTGGGCCAGACAACATGACCATTGAGACGATCCTTGAAGACGAAGTCAAGAAAAGCGTTACTTTTCCGGCTCAGTCCAGGTATTTTTTGCGCAACATTTACGATGTGGCGGCTGCCATCTTGTTGGCAAGTACCACTAATTTAATCCATGGTACTCCACGATAACGCTCTTATGCAGGCAGTGATAGCGTGAGCCATTACGCAACCTCATTTGACCTGACAACATTTGTGCTGAAATGATGAGTCGAATGTACTTTTTTGCTTTTTGTCAAGACACTGGGTGAGTTGAAATAGATTCAAAAATAATTTTATTCAGCTTTTGTGCATCAACACAGTAGTGATTGATATTTATCGGCAAATTTTCCGGTCAAAGAGATTTTCCTACTTCTGTTAACTTTTTTATGGTCCACGAAGCATAAAACGATTCCTCACACTTTAGGGAAATTCAGGTTTATCACATTTATTTCTGTCACAGAAATTGCGCAATTTTTTACAAAAAATTTTGACTTAGAACATCTTCCTTAAAAATGAATTTAATTTGAAACAAAGAAAGACGCCATGAAAGTTTGCTTTCCAAAGACTGGATTGAGATGCAGCTTCATTTGCTGATGTGATTTTTCTCTTAAAGTGTCGTTTATTCCTGCGTTGCGTTAATATGATCCCTTGTCTAGATCTTGTCAATAAAAATGGCTGCGTAATTTCGTTGGAACCGAAACAGAACAGCTTGTATAAAGGCAGTTTTTTAAGGTGTTTTAGGGACCCGATTCGGGTCCCTAGAATTGAAAATCGGGTCCCTAGAATCAGAGAAAATTATCGTTGGGCCCTTAGAATCAAAGTAAATCGGGTTCCTAGAAACAGAAAAATCGGGTCCCTACAAGTCCATACCGGGTACCTAACAGTTTCCTTAAAAAAAAACTGATAAAGATGTGAAAAATTTCGCCATTTGCATCTGCAATCGTTTTTTTTTGTGTGAGGTATATTCAAGGACCGCTGGAGAGCGGGAAAATCACTGGGCCATTGCCCTTTCATAAGGGGGGAAACGGGGGCAGTGGTGCCTTTTCATAACAGTTTAATTGGTCATTATGTTATAGTTTATGAAAATCAACTTTGAAACAAATTTATTGAAGCTATTCATGCACCCAGAAATCAGCATGATTTTCTATAATTTTTTATTATTTTTGAGGTCAGCATTGTCGCTTAACAGAAGCAAGCTTAAGTGGCAACGATTTGTTTGCTTTTTACAAGTTTCCATTGCCCTCAATTATTTTATCACACCCCCTGCCCTGTAGCTGCTCTGACCTCCCTGGGTATATAGCCTTATCTCTGCTGAGCGTAATCAGCAGCTTTAAGCTTTCATCATAACAAATGCAGTAGAGATTGTGCGCTTGCCAAGCAACAGCGTGGATTTCCAATTTAAAGAATTTTTAGTTGACACTTGCAGCCAGGCTCATGATAACGAATCCGCTTTATTTACGCAGTCGATTGATAATTGGATCTGCGGTCCAAGAGGACTACGGTCAATATGTGTGCGCTGCATCACTGACAGGAGATGCGAGGAAAAAAGAAGTGTCAGCAAATATCTCCATCAGTCGAGAATCAGGTCAGTTTGGGGTCAAACGTAACTTGTTATTGCAATAAAAATCCCCTCATTGATCACGAGCACTTTCTGGCACAAATTTAAGAAACTATTTGATTTTCACGTGTCGTTGTAGAGCCGACACCGCCAGGGTCGTTGCCGATGGGGGAAAGGTGATACCGGTCCTCCCACTTGCAGTTTGTGTGCCCATTCGTGGGTGGATGACAATTTGTGTTTTTTCGCTGAATGTGGTGCCCGATTTTCTGTATCCATTGTTTTCGGCACTAAAACGTGCTCATTAAAATGCACGAGAATTTGAAAAAGCCAATAAGGTAAAAATCACTGAATCTGAAGTCAGGGCCGTTTAGTTCCAAAAATCCACTTTCCTAGCGATGACGTCACCGGCCATGACATTGGCGTATCGGTTTCTATTACATGTGACAGTATTTTTCTCACATAGTGACAAGTTCTGTATTTCTGGCTGATGCAGGGCCGCTATAGTTCTGTGGCACTTGCTGCTTTTCATGCAAGTTCTGTGATTTCTTCTGTCGTACATTTACGTTGAAGAAAGCAGCATAACGAATTTTTCGTTAAAACAGTGGTTCTTAACCATGTCTCCCCAAGGGGTCTCAATAGATGTCAGGGGGTCGAGACCCCTTGTGCGCTCTGCAACATGGAAAATTCGATCAAATAATTAACTAAAATACATTTGCTTATACAACTTATTTGTTGTCAGGGAGGCTTGAAATAAAGGACAATAACGTTTGGGGGCGTAGCAGAGAAAAAGTTACCAACCACTGGTTTATAACTTGTGGCCTAACAGCAAGACCGCCTAAAAGGTAATTTCAAAGGAAGCGACGTGTTTCACCTGTCAGCAGCATACGACCCAGTTTGAACAACGAAAACAAATTTATCTGCTGCAGCGCCCTCAGAAATTGAAGCAGTACGCAGTACCGTGGTAGTCGTTGAAGGTGAATCGGCTGAACTCGCATGTCGAACAAAAGGCACACCGGAGCCACTTGTTTTGTGGCAGAAAGAAGACAACCTGACCATGCCAAGCGGCAAAGTTGAGGAAGTGGTCCAGGTAAGGTGAAAACATAAGTGACCTGATCAGGTATTAAAGCTGAAGGAAAACTTTTTGATGTAGAGCGTTCGGTAGTAAATGAATTTGTTTTTGCTTTAGCTACTTTTTTATCAGCGCTAATTTGAACATATATGAAACAAACGTAGTATAAATACAAAGGCAAAACAGACAAACATGACGAAAGTTGGTACTTCAAATAGGAGCGATGAAGTTAATACAGCATTTTGAAACACTTTTTCGACAATATTTAAATTTGTTCTTAGCCTTCACTTGCTAGAACAATAAAGATTTTTGCTTGTTTTCATAAAACATGGTATAGAGTAACTTGCAATTATTTAGTACGTTTGGGAAAAATATAATGCGAAAAAACTTGTATTTGAGCCAATCAAAGATTGAACCTGTTGAAGAAGTTTAATGCGTGAGGGTTTCTCTCAGTAGTACAGCCGCTATTTGCGTCGTTCATAAGACAGTATACAATTGAACCCAACAACTTTTCTTGATTTCTTTTTTGCATCAGCGAATTTATTTAGAAAAATCCAAGGACATTTTATTTAATAGAAGTATAGCGCCGCTAATCCCTATTCTGTTTCCCTGCAATAACGAACTTTGAACTGCAAAGTCTTCATTCATTCATTAATTTTCGTGCCGAGGGGAAGGGTCGCGGGGGCAGCAGCCTTAGGAATACTAAAAATACCTCACGGTTTTGTAACCACGTTACCTGGTCCACGGTCGACCTCTGGTCCGCTTTCCAGTGGGTGTAGCCGACAGGACTTTCCTCGCCAATCTTTCCTGACACATTCTGGCCACATAGTCTAACGGTCTAACCAACGCAGCTAGCACCTCTCCATTCGAAAAAGTGACACGACATTCAGAGCTTTACAAATTTCACAGCTGCGCACTTTTGCAAAATCATCGCCCTTACAAATATACCTAACATGCTGCTGGGCTTTAGGGTGGATTATTCGTCATTTCCAAAACGAAGAGGGACGATGCTGGATTTTACGAGTGCACACCCGCTCTGTACAACGGGTTTAGCAAGTTGCCAAGGACAAGGCAAAAGGCGACAGTAGAATTGGAAGTGGAATGTGAGTATTCCGCCGGACGACCGCACTCAAGGCCTCGCGCGAGTAAAGCAAAGTCTACATTCTTGGTCCCGTTGCGTCTCGCAATTCAGTCAAAATGATACCCAATCAGAAATTTCTAGCAACGTCGTGCAAATAGGGTTTGGTTGCTTATGAGTCAATGGATTTGTGACGATGCAGTCTTCAAATAAGGTTTCACCTCCTCTCTTCTAAACGATTGGAAAGGCAACTTGGACTTGGGAAAAAAAAACGCTTTACCAACAGCGACAAGAACGTACATTCGAAAAACCCGAAAGTATTTCCCGGCCATATTCGTTTTGTTCTAATGCTAAAGTGCTCTTTTCAAGTGTCCTTCAATGAGATAAAGTTCAGTTCTGAATTCTAAAGAAATAAATCAAGTAGCCTACTTCTTCTTTCCTCAATCTTTGCACCAAGACGTTCAAAACCAAACTGCATTGCTCATTAACCTAAATCTGACGGTTCGAAATTACGCAACACGTTTGCATTTTTCTATGTTTGAAGGTGTTCAGAACACTATACACAACCAAAAGTGCTTTTGATGCAGTGAACGCTTTGTGTTTTGTTTTGACAAATGTAAATCTTTCGGTATGCAGTCGGAAAAACGGCTTCCAAAATTTAGAGCAATGGCAGCGACATTTCGCTTTGCGAGAAAATCTTTTTCGAAAGCAACAAAATTCTATTCGCGCGTTTTTCAGTCCCACCAAAAGTTGACCAGCCATACAGAGAAGTCCGCAAAAAACTCGGTGAAGAAATTTCCATGTTCTGCAATGCTGTCGAAGCTTATCCTTTCAGGTAAGTTTGAAAACATGTCGTGCGATAAACCAAACAACTCTGATTGTTCTTGGTAATGTGCAGGTCAGGTAATAATCGCTGCCTTCTACGGTAACGCTGACGACTGTTTCACTTAAACGCGATTTCGCTATAAAGCTGCCAATTGTAAGCACTTGTTCATCTCGTGTTTGCGAACGTATCAGGTGATCCCATATACCAGGGGTGACCAAACTTGCTCTATGTATGAGCCGCATATCGTAAAACCCATGTTACAAAGAGCCTCAAGCCCGCAACATAAAAATCTTAAAAAATGCAAATTTATTTGCAGTCCACGCTTATGTGACATCGTAATTCTTTTTGAAAGTACTTGCAAAAGTAATACTGTACGGTACGCCAGCTAACACAGTACCACTTTACAATATTTCTGCACTTTGCAATAGAAATAAAAAGTAAATATATAATGTTTCGGAAAGCTCAAAGAGCCGCATGCAAAGGTTCGAAAAGCCGCATGCGGCTCGCGAGCCGCTGTTTGGCCACCCCTGCCATATACGCACACGCCGGCAATACCTGTTGCTATTTCCCACACTGCAAGGTTGCAGCTGGTACATCCGTGAATTCTTGTTAACGTGGATTTAATGCACTTCGTCGGATACAATGTCATCGCAAGTATTTATTTCTAAGCTGATGATTTGCATGGAAATGAGCGCAACTAAAGTTTACAAGCGTCACACAACATTGCAATTCGCCAGCCTTGGTTGTGATGTCTGTGCTGTAACTGTAAGGCATTGCGATCGCTACAGCAACAGGCAGATGCGGCCCACATCTCTTGACGAAAACAGAGCATCTGCTGCTATAAAATTGTTCCTATTACGTTTTTGTTTGAGTCTTCATTCTCTGCTACGGAATGAGGATTAATGCACAACTGCACATTTTCTTATACGTCGATTAAAACACGTTTATTTTCTAAAATAAATCCACTGCGTGAACTAGTCGTTTAGACACTGCTTGAAAGTTCTTTGCATAGAAACGTGCAAAGCCTAAACAGTGTTTTGCAATCACAGCACGCTGCACGTGAACAAGGTCGACCGATTTTGCTTTGCTCGTGGCCATGGACTTCGGAAGGGGGGCAAGGGGGCCAAGGATTTTGAAAATTTTAGCAAAAAAAATTGTTTTCTTAGTTTCGAGTGGGAAAAATCAAATTTTACCACGTTTGGCCCCACTTAGAAAAATTTTCGAAAACCCTCTAGTGCCCCCCCCCGGAAAAAATCCTTCCGACGCCCATGCCCATGGCCCATGCATGTACGCTTCGAGAAAATTAGCTAGAATGACAGTCAAGAAAAATGTAATTGCTGTTTCTTCACCAAGGTAAAATCTGTCTTAACGTGACAACTCAACTTTACATGTTTAGAGGATAAAGCTGCATTTCATCCAGTTGCCAACAGTTGGGTTTCAGAGACTGCTGCTTCCCTTTCGTCTGAAACAAATTGTTGGTTGCGGGCATTTCAGTAGTGTTGTGCGCATTTTGTGCATAGACGCACTTTTCGCATGTTTACCAGACCCAAGTGATGTACCTGTTAGGCCCGGGATGGCTGAGTAATTTTCTTTTGCGAAGGTTCAGTTCATTAATGCCAGTTATAACTGAAATGGTGCTTGTTGAATAGTTTCTGATTTTTCAAGGTTGAAGTGAACTCAGAAATGTCGCGGCTTATGAAAGATTTCACCAAGAAACAAATGCAAAAATTAACGTTTTTTGTCTAAGGAACATATTATTTTCCTCTCCCAGATTTTTACAAAGATAGGATGCCGTAAATTAATAGTTTCAGATGCAAAGGCAATTACCCATTGCAGGGAGTCACTTAAAAACACAAACGAAAGTGGCTGCGAACTACAAATGTCAGTTGCTAAAATATTGAAAAGATATTATCATCTTTGTTAACTTCATAGTTCCTCAAAGTGCTCCGTACGGAGCCCCAGGGCTCCGCAAGAGAAACCTCGGGGCTCCGCGAGCTATTCGTTTACTTGTTAAGATATTTAAAGAAATTTCTTGTGGGGCTCCGTAAATTATGGACAATCTCTTCATGGGCTCCGTGACACCAAAAGTTTGAGAACCCCTAAGTGGCCCTTAACCGGGGGGCACGGCCCCCTAGGGGGGACGTCAATAAAATTCCAGGGGGTCGCGGGCCCTTATGCGTCCTACAACATGGAAAGTTTAATCAATAAATTTACCAATAAATACATTTGTTTTTGCAGCTTATTTAAATTCAGGGGGGCTTGAAACAAAGACAATCACCTAAGGGAGGCGTGGTTGATAAAAGGTTAAGAACTACCGGTCTGTGTTAAGTTACGCGAAATTAATGTCAAAGAACTGATTACCTCCGAAAACATTTGCGCTTTGGTAAAAAGTAAAATCCAAACTAAAAAATATTTACGATCAATTAAACGCTCTTAAAATATTTTGCAAAACATCCAATCTTTATAACACAGCTTTTGTTTACCGCTGTTCTGTGCAGTAATCTCACGTACCAGTGGCGTAAGGAGAGCAATGATGGAATCCAGACAATTTCTTCTGGAAACAGTTTTCATACATTAAACAACTTACAACCTCGAGACTTCGGCGTGTACACATGCGAGATAAGCAACAAAATTGGGAGCGGAAAGTGTACTGTGAACGTCACAGGTTTGTAACAAATGAGAAATTACCCATGACGTCACAAGATTGAAATAAGTAGAAACTATCTATAATGACCAAATTTGTAAATACGGAAAGAAGTATCATGACGTCACCAGTTTGTGAGTAAAGATAACCTTGCGATAACATCTTCCTTATCTCTAATAGCAACTTTTATTTTATATAAAGAGTATGCAAACCGTTTGCTGTTACTTTCTACAAGCTATCTCTTGGAAATGCTGATGGAGATATATTTTAAAAGAAATTATTTTAACATGTTTTAACGTCGTTATTGCTGCAACATTTATTGTCATGCACATATTTTTTCATAAGTGGCAATTTTTCTCTTTACAAATCGTAATACAGTTGCCTTGAAAATGTGGCTTAGAAAAATCTCAAAAAATTCTTTGTTTGTGTAACATACACATTTCAAAGCAAACACACAATGATCTGCAAATTATTATCATCATAGCTTTGAAGAGCACTTTCTCAACCCGAAATAGATAAAAACAAATTTGGCAACTCCTTTCGATACACTTGAAAACTTTTAGATCTCAGTCTTTAGCGGTTAAGAGCATTGAAAGCTTTGTAAAAGAAAAGCAGGTTTCTTGAATGAAGTAGTTAATTGCTGAACTCACAATGCCTAGTGCAGAATAATACAGGCTGTGCTTTTTGCGTAACGAAGCAAATTACGTCGGTAAACATCTTTGCAGAACCAGCCAACAGGAAATCTAAACAAAAATAACTTGCTCAATTGTCGATTTTTAAAAGCGACAGGGGTGTCCCTCAGGGCAAGTGATGAGTAATTTCAATTAAATGCTCAGACGTGTTATTTTAAGCAGGTCATGCCTATCCTCCTGAATTTCTCTACGAGGGGAGGGTTTTCTCAGAGTTCAACGGAACACTCAACAACTTTGTTTACAACCTTTCTTGGACTCAAAAATCACCTGATGCGGTAGAGAAGGTTGAAAAATACAGGTGAAGTACGCTTCAGTGGTGATATTCGAAGCTGAAATATTTTGTTTTAATCATAGACTTAGTTGGCAACCATTGGTTAATTTTCGAAACTTGAAGTCTTTTGCAGAAAATGGTTCGGATAGGTTGGTGCATGATAAACAAAAACACGAAAACTATATTTCTTAGAATGATACGTAGCAATAAAAGTAGCCACTAGGACAGAAAACTGACGGGAAACAAAACGTTGTTTTTTGATCCATTTATGTTGTATTGGAATAGTGCAAACACTGATTTTAAAACTTAACATAATGGAAATTAGAGAAATGGATGCAATAAATAAAATCATAGCGGATTAAATGACAACATCATTTCAAATGTAGCCATTCAAAGCCAGTTGTCTTTAAAAGTATAAAATGGTTGTCTTGACAGTTTGACAACCACAAGAAATGTGAACATTGTGAATGACTTGCAAAACTTGCACAAAAGCGATGACGATTGCAAGGCAACGTCTAAGATATTTGAGAAACGTGGCTGAAGCCGGTGACAAAAACTATTTGAATTGGATGAAAGAACAAGATGTTTCTACCCGGTGAAGAAACCCACTGATGTCACCAAAGATGATTAAAGTCATTTCGCTAAATGTAGTTGTCGGGATATCAACCAAATGCCTGAACCTTCGTCAACTTGTCCAATCAAAGAGTTGTATTCCAGTGCAAAGGCTGACAATTTTTTTATGTTTTGTTTCCATTCTGCATTTAAAGAAATAAATTTTAATCAGAAAATGCAAACGTTTTGTTATTCTGACCTCAACAATGCAGTTAACTACGATTTTGCAGTAAGAGTTTCCTTCCAACGCATTCGCAAAAGCAGGAACTTCAAGCAAGCAATTCGGCGGAAAAATCACATCTTTTTGAATTATCGAAATTACAACGTTCTCACTATCTATCCTTTAACGTTGCAAAATCGCTTTGACTCCAAATTGTCCCTCGACCAAAATATCGCTCCCTAATCGTCATGGAAAGCCGGTATGTCCCCTTACGGACTTCTTCGCTTGTAGTACATCAGTCCTCGGAAGAAGCAAACTACAATGTCAGCAATTCAAAAGGCGTTTACGTCTGTTGCACTCTGCAACTGAAACCCAAGTTTTTAGCATTTTTGGGTAATAGAACGCAAACAATTTGTATTGTTACATTCAAAGAAAAAGTTTAAAGCTTGAATGAAAAAAACGAAAAAATTTTAAGCCTTCTTTTCCACCCTTAACAAGAAATGCATCCTTACAAAATGGTGTTTTCCTTCGCTTGGTTGAACATCTCAACATTGTTCTTAAAGGGTGAGATGGCGTCGAAAAGAACGGAGAGTCAGTAGCGAGGATGATTTCGACGACAATCCTTGGTACGAAAAAAATCATTCAGTACAAGGTAAGAAAAAATGGAACATATCAAATTCAAAGCGTACACAAAGCCACACAATGGTTTTCATTTCTTGAGTCACCTGCCAAGCTTCATGTCAGTAGTGCGTCCAGGTCAAACAACTAATTGCTGCCAGCCTGTATGTCTTTCATTGGAAATGCAGCTGCTTACGTGCAATGCATTCATTCATTCGTTCATTTTCAAACCTTGGTTTCCTTCTGGGAAGGTTGCAGGGGGCCCTCGGAAGCCTCGAAGCACTTCACGGATTTCGGCATCCTCTACTAACAGTTCTGCTAACTCCAAATCAAGACGCCACCGAGCCACATCAGGGATGTAACCACTCTACCTGGCCCTTGGTCGTTTTTTGAGGGGTCGTCTCATGGGTGTGGTAGTTGGCAGGACCCACTTCGCCCACTCTTCTTTGGGCATTTTGTTTTCGAGGCCAAATAATCGTAGCAGGAATCTTTCTGTCCGGATGATTTGATCGACCATTCAGGGCTTCAGAAATTTGCAGCTGCGCCCTTTCTCACCCAGCGTTACGTCATGAGCTTTTCGGGAACCTCCATCTCTGCCGTGTATTTGTGCTGATGACATTCTTTCAGTCAGCCGCCCAAGATTCATGACCATAAGTGAGGGTCGCAACAAAGACCGATTTGAAAAGTGAGAGCTTCGCTGTGTCGAAAGTTCTCGTTTTGTGATCTAGGAACGTACACGATCACACGATTGTGCATTTGTTTTACTCATCATTGCGTCAATCTCTGCGGATTAAACTGATTGGATTGTAGTGGGGAGTAACACCTCGGCCTTTTCAGTGCTAACTTTCATCCTAGCTTAATTGCACGCGGCTACAAACCAATGAAGAGCATCAAGGACGTTCTGTTAAAAAATGCAAGCAATATCAAATTGCCTGCAAAGAGAAAATGATTGATCCTGCAGCTTCCAGCAGTGACAACCTCTTCGACTCGGCTGTGACTGTCTATCTAATCAATACGGACTATGAAGAGCACTAATGACAATATACATCGAGAGAATCCAACGCCCACGGCGAACAGCTTGACTTAATGCTCTGAGTACGACCACAAACGTTTGACCTGGAATACATTGACTTAATTGGCCGCATTTGGTGGCCGTCAACACCGTACTCTATAAAACTCCCCAAAGCTTTTCTCTATGGCCCTAGCTGTATGTATATTGAAGTCGACAAAACAAGCTTGGACATCTTTGCAATATTTCTAAGATTTATCGAATTTGTGGAAGGTAAATTTTGGTTTGTGGTGCAACGGCCAGGACGATAATCGCATTGGATATTTTCCAACTATATTCACATATCTTGCGGAATCTTTTTTCAAAGCTCTTGCCATCTGTTTCCTAAGGAGGCTGAGAAGAGAATGCTTCGGTATTTAGGTTTCCCTTCCCTCCTATCTCCCTTCTTGTGTATGGGGTGATCATCCCAGTTTGCCAATCCTCAGTTGCCCTTCTAGATCGTCCGGCCGCATGACATACACAAATGATGCAGAGGGGTATTTCTATGTTCATCGTTTTCAGCATTTGAAGTCGGATTTTATCACAGCTTGCAGCCTCATGTGCTCTCAGTTTCTGAAGAGATAGGTGGTTTTCCTTCGAAGCAATGGTATTTTCCCCATAAGATGAACCTCCTGTTTCTCTGGTTGTATAAGAGTGGATGGGTTCAAACGATCTTTGAACTGCTCTCTCCATCTGGCAAGGAAAATTTGAATGTTTTGCCAGAAAACCGCGTTGGCTTGCCAGTACTTGGAATATAGGGTAGTTTATACTAGAGATTACCCCAACATTGCATGTGGGACCACTTTATGCCTATGCTGCGAACTTCACCGCCTCAGTACGTCGTGAGTGTAACGAAGGTTCGTCTTTGGCTTAAATCCATGCCTTGTATACTATGTTCTTTGCTCGAATAGCTCACTTTGTGGTTCCCGCGAGGATTACTTTATTGCAATCTGTGGCTATATGGAGTTTATTCTGTCCACATGCCCGAGCAGCTCATAAAATGACAACTGCTTTGAATTGCTCTTCTACGTCCGCTATACATTCCGGAAGCACTCAGGACAAGGGTGATACACTGTCTGCAAGGTCTTTCTCACATCCCTGTCCAGCAGTGCCTTCCATTTCATTCGGTTTACTATAAGGCCTCTTAGCCTGTACTTTCATGTAGCGCCTCCTGGTGTTCCCTCACACAACTTGCAGACAATAAGGTGCTAACTGTTCGACGATTCTGCATGCTTGTGGACACGAAGGTCCAGCACTGACTGGAACAGATGAGATAAAACGACGCAGAAATCAATCAGTCACCGTTGGTCCAACAACATTTTGTGCCAGGCGCACTTGTGCAGACTGCCGTTCTGGAAAAAGGTGTGCATGATGCAAAGTACATATTTACAGCACAACGGAAGGAAAGTACTTTGCTATGTACTGATAATGGCACCAGGAGTTACAGAAACGTCTACAAAACGTCGTTCACATCTTTTTCTTTGGTCTTGTTTTCATTACACCGCAGGAGGAGCTTTTTTATCATTTAGGTAAGCATCACCATGCTGCTCAGTCACGCCGTTGCAACGAATATATCAGGGGTCATGCGTCCGATCTGAGCGTATGACCTACATCATGTTTGATTGCTTGTGTGACATCATCGGTTATCAGTTAGCCTTGGAATGCCCTTTTTTCTCACATGAAAAGTGAAAACCCATCCACACTCGCTGTCATATGTATTTTAACGCAGGTGTTTCGTATGTTGTCAGTACGACGAGCTACACAAAATGCACGGTTCACTATCAAGCAAACTTTCCTAGTTTCTTTACTGCAAAAAGACGTTTCACCAATTTGTCACAGAGACGTTTTGTGCAGTGTACTGAGGGGGGCAAGGGGCAAAAATCTTCGGGAGCTAAATAACTGGGAAGCGCAAAAAAGTCGTCCCAAGTGGCAAGTGATTTCTTCAATACAGTACATTTTCTCCCGAAACACCTTAGGTTCGACCATGGGGCGCCAAACTTGTTTCTTGACCCTGCGCCATCTGACATCGGTACGCCCCTGGTATTGTATTGTAGTAGGCCATCAGTGAAAGACCAAGAGACGCATGTGCGGTATACCGACACAACATGGTTAAGATGAAAATAATCTTTCACTATGCACAATATCAAGCAATCAGCAAAACGTTTGAAGATGATGCACTTCACAACGAAAAACACAAAAAACGAAAAACGCAAACACTAAAAATGCAGTAAAACAGTTGTTTTCCCTTGTATTTCGTACCCCTGACCCCATTTGTTCCGCTACCCATATACCCATGGGGTCTTTTCCAACTTGTGTATTGATGTCGGACAAAAGCATCATGGATTCTTTAGCATCAGTCTTTCGCAAGGCATCACTACTTTCCTTCACGACGACATGGCACTGTGCACTTGCGTTTGGGCCATATACTTGTCTCAAACACAGGGAATAATCTATCAACTTCAGCTTCAACATGTATTCCATTTCTCCGAGTAGAATCTGCCGTGTTGGAAAAAGGTTCAATTCATGAACAGCACCTATCAGCTAGGGTCTTACGAGTATACCCGCTCGATCCGAGGCATGCCTTTTTTAAACTTTTGGCCACGGCAATTAGCAGTAGGCAGAACCATGAAAATTGCTTCCTACCGGGGAGGTTGAGGTGAACGCTCTTGCCCAACGAACGCTAAGGCGACTCACTGAGTGGCCGTGGATCGAACTCCCAACCTTCCTATTGAGAGGCGGACACTTTACCCCTGCTGTGGACTCCGAATCAAACGTTTTTTTGTTTTGTTAAAATTTTTCGTTTGAAGTTGCCAAGTTGCCTGAGAAGACAACGTTCAGCAGTAGATACTGTTTTCAGGTTTATGATACTTGCTTGACTGGAACTATGTGATACTTGCAAATTTGCCGCTGGAGTACGATGAATTTTAGTGCTTTCAGCATCACACTTGAATGCGAAGCAGAAATTGCGGGATCACTCTCACCATTCACCCGTTGTCTTTATGCTTCAGTTCCGATCAAATATGGCGACGTCATCAGCTGTCGACTGGAAACGCTGGCTGGAGGAAGATACGAAGTGGAAGTGACGCCAGTGACTATTTTCGGTTACGGTGACTTCGGTCGGCGAATTATTGATGTTCGTTCGCGCAGTAAGTACTTACTGGTTTTGATAAAGACTAGATATTTCTCAAATTTTTCGACAAGATGTGAAAAACAACTTGTAAATTGCATTTCAGTCGTGATTAGCATTGCAAGCTTTTTGATGTCATGGAAAAGAGGTGGAGCGATAACAACTTATAAATCTGTTATAACATTCCAAGTTACAAGCATCTTAACAACAGTTGATAAATGCAACCAAATTATTCTTAACATGGATTGCAAACAAACATGCATGTTGTGGTTTAAAATTACAAAATTCCTTCTGCTTGTTGCGAAAATGTAACCAGTAAATGCTATATGTTCCGTCTATGCAACATGAGCAAATCTCTGAACTTTAATAAAGAAAGTCATGCCTTCATTACAAAGCCCATGTTTGTCAATTTTTTCTGTTGAAAAGAGAGGTAACCACCCACATTCAGGCATCCAATCCGGAGATCCCCAATAGATAGCAACATCCCATAGGCGTAGCCAGAGGGGCTAGGGAAACATGCCCCCATAATCTTTAGTATAGACAGTAATTTTGTGCTTTGAGAGGCGGTATCCCAAACCAAATAGTGTTATTCGCCTAAAATCAAACATTTTGACCCCCAATTTTTCTCTCTAAAACTTTTGGGCTGGCTACGCCACTGCAACAGAATACGGCTTTAGCAAAACGTTAACAAAACATTACTGCCAAACACTTTTCGATACAAAGTTAATGTAAAGACGCGAGGTCGGATTGAGGATCTTCATTTGGGGACCGTCTAAAACCTCCAATTCTCTACTCTGTCACGTGACAGAGTTTAAATGTGCCGTGTGGAACCCTGAGTCGTTAGGGTTTAAGGGGCATTGGGTCTTCACTTCTCGAACTTTGTCCCATGGAATCTGTTTCTCCGGTACCGACCCTGGCGAGAAGATAAGAATGCAATGCAGGCACCAGAAAATTTTGCCAGCATAGAAAACAAATGAATAAACAGATGTTTAATAAAAAGAGGCATTGAGTTATAAATAAGTTGTATAAAATTTTTGCTTGGGACGTCTGCACCTACCAATCTAATCCGTATTCCCTCACTCAAGCTTTCAAAATTAGCGCAATAATCTACATCTACCATGAGTTCAAACATTTGTATCTATCTTCATTACATCATACTGCTATATATTTCTGTCAATACTTTTGCATAATTTTCCACGCTGGTTGATTTCTATTTGATTTGCTATGACTGACAATCGATGAAATAACATTTCGCTATTCATTCAGTATTCACTACATCACCTTGATGAAGCAATAATACAATGAAATAGTAGACATGGACAATAGAATCATACTTCAGGTTCGCTCTACATCACATAACAGGTTTCTGAACCTCATTAGTAAAGCTGCACATCTAATGTTGTAAAAGTAGATTAATAGCCAGTAGAAACATTTTTTTGTCAATCTCGTGCAACACAGCAGAATGATACGAGCTTCCGCTTGTCAGAAAACAACCAAGTTAAGCCGTTGCAAATGAAACAGCATCGTTACACATAAACATTTTCACAGCATCAGTGGTTGCCCGAGCCATAAGCAACATGGCAAACTAAAAGTTACTTGTTTGTTGTTGAAACTAAAAATTGACGATTATAGCTCATCCTACAAATAATATGTGGCGAGATTTGAAAAATGAAACTGAAAAAAAAAACACTAAGAAAAGAATACCGCGAAAACAGGCGCTAAACCAGACAAACGACCACCTAAGCACTGTAGCAGCACAATTATATTTTCGTGCTTTCCCTACTTGCGCAGAGCATTTCTCCATACGTGATCGGTTCATCCACACAACGTGAGGATCAGGGCCGGCTTTTAAGCCAATGCAACCGATGCAGCTGCATTGGGCCCCGCGCCTCTGGGGCCCCGCGCCATGGTATTTGGGTAGATTATTCATTTTGCCAGATACATCTTGCGCTTGAGAATTCAGTAGAAATACCATATAAATTTTATTGTTAACAAAGAACGCTCTCGTCAGAACCAGCAAATTTCTTCTCGAATGTTAACAAACGTGCTCAATTCTCGTGTTATCGCTGCACTGCATATTTGCGCTCTACCACGATGGTAACACGGTTGAGTGAACACGATGACGTCATAAAATCACTGCTCAGAGGGGCCCCGCGCTTAGGTCTTGCATTGGGCCCCGCGCTCAGGTCTTGCAGTGCATCGGGCCCCGCATCTGCTAGGGCCCGCCCTGGTGAGGATTAATGCTCTGTTGTCGTTATGCCTCGGATTATTGTGCCAGCATAATGGAAAGTACAGTACACAACTAGGGCCGGAGACGCGCTGGGTGCAAGAAGTCATTTGCCTTAAATCTATACTCTTCTGGCGTCGCTGAGCTCGTTATGCAAATGTTAGAAATGCCTTTTGAAAAGATCTGGCGAGAAATCGACATGAGAGGTGCCTTGCAAATTCTTCTGTTTTTGAATTACTTCGTGATTGAGAATTCCCCATGAGTCGTCTTGGAGGTTTGAGCTCTTAAGGACGCCCTAGTGCCGCCCTGGAAAAGGCGGATGTGTAAGTCGACAACAACGTAATACGTGCTGTGTATACGTTTGGTAGAAGAAACCGAAGCCACTTCTAATTAATTTAAGATTGTTGCGGACTCCGCACACTTCGATGTTTAAACGTAAATAAAACATAGCTAATCCAAACCGCAATCCAGACAAGGCGTCAGCTTTATTTGAGCTCAGACCTTGTGTTTTTGCGTAAAATATCTTGTTTTGAAATACCTTTTGTCTTTTCTCCAATAAAAAAGTTTTAAAATCCATAAATCAGCAAAAAATTTTGTACAAAAGTAATTGTTGAAACTTCTCAAAGTCACTTTTAGGATGTGGGCCATCGATGGGTAAATTGAAGCTGAGTTTAGCTGGGGTCTGGCAAAGCGTTGCTTGAGAATTCTTGCAACCGCTTTGGTGTTTGTGATACACCTGTCTTCACTCTTAAAAGTTCATGGGTTCTTTAGTGATATGAAGTAATGACCCACCTCTAACACCAGGTGGGCTGCAGCTCATGTTTCAGTCACGCCATGCTCGATGGCATATGCACTGATCTTAAAAGCAAACTAGACACCTGACTAAAAATTGGCAGGTTGCCAACTTTTGTGACCTGTGTATGATCACCTAGCCAAGACGTACTGTAGCCTTGCAGCAGGGAACTGGGCACTTCGTTTGTCCCTGGAACATTTTTTCACTCAACGGACTTGCATGACACCACTGTTTCTTGTGCAGTTGAAATTGCTTTCAACTTCTACTTATTCGGCCATTTTCACACAGGCTACTGAAACTTGCACTTATATCAGGTATGCTTTTACGTTGATTGTATTGGGGTTAACTTGACTTCTTTTTAAGACTCAAGCAAGCCGCAAGGTTTATTTTATTGAAGTGCCAAGAAAACAAAGTGTAGACATCATTCAGTACAAAATTGTAAAATGCAATCACCCATTACTGGCTGGAAAAGCGCCAAATGCAACTTTCCGATACCACTGCCCTCCCTCTGGCAACGCCCCTGTTCACTTCATTTGCAGCACATATGATATCATATATCCGCTGCTTTCGTACGTTCCGACGCTTTGGTGTGTAGAAAAGTTTTTAATTCATTTTTAGATGTGCATCAAAGGCTTCTCTAGATAAGCTCTCTGTTTAGTTTACGGTGTCCAACAACTTCAATAAACCCTTACATGCTTGATGAACATGCGCATAAAATTTTTTACCAAGTTTTATGTGTAGAACCAGATATAATTCTTCTCAGAAAAGAACACATTGGGTACACAGATCTTATTCATATGGAAATTGAAATATAATTCAATCAAGTATTAGTAAGTAATTTAATTTAAATGATTCGCATTTCAAAGGCAAGGCTAAGTATTCGTTTTAGTAAAATACTTTTCCGCATTTTGACCTACCAAAATCACATTACATTATTGTCACATTGAGCAACTTGCAAGAATGCTTGTTTCGGGATCTTCCACAAGAATTATTACGTTACAAATTTAATAAATATTTGTTGTAACATGCATGGCAACATATTTTAGTTCGGTGAGAAATTTTGTTCACTGCTCAATTAACAGTAAAAGGGCAATGTTTTGCAAATGTTTTAGTCCTAAATTATGTCTTGCTGTTTTTGGTTTATAGCGGCAGATGTGTAAAACAACAATTGGTAAACTTTTTTTACGAGAAAAATATCGTGCAACACCAGTGTGCAAATACGCACAACAGGCCAAATAACGCCAGACTATTTTTGATTGCAGGAGCTGTGAACGGAGAGGAACCATATACTTATCCTGCAGGTAACGCTGGACCGGGTTATAGGCCATAATAAGCAAGAGTCACAATCCTTTAAATTATTGCTTTCGTCTGAAGGTCGAACTACTCTAACCACTTGATACATTCGGAAAAAACTGGATTGCAATATTGCAATATGTGCAGCTGCATGTATACAGGATTCAAAAGCGTTGAACACGGAAGCTATTGATTCATTTTTGCGCCACGTCGTTTTATTGGAATTTTGGAATAAATACGTAAATTCCACAGAAAGGATATTAATTTTCCATTTTTCTTCGCTGTCCGTAATGAAGCTATGAAGCTCCTTATTGGTACCGAACGTAAACCATTGGTCAATTGTCTTATTTCTTAATTTGTGGTTATCACACACCAAGATTTCAAATAGGCAAAACGTAGCGCAAGAGCTTGTTTCAATTATGAAGAAACCAGTTGCAAAGATGCTTACAATTACGCAAACAGTCACGAAGCTGTTCACAAGATACACCAGAGTCATCGTCACCCTGAATGTTTTACGCAAGCTATAGCTAACATTCAGGGACCGGGTTTCAAGGGCGCGGAGGGGACATAAAACTTATGGACAAAGGGGGACACACACAATTGTGTTTTCGTTGATTTAAAAATTATATCATTTCCATAATTTTCCTCCCAATTTGCCAATTTTACAAAAAGGTCGTACTTCAGTTGAGTGAACATGGTGACAAACAATTTCCGGCATACTAGGCCCTTGGTTGGTTGCTTTTACCTGATAAGGAAAAGAATCGCACAGTGTGGCAGTGGCCTGAAGAAGTGAGGGGTATCGTTTAACGTGATGAGCATTTCGCAGACAGTTGGTGGTATTCTTCATCAGGCAATCCTTTCTACTGCCCTTTCGACGACACCAACCTGTGCAGGTTCACTCAGGCCACAGACGACGATTTTGACTGGCTGCTCTACTCACCTGACAATCACTCAAAACGGACAGAGGGAACAGGGCCCAGCGCAGGCCGCACCACTGGAGAAAAGAACGGTCAGCAGAGTTTTTTTGCCGCATATTTTCGAAAGCCTGATGTCCCTACAAAACACATCTCAGGCCAGTTACCTGAAACGAATGTTTTCTAATGCCTTTTGTTGCCAGATGGATACATGTATATCGAATCCTCCGATAGACCGAACGGGAGCAGAGCAAGATTGATCAGCCCCATGTTTTCTTATTCCGATTCTGCATCGAATTGCCTTCGATTTTACTACCACATGAAAGGCCGACATATCGGTAAAATTTTAGTATTTTATTGGATGAAGTGGTCCTGTGTCTAGCTACCTTCTAACAACTGCACATAGTTAAGTTATATAAGGTGCTGCAGTCTTCAACGCTCCTAATATTTGCTAATGCAAACGCAACAAATTGCGGTTTTTTAGAATTTTTGCAGCTGAGAACTGGGAGCTTTTTCATATACTGTGATGTGTTCGAAATCAAGAGGGCAACATCATCTGAAATAGTCCTGAATATACCAAAATAACTCAGAAACACTGTGAACCGAACTTCATCGGTAAAACCACAGAATACTTGTCTACCCATGACGTCAAACGTACACACGTGCAGCACCCAATGTTTATGGGAGAAGCACGTTGTTTAGACAAGAAAACTGTTTTTTTTACCAACGTAAGACCGTTGATCAGCTGCCAATTATAATTTATCTCAGATATTGAGGTAATTTTGCTAAAATTGACACTATTTGATAAAATTAAATTACTGTTTGTTTACGCTAAAGTGCCAACGCTCAAAAATCATACTCTGGTTTTCCAAAATGTTAAGATTATATTTTATCGGAACCCATCTCGCATTTAATTCGACCTGGTTACATCTGACTTTGTGAAATTTATCCAACAAACCTCAAGTTTTTTACCAACGTACTGAACAGTTTCCAATAGTTTTGGGAGTAAAGATAACCCCAGGCCTCCGGCTGTAACCCCCACGGTCTAACGACCGACACAAGGTTCTGTATTTTGTATTGCCACATATTGCCACAAACCACCCCGCACTTACGTCTATTGCAGGCATTCTACGCTTGCTGCAGTTACCAGCAGAAACATCTGAAGAGACGGAGCTATGGCGGAGAAGCGGGGAGCAGGGGGATGATTGGATCGATAGCAGAAGAATTTCAATTCCTGTCACTGGTTCGTACCAGGTACTATGCATTATGCAACTACGATCAACAATTGTTTTGCACTTTGGCAAGAGCGCTCTGGCAAAGCCAACCCGCTGACGAGTAGCCGCGCCCGGCATCGCGAGCTTTAATCAAAACAAAAGAACCTGCTTAAAACGATTTAACTTGGTGTCAATTTTGCTTGATCTACAGTAGAACTTTGCTCTATTCTTACCCAAGCGCGGAGCCACAGGGGGCATTCGGGGGTAGTGCCCTGGTAAACTTTTTAGTGCCACCCGAAATTTTGTTGTTCCCAAAAAAATTGCTTTAAACATAAAACAAAATAAAATATTGCTCCCCTAAAAATTTGTTTTACCCTCCCAAACCTCAAAATCTAGCTACAGGCCTGTTCTTACTATTTGTGGTTGGTTTGGTGATGAAAAACAAATGGTCGTTGAAAATACAAATATTCAAGCAGCCGGAAGCGGCATTACTTTCATACATTTTTGCTTATTTTATAAAAACACAAAACGGAGGATACTTACTTTCATCTATCAAATAAAAACATGTTTGTAAACGAATTTAGCGTAATCAAGCCACGCAATGGCGCACAAGCTAGTAGTTGTTTTAATTCAAACACAACCACTGCCATAAAACACAGTCGCTAGATGACGCAGTTGCGATGCAAAGTCGCGCGTTGAAAGACAAGCTCACGAGCCATTTTTTATATTAGTTGAGTTGAGTTTATTTGGCGACAGTTGGAAATTTATAGCACGAAAAAGAAATCACTGCAATTGCGACAACGCCAGGGCACCGAAAAAAACGGAGGGTGAACGAGTCGTTGCCCCTTAAATGTTGGATAAGTGCTTAGTCCTTAGTTGACAGCAGCCTGTTGCTGAAATGTGCGACTATGCCTTTTTTCAGTTCGCGTTTGAAGCCGTGATCATGCAGCCGAACACGTACCTCGGCGACATTGCAATCGACGAAGTAGCTTTCGACCAAGCCAAGTGCGAAGACCGAACGTCAAGCGCTACCGTAGGTGAGCCGCGCAGCAACCGCGTCCGCGCCGCGCAGCAACCGCGTCCACGGACAATCTACACATGCAAGGGCGTCGGGAGGATTTTTTCCAGGCGAGGACAGCAGTGGATTTTTCAAGGGGTGACCAAAAGAGTGCTTTTCAGGGGGGGGGAGCAACAGAGGCGAAGTTTCATTTTACCATCTCGAAACTATGTGAACAGCGTCTTTCTGAAAAGAAAAACGTTTGAAAAGTTAATAGGAGAATATTAAATTTCGAAATCCAGGGCGCGGACATGGCCCCTCCCGACCCCCTTTACGGCGCCCATGTACACATGCTATGGCAAAACGTTCTGCACACACACAAAAAATTTTTTAAAAAATGATTTTATATTTCGCTATTTTCAACTGAGCAGAAATATTCTGAAAGAAAATCTTCCCTAAGTGCTTGCGAAACAGTGTACCGGTACGGTGGGTGTACCGACCACACAAGAATAATACGGTACTTGCAACTTTACTAATTTACTTCCCTCAGAGCTGATGCGAGAGCTTTTATCTATTTTGCAGCAACCACGACCACAACGAGCAATGCGGCCAGTCACGTGATCAAGTCTTCATTCATTTTCAACGTGCAGTCCCTTTTCAAAATCGGCGAATCAAAGAGCAACCTCCTGATTTCATTGCTCAGCCTCCCTCTCATTTCACTGCTCGCCGCATGCACAACAATCTGGCAACTTGCAAATTTGGCTGCATAAAACTGACAATATTTTTGGATAAAGCAAAGGTGTTTAAAACACTCGTCATAATTGTCTGCTTGTCCGAGGAAAGAGAAATTGCCGCCTGGTCGCAATATTCTTCGAATTCATTCACAACGCATACACAAAATGCTATTGCCGCTATTACCCTCAACAGCCTCTCATCGTGGTAAATTTAACGTTGCCATCGGTACAAATTGTGGTAATGAAAGTGCTGAAAATAAGTTCGTCTTTATTTTCGACAGTTAAACGTTTTTGAAAGAAAAATGTTTTTGAATGTTTTTGGAGAGCGAAACCTTTAGAACACTTCAATGAAAGCAAATGATTTTTGCTTGAATGTCAGATGGAATCGTTTTGCCTTTTTCGTGGTCTAATCAATTAAGCACGGGGCTTGGCCTACACTGTAACCACTTCTTATTACAGATGGTTGAGTAAAGTTCCGTTATACTGGCATGGTCTTTAGAAACCTGTCGAGCTAGAGGCATTTAAACAGAACTTGTTCATATTTCTTTTGACGAAGTCTTATCTTGCGTGCTGCCATGGATTTTCAGTACGATTCATTCTTTTCGTCAAAACCTTTGGAATAATCGGTTGGAATAATCAAGACAATTTGTTCAACATATTTGGTAGTTGGTGAGGGGTAAACGAGCTTGTCAGCTGCATTGTGTGATGCTCAGCTGCACAAAGTTTATGAAGTGCATGAAGAGCAACGTGATGGGGCTCGTTTAATGGGAGTCAAGGAGAAAAGCAGGAACGAGTGGATCTAAACTTGCAGAACAGAATGATGCATTGTATGGTGTGGCATGCGCTGCAAACAATATTCTAGGCTGAAGAATTATTGAAGCTATGTTTAGGAAGCATTTGATGCTTTCATTTTTCTCTGAAATGAAGCTAGCGAGATTATCATAATGCGGTGGATTTCTTTACTTCTGACAAAAAAATGTTTTCACATTAATTTCTTCAATGTTAAGCTGGAGTCTGCAAATAGACTTGGTTTACTAAAAACAATTCCAAAACAGCTCGCGCCACAACACGCACCCTGCATAAATTAGTTGTCTTTGAAGCTTTGGCTTGCATGACGCTGGAATTGAAGCAACACCCTTGCGATTCATTCGCTTATTAGAGTACAAATGATTTTTCAAAAGTTCGCCATGATTATTTTCAAGAATGTGGCTATAAACTTTGGAACAAAGTGGGAAGTTTTTCAAAGTCGTATAATAAAATATATCGCAGTGACCAGAGATTTGGATGAAATCATTTCGATCATCGATGACCTAAACGGTCTCTCAAATTTTCCTACGGTCTCTCAAAATACAGTAGAACATCGCTTTACTACCACCATCAAAATACACTAAAACCATGCTTTACGACCACCTCGCTACTCAAATGCAACGTTTGCGGTCTCTCAAAATAGCTTTGCGGTCAGCAAAGCCAAACCACAAAAAACCGACATTTCTTACAGTTGTTTTTGAAAAGTCAATTATTTTGTGATTTGAATTATTGGTATTGCTTTATTTCATTTTTTGATTTTTATTTACGTGCTTTTCTCATACATAAGGTCCATATAACACAAGGGTACAGACATGCCTATCCACAGCGCTTCACAGGGTAAGAGTTAGCTGGTAAGAGTAGTCAATACTGAACAGGGAAGAACATTGAAACAAGGTACCGGTGACTACTGCATTTGGTGATCGTCATCAAGAATTACAGGAAGAAAAACGGAGATTTGTAAAAGTATTACACAATTGAAATGAGCGGATAAAAAAGTTGGATGAAGATGCGCATCGTTTAAAAAAAGGCATAAAATTGTTACCTAAACAAGGCATCAAATGTCCTGGCGAAATAGGTAATTTGACGTGGGTGAACACTTATGTTCTTTGTGAGGTAATGCACAATTCAATAGGCACTGCTGTACGTAGCGCGGAGACGTTGTAGTTCTATAGACTGCGTGAATCTGCACCACAACTGGCAGGCATGCATTGGCACGCAGTAACGCTCGAAACAGTGTTCTTAAATAAAGTAGAGCACTGAGCAAAGGTGCTTCTGAACTTGTTTGCTGCACAATAGAGCGATTTCACTTCTCCCTGCGCCTCAATGTCATCTTTCAATGAGGCGTGAAGTAATATACCGTGATACATGACTATTTCGGCAAACTTCACACTTTCGTCATTCAGGAAAACAGCTGGCGCGGCAAGCTGTTTAAACTTTTCAGCGGGAAAAACAGCATCGATTGTCTTATTACAGTTAAAAACAATTTCGTATTCAGCAGTAATCACAACAGATATTTAGAAGGTGTTGAAGACCACTGCGGCTCGGCCAAACACACATAAATCATCAGCAAACAGTAGGTGATTCACAAATATGTTTCCCATAGTGCATCTTTCTCTGCTGAGCCTAGCTGAACTGAAAACTTATCAAGGTAAACAGAGAGCAGATACGGACTCAGAACTCCCCCATGTCATACCCCGTTGTTTACAGTGAAGGGTCAGAAAGGCACGTGCCTACTTCACTAACATGGTCTGATTCTTTACCAACTCATCAGCAGTCTTTCTGTGCTCTTACGTACATTGCGCTCGATTAATTTTGTGAGCAACAGATTGTGGCAAGTCTTGTCAAACGCCGTAGATGCATCTAAAAAGGTTGAAAATACTGGGGTGTCTTTGTTGACATAAAATGATACGAACTGTTAGAGTAAAAATACACATATCTCAATCTTACGTTGTGGCTTAAAGCCAAAATGGCTGTCAAAGGTAGCAATAACTTATTTCCCCTCTATATCATTCCTTTTGATTCCAAATTGATGCTTCATGAATGTCCGCAGCAAAGCCGAGTGCTTTTTGCCGAGAGGATATTCTGACGGCAAATTATAGCGTGAAGTTTTCGCTGATATGAACACCCCAGTCAGTGTGGAAACGTAACTTCAACTCTCTAATACTGGTAATAGACCAGTCCCACGCATTCACTGCAAAAACATTTTTTGAAATGATTGTTGCGTATTCATTTATAACAAAACAATTGTCACCTCCTCAGTTGTTACTTTTCACATAACCAATCAGAAACTCAAACAACGATCTACGTGATCTGTTTGAAATTTCTGGCACCTGCAACAAAGATTTACGTGTTCACGTGCAGTGGCGGGTGCGGCCGAAAACATCTTGCTGCTCTGAAGATCGAATGGCACAGTTATCTGCACAACCTGGTGAAATTGTCTGACTATGATTTCACCTGCAGTACCAGATTCTGAAGGGACACTTGCGTAATGCTTTCACTTCCAACGCATTTTCTTCGAGTACAATAACAAAATTTGATGCTCTAACTTCAAGATCGGCGTACGATGTTTGTTTCGAAAACTGCATATCACGCCATTGTAGCAAAATAACTCACGAGATGCCGGGAAATAAATGCATTTTTCTGTCTAACAGCGACAATGATGATTTGCTATAATTTTCACAAAAACTAGTATCGTCCTCCAGCAATGCTTGCCGACGTGTAGGACTGACTACGCGTGATTTTTTTATCGAGGCAATGCATGGACGTGAGCTCTGAATAAACAACGTACATGAACTGTGAGCGTTGACAACTCGAATCACGCCGGATTTTTGGCCAACAAACCTGCTGTTTGACGTGATCTCGGAATTTCTTCTGACGGCTTAACTGCTTCGGCAACAGAATACATAACCCTTTACGCGACTGTAGTTGCCGACCAAGACATTTCGACACAAGCACAACAAAGACTTTTGCTACATTTCAAAGTCTAATTAATTGCCTCTATGGTTGTGAAAACAAACCTACACTCGCGCCTAAAAATGTGGTAGGTCACGTGGCCCTTCGGTTGTTTTCTGGATCAGCGGTTTTGTGAAAAAAATACGGATCTCTATTGATTTATGCATCAGCAGCTTTTCTTCAAAAAGTGTTTTAGCAGCAAAGCCCGAAGTGAATGGATAAACCGCGTCAGTTTTCACGTTTTCAAAAACTGCAGCAAATTTGCAACGTTTTAAACTGTTTTGCACAGTGGACCCATATAACTGGGATTCGTCTACTCCGAACATCAGAGAGAGAGAGAGAGAGAGAGAGGGGGGGGGAACGTGGCTACTGAGAAATGCGAATGTATTGCGTAGCACGTTTAGTGGCCTTGAAGTCAGCAGAACATCGTTTTACTTTTTCCGCAACGTACGTTTGAACAGTTTGGGGTTCGCACCGACCTTGAGAACCATACTTCACCAAAAAAATTGATTGAGCAAAAAGTATGCAAGAAAGATTTGAAACATCACGATGAGAAACAAGCGAAAAACCTCCTTTAGGGGGATAAATTTAAATAGTTCTTGTTTTTGGGGGCATCAACAATATTATGTATCAGGCGTATACACGATTCTAAAACGTGGTCATCCTGTGCGAACTGTAACAGTCGTGTGTTTGGAAGTAATACGAAAAAACTGTTGACTGTTCATCAAACACAAACATTGCCCTGACATTATTTATTTGTTTATTTGAGTGTGTGATTCAGACTCATGGTTCAACATTGGTATATCACATTGGTAATCGAATAACACAAGAACACGAAAATGGTTGGTAATAAACACATTATGAGACAAGTAACAAATATAGTGAATTAAATTTCAAATGCACAAGGCTGCGGCCAATCAACATTCAACAGAGCAATCTGCACGGGCCTTGCCATGGAAAAACTAAAGCGTGAACACTCTTTATGGGAGAAAGAAACCCAGTTCATCGTTATCTCGATATATGTACACTGTCTTTAGGGATTAATTGTCCTTGACAATTTCAGGTCATTTTCCACGCCTTGTTGCTGCTCGTCTCGCACAGCATTTCCAACGTCAGTGAAGGGCAACAAAGCTAGGAAAATCAACAACACGATTGCAGCAGTCAGTTGCGATCGCAATCAAAACTTGAGGCTGCTGTGCAGTCGAATTTAACGAAGCATTCAAGTTCTTGTCCAGCAGCCTGTCCTACCAAGCCCTGCAGTCCGTGAATAGTTCCATCTGCTCAATAAATCGTTATGACAGTTCAGACTTTTTCCATGTGTTAATGTGTCGTTCTACTATTTGTAATTAATAGCAGACGCAACGTGAGGCCTCCCTGCACTAGACGGGAACTCAACATTTTCTCAATGCCCCATGACGCACGGTTGTCAAAGGTTCTTTCGATTCTGTTGCACAACATCTCCGAGTCAAAATAACCGTATATCCTAAGCAAGCAAGAATGGCCAAACACGTCTACGTTATAACTGTCTTTAAGGCATGCTTTTCGTATGTGCCAGGTTTGTGTGTGGTGAGGTTGACATCGCTTGATGAGCTCTTGCCGTGTCCCGTGTGCCTACTTTGTTTCCATGTCCTTCTAAAGCTGACAAACTTTGTTTCAAAGCTCGTCAAGTGAGATTATGTGCGAGCGCGACTGCTGGACGTCTTGTCAGGTGTTTCCACGACGCAAGTACAACAACGTGGAATGTGACAATCGCGTCTCGCGGCTGAAGGTCTCTGAAAACGTCGGTGGCCTGAGAAAGGCGCGCGGTCATTGTCTCGAGAGGCCAGGGGTCGTGAGACCGCATTTTTGCCATGTGTGCGTGCCATACCTAACAGCGATTATGACCACGTCGCTAGCATCATCGCAGTAAACCCGCCTCAAACCAACAATTTTCGGTGCCGTTCGGTTACCAGGTTTCTTTTGTTAGGATTGTGTGACGCAACAAACGGCAGGCAGCTGATGACACTTGCTGTGCTCGTCACTGTCGTTCGCAGGAGACTGGAAACACTTACTGCTGTTCAGGTGCCTAATAATCGCGTTGAAGAACGTTTTGGCCTTGAAAAGGCGCCGCACAGCACCGTACAAGCAACGTCAAGAGCTATTCACAACATACAATCCGACTGATGCGTTGTACAAGTTTTGGACGAGCTTCGACAAGCTCCCTTTTTGCTGAAAGCTGAAAGCCACTCTGGAACAAAGTCAACAAACATGCAGACCCTCTGTCCACATCCTTTGTTCAGTCATTACGTACGGAAGATGCGTTCTTTAGAAGTAACGGCAAAGAACAGTCGCTTTTTCTTTTATCCCTATGCGAGAAACGTATATACATTCACGCTCAGACATTGCAAGAAGAACATCATATCTGAAAAATGATCCAATATTTAATTAAAATATATCATACTGTAATTTTTCATACTGTAGATTAAAAATATTGCATAAAGTGCCAAGGTAATATTTGCGTAAAATTACTTGAATCGTATGCTTCTTACAAATACCTAAAAATCAGGCAAACTCAATATCCCTTGCTCATAGGTGGCGGAACCGAGGGGCCCGCATGGGCCTAGTTTCCCTACTTTTTTCTGGGGGGCCTGGCCTCCCCATTTTTAAATTTCGAATTTTGCCTAAATAAGTTTGATTAGGCTAACACAATTAGGATTGGGTCCATTGTTAAAGTAAATCGTTTAAACTTCAATGAAACAAATTTTGCAGAATTTTGGCAGTATTATTTGTAATACATTGTTTGTAATTTGACAGTGAAACTGGCAGGATTTCCAAAATGTTTCGCAAAATACACCGTGCATATTCTGGTCACCATGCTTAGGTTTGCTTACCGCATTGATGTTGTCGAAGAGTGTTGTCAGATGATGTAATACTACATCATGTAATTTTGCACGCATTTGTGTAGGAAAAATGTTGTGCCATTCTATCGAAAATTTCTTGTAATTTGGTGTGTTTACAAGCGTTTCAAGAACATCCTAAATAGTAGCATTTTGCTGAATCTTAAAAGCAAAATCAAATATTTGACAGATCAATTTCAATTGTGTTTTTGTTTTTGCATTAGCAACACCAAATAGCTATATTTTATTTTTGCACTGCAACACAATTGGCATCCTTTACAGACAACTTGCTACACGGGCACAGCCCGAGTCTTCGATTACGATTTATTTTGGTAAATGTGAGCTTGCTTGTTTTGTAATTGTGCCACCACCCACGGTCCGAATTCACTAAGTTGTTAAATCGAGCTCTTTTTATTGGCCTTATCACTACAGTATTCATATTCGAGATACTAAAGAAGCAAGCTCAAATAAGTACACACAGCAATTTAAGGTAGAGTGGTTGAAAGATCTGGATTTTAAAGGTTAGCTACAGAAAAACACTGGGAATGAAGACTTACGGTAATTATTGTAAATTCTGCCAGATCACCGCCAGAAATGCCAGCAAGTCAAACCTGTCGCCAGGATTTAGCAGCAGGGGGGGCCAAAAACCAGAAGGAGGGGCCAAAAACCAGAAGAGGGGCCACATTTTAAAAATACAGTAGTGGATGTATGTAGCAACCAAGGGGCCAAACGTGAAATGGGGGGGGCACCGATTTCAAATGGGGGGGTCGGGCACCACTGGCCCCCCCAATGGTGACGGCCATGCAGCAAGTCCATGTCACTGCGATATAATTATTACGACAGACATAAAAGTCCATTAGCAAAGTTACAGTATATATTCACTAGAGCGTTTTGCGACTTACAGATGCCCAGATATGGTAGATAGTAGAAAGATTCACCTGCTTTTGTGTCTATACTTGGGATTTTGTTCAAGTGTGTGTTTTTTTGGTGAGTCTACTGTATATGGGTTTTTCGAAAAATCTCATTGACAGCCCTGGATTTGGCATCTATTCACTAGACCAGTAGTTCCCAAACTGGGGTAAATTATCCCCCGGGGGTAATATGCGATTCTTCGGGGGTAACGCGGAACCAAAACCACAATGTTGTTCGGTATTATGAGCGATCACTGCGAAATATTGAGGGTAATAAGACATAATTGCTACCCTGATTTGGGTAAGGGCTCGAACAAGTTTGGGAACCACTGCACTAGACGATGGGTAGTGTACTTGGAGTCTTCTTTTACAAATGTGGGAAATGATCTGCGCATTTATTACTCTCGTGGTGACCAACTGCAGTTGCGAACGGTCATTTTCTAAGCTTTGAAGATGGTAGAATAAACATTAAAAGAGCACCATTCGATAGAACAAGCTGAACAGCCTGATTCTAAAGAGTACTAGAGCATGACGTTCTGTTTGAAATAAACACCACCAGTATCATAAACAAATTCGCTATGGCACAATCTAGAAAATGCAATCTTATACAGCAGGTTTGGTTCTTTTGACAATAGACTTCGACGTTTGCGCCTATACCACACTGTAGCAGTGATCACATTTGTTGATGCGTCTGGAAGCAGAAATCACTGTCTCTGTATTGCACTTGTGAGCTGTACAGTAATGTATTCCTTCATGGTAAAAAGATACGCATATTCGTTTTTGGTAAAAAAGGACATGTAGCCCACAATGTCCAACAGTTTGTATTTACGACCAGGTTTTCGTACATTAGAAATTCAGTGCCCTAGGATAGTCACATGGATGCCCACTATATTTATGATGAACACTTGTTTATGTGCATTTTTAACTTAGGGCCTCTCGCTGTTAATATGCTACAGGCCCCGCGCTGCCTTAATCCGGCACTGCCTGCAACCAAAAATGCGTTTTTTCAATTGAGAACAAAAGAACTTCAATGAACATTTTACTCTTTAGCCTCCTAACGGAACTGTGTCTTTCAAGGCGTTCTGAACTCTATGCGCTTAAACCAAACGCAATCAGCGAAGTATCTTTCTTTGAGGCTAATATATTCTTACGCTTTCACAAATAAATAAAAGCGACGACGCCCTCTGGTTGCATTGTGTTCTTTGCCAAACAAATTATGCGTTTAGTTTTTTGTGACCGAACTGGATGTGAGGTTAGAAAATTTGTGTTGCTGAGAATAAAGAATGGACATTTCCAGTGAAACCCGCGACTAAGGTTGGTTCGTTTAAAACAGTAGTTTACAACCTTTTTGTACGGCGACCCATTGTAGCAACCCAATATAACCCAACCGACCCCCATCTAAAACTTCAATAAAGCAAATGCAGCCTAATACAGCTGTGTACATGATCTCTGGGGGTCCCGACCCCAGGTTGAAAACCGCTGGTCTAAAACCAGCGGTTGAAAACCGCTGGTCTAAAATTGTTGTTCTGATTTTTGTGTTTGACTGCGAGGCCAGGTAAGGAGCTAGTATCAATGTTTAACGCCAAAAGGGGTACGCCTGGAAAAGTTTAAGAACCTCTGGTCTAAAACTTTGTGCGCCATTAAAAGCAGTTGTTTACCTCATGCTTGTAACATCAGATCTGAATTCCATGTCCCCAACCCATTACGTACATTGTGTTGAAGAAGAAGCACGACGACGACGTGACGTGTAAGTGCGAAAATACAAGCAGTACTGTAGTATTTTCTAATTGGAGCTCAGAATCGACACCAGGCCCGTATCCAGCTTAGGATACCAGGAGAGGCAAAGAGTTTTTTAAGAGGGGCACAAATTTTTGAGCTATGTCCAATAGCTTTAAACGATATCAAACAAATTTTTCCAGGGGGGGCGAAAAATTTTCTAGGGGGCTTCCTCCCTGGTTACGGCCTGATCGATACCGTTGGCTGGAATCGAAGCTAATCCGTTTTGCTCCGTTTACAAACTTCAAAATGAGATTTTTGGCAGGTCTCAACGACCCGATAAGTTTTGCCAAACAAAAGAACACGATGACTCACGTTCAGAGCAGTCTGTTCGAAGGATATGGCTGTCTGTTTAACTAGCAATCCGGCTGCATTACCGAGAAATTGTTTGTCGGGGCCGTCACTCGGGTTTCGCCAAGTATGGCAACCAACGACCGAGCTTCCAGTTGTTCACGTGACACGTTTCGCGTCGCGTCCGTAGCAGTGGTGTTAAAGAACCTTGCCCAAACAATGGCCTACGTAAGAGCATGCGGATATTGAAGAAGATCGTCGTCTCTTACCTGCAAAAACGAGCATCAGAACGAGCAGACCGCAGCAACCCAGACACTCCCCTGAGTCGTTGCTTACGCGTTGCGTAAACAATGGCGGCCGCGAGATCTTGCCGCTCTTGGTTCGTGTCAATCACGAAATGGATTTCTCATGGTCACGTGACCTCTCACGACGCTGTCTCTTCCGGGTGAGCGACAGGAGGCGAATGGTGCCGAGAGCACGAATTTCACGACCGCCGCACCTGACTTGTATTGACAGCATGGCGTGTTCGTGCGGCAGCCGCATCTATCAACCAGGAGCCTGCTGCCTGTCGGCTCGCGGCAGAAACGACAGAACGACCCTAACCCAGTATGACCAGCACCTGTCATCACGTCCTCGGGGCCGGCAGCCAGTCCAACGATGCGTTGGAGAATTGTTGTGTTTTGCCTTGAAAAATTGAAACACTGCTGCGTGCTGTGTTTGCGGTGCTGGGGGTTTGGCGGGAGTTGCTGTAAAACACAGGAGGGTTGCTCAGGAAAGGGTTAAAATCATGCACACAAATGAAATGCTGCATTGTTCTGCGTGTGCAGCGTTCAACGGGGTTTCTCAAACCCCAAATAGGCATCGTAAATTTATCCAAGCCGTCAGGCATAACGACTTGCCGGTTGGCAGTGAAGATTAAAAAAAGCAATGTAATGATATTGGACTTGTTGCGGTAAATAGTGACGTAGGCGAACTGATGGAGATTGTTTTTGCGTCCCATACAACACTCATTACAAAATCAGTTCATTGAACTTTCTTCCATGTGTTTTTGAACAATCAAAAAGTGCTAAGCATGATTTATATTTTGGAGCGATCTTCAAATACAAGGAATTTTTTAATGCTTCAGATGTCAATACGTTTCTGTTAAAATACTTGTACATGAGAGTCAAATTTGGGCGTTATCACTGTTGAAGTTACATTGAAGTCCAAATGACTATAAACGTGTGCAGATGTTATTATTTTAGTCGTCATGTGCATCTTCCCTCAAGAGTAATTAAGAAACGTTTAGACAAGATCAGTTTTCAAAAGAATATCACACATCAATCAGTTACAAACTATTGTTTAAATACGAAAATCTGCTTTGATTTCAAGCTGTAAAGCTTTCAAGCACCTTGCAACAAAGTATGATAAGAAAATGAAAAATCACGAGTTTATCAGCTGCTGACGAGAAGTGGTTAATAACAGCTTTCCTTGCTAAGACAGTTTCAAACACGTGCTGGCACTAAAGCTTTGATAACTGTTTGGGAAACGAGACAACGTCACTTTGAAAACACCGTTAATGAATAGTTTTCATTTGTATCCAACTTTTGCTTTGATAAAGAGAGACAGCTGCTTTTTAATTAAGCAAAGCGTCGGCACTATCGCCGTTACGCAGCGGCAGCTACAGTCCTATTCGATTCACACCCAATTTAAACGCAGGCGCTAGTTTCAGTACATGTAGTACATTACATAATATTATATTTTATTTCGGTTTCTTGGAACGAACTCGAACATGCTTCCGGTCATGGGCGTCGCATAATTCAAGAAACAGGATTTTAATTTAGGAGTCCGATCTAGGATTCACGCTTAACCACTCATATCAGGTACAGATCTTCGTAAACCTAGGCCGTGCCCTTAAATTAAAAGCTTGGCTCCACCAAGTATGTGTAAGAAGCTCCGTTAACAAGCGTCGAACACTCTATTCAACATAAAATACATTATGCTAAGAGCAGGTGGTCAGTCTCAGTCGATGACTTTCCTTGCGAAGGACTGCCGAATTTAGAAGTAGGAAAAAAGAGTTGCAATGCAACCTCAATCGTTAAAACGTTTTTCCTGCGCGATAGATCAGCCAGATGTCCTGAAGCTTCAAAACGTTTCTTCAAAAGCAAAGATCTAAAACCTGTGACAAAAACCAAATACGTGTGTCAATTTCTGCTTTAAAAAAACACTTCCTCAGAAAATGATGTTCATAAACCTGTCAACATTTTGGAATTTTGCTTTTGTTTTGATTTATCCAATTATAAGTCATTTATTTTCAGGGTGCCTTATGCGGTAGGCATGACCTGCAGAAAAAAAGTTTCAAAGTAAAAAGTTGATGATGGAGACGTAGTCCTGGTTGAAGCCGCTGGCGCATGACGCCGGTGGTGGAAGTACAATAACCAATATTAATTAGAACGTTTGCACTCCCACCAAACTTCAGTTCCGGTTTAAGCGCATGCAGTATGCTTCTACACAAGAACAACCTTTGCGCTTCGCAATAGCGCGATTGACTCGACTAGAGCCTAATCTCGGTGCTAGACGAAGTCACTGAGCTGAAAGTTCCACAAAGGTTTATGTCGCAAAAGCTGCTCGAAGACAAATTTTTTGAAAAAGATTAAGAAAATCTCCAAGAACAAAAAGACTGGAAGATCATGCTTTTCTGTAACCAAAATAGAAAGCAGCACCAATAGTTTACTAAATCGCAACAAAATTTGGTTTGAAGTTGCCGCTAGGTGGTGCTTGTCATCGTAGATTGCTCAATGAGCTGTCGGCTTGGTCCTGAACCGATCACCGCAACTGTGTGCGTTTTCTGAGCTGTTTATTCCAGAACTACAAAGAAATAGAAACTTGTAGCAATTGCAAACTTTACTGCAATCAGAATTTCTATTCTTGCTGCGCGTTGTTTCTGAGCTTAAGTCTCGGTCGTCGTCCTAAATTTTCAGGCAATGAAACACTTCTCTTAGCACTGTAAAAGAAAAAAAGCTAAGCTACAAAAAGAATTAGAAACTTGCCTTACAAAATTAAAACGCACATTTGACTTTCGCTGGTAAAAGCGGACTGGCAAAAGAGATTAGTCTTTTAATTGGAAAAACTGAAAACGTTGGTAAAACTATGACCCTATTTGTTATAGGAAGCGCGTTCAAATACATTGTCGAGCCAACTGCTAGCAGGTGAATCAGTTCAGCAATTTCACGTGTTGCGATAAAGAACTCAGTATCCTGACGCTGGATATTCTTTGCTTTGGAATACTAGGAAAACTCAAAATGGTATTGCTGATATTTTCGCAGAAATATTGGCGTTGATCAAAGCACAGACAACTGCAAATGTGTAAAGTCCTACTGGTCTTAATTCAGACCGCTCACGACCGGAAGCATGCTTGAGTTCGTTGTAAGAAACAGAAATAAAATCAACGCATTTGGGTTGGAACCAGTGAGCGCATGCGACTGCTTTGTGTAGTAGCAGCGTTGCTGTTTCTGGAGGAAGCTCTTACGCCTGCTCATCATAGTCATTGTTGACTGCCATGGATTAGTTGCGTACGAAACCCACACCCTGTACCAATGCACCTTCTTTTTTCCCTATATTCGAAGATTTAACAAAGTTTAAGTCTTCCTAAAATTACAATTAGTGCGCTTGGGTACCTGAAGTAAAAACAATAATGCCTTTAAACCAAGTTAAATATGCTTGCGTTTGATCAACATGAGCCTAAACAATTGCTTACCCAAGAAAGCAAGCGTCCACCACGAGGATCGTGTCGTCTCGCAGGAGTCGCAGCGTTTGATGCCAACTTCGTCATCCGTTCCGCGGATGCTATTGGTGGAAGCCACACACCAAGGCTTTGAATCAGGTGTAATTTTAGCGCTTCTCAAAGGCTCACCGCTGCAGTCAAGTTGAACTCACCGGACTCTTTTTTCAGCAAAGCTCAACTCCAGGATCTACTTCCCGCTGCGGGAACGAACGAAAACCATCGTTCGCAATCCATTAATTTAATTTGCTTTTCCGCCAAACGAGTTCCTCTGACTTGGGATCACGCACTGAAACCGGCCGAGGAGCAAAGGGCCGCGGTGTCGGGTTTCGAAATCAAGACCCCGGGTTCTTATCGAGGTTAACTAAGACAGCAAGTGCGCAGGTGTGCGTCCGAAACGCACGTGTGCGGTCCCACCACCAAACAAAACAGAAACGTCCCATGGCACGGGCCAGAAAACGCGCTGTCATTGCTCTTAACGGTCGCTCTGGTCCGCTTCCGTCTCGCAACTGAGCAAATTTGTTTTCGCAACGGAGAATCTCGCAAGGGAGGAGACAGTTTCGGCGCGGAGGGTGCTCACGGCGGGCGAAGCGGGTGAAATAAACACTCTTTTGTCCAGGCTTCATGAAAAAAACAACGCATGTACCAA
>JGI24158J21664_10000233_pt1 | contig 43902 bp, 36 predicted proteins | sample Ectturendosymbi3_FD_21664 | JGI IMG/M metagenome (IMG submission 21664) | reverse complement strand
CATGTTACTGCGATGCATGCTTAAATTCAAGCGACTTGCGTGTGGGAGTGACGACGTTACTCAATACAATATAATACAATACAATAAACTAAATAACTTTAGTATTGATAATTTCAATATTCCCCAAAAGCATCGTGGGTTGCACAAATTGGCCTCGTGGGCCACATGCGGCCCGCGTGTTTGAGATCCTGGTTTGAGCTATCAAATGATAATAATAATCAACCAAGCGCAACAGGTTATGCATTGTTACATCATCATGGTTTTAACGTACTGACCCATTATGACTTTGCTGCATTCATTCCCACACGAAGACATGCTTGTCGTCAGAACTCTAAGTCTAGTCGAAGGATTGCTGTGGTTCTCAAACTTTCATGAGCCGTGGCCCCGTTCAAAAGACTCTTAATATATCGTGACATTTGGGTTATGCAATATCACGGCAAAGCTACCTAGTGAAGGCCTCTGCTCGTGACCCCCAGATAACCCCGAGGGCCCCGTTTGAGGAACTCTGGATTAGAGCAACTGCTTTGAGAACACAATGAGTAGTTTCAGGCTAAAGTTAGAACTTTCATACATTGTTTCAGGAGTAATTTGGACTTTGATTCAGGAAAAATTACATCCACAAACCATACGCTATTGATATTTCAAGAAACCACACACCTGCCATTACAAGCCTAGGGTGAGTTTGTGGAGCTATTAAACGACAAAAGTTTGCAACTGGAATTTTCAAAACAGAGCTTACGTCATTTTTGGAAAACACAATAAATGAATGCTTAGTCATTTCTGACCTAGCCATTTATAAACTGTTAGCCTTTTGCGTAACATATCTTTGTGAAGCGGCAGTCTCAAAATTGATAATCATCAATCCAAAAAACGATCTTTTTCAAAATATGTTGAGAATGTCCTTTATCCTGCGCTGTCTTGTATCGATAAGCGAACGGATGATCTATGTAAAAATCACAAAGTGCATCCATCCCATTACTTGTGCTTGATAACTTCTATAAAATGAATTGTCTTTTTGTTATTGTTATTTTTTCGCCTTAATTTTTCCAATATGTAGTAGTTTTATTACTGTATAGTCATTTTCGTGGATTGTGTGCGTTTTTTATGATTTCACTATGGCAAAAAATGACTCTTGAGATTTGTAATGGGGCGTTTACACGTATCATTAACATCTAGGGCTCTAGACTATCCATTAAGGGTGTCGCATAGAAAAAAAATTTTTAAAACTGAGTCGCAGAACAAAAAAATTTGAGAAGCCCCGAGTTAGATGACCTTGCTTGTTTATCGTCTGTAACAACAAAACAATGTGAACCTACTGTAGTTAACGTCAACATTGACAGACCAAGACATGCAGGAACGAGCCTCCCTTTATCTTGACACTGGTGGGATTCGCTCAATAACATTGGTAATTTCAATCAGTTTTTGACAACATTCTGCTCACTGCTTTCAAAACAACAACTTTGTTACAAAAAGTGAGCGTTTCCGTTTGTTAAGCAAGCTCTTCTTAAAAAGATGAGCAGCCTCAGAAGCTAGTTAGGTGTTCACAATTTTTTATTTGTAGCTTCTGCCAGCGTATTGACAAAGTTTGATACAGTTCTGCTGTAAAATGCTCAAAGCGAATGATTTATCTGCAAACCGTTATGAAACGTTGCCTTTTTAATCTTTTGTTTTTTGTGGGGCTGCACATTTACATGATGTATTGTTCTTACGTGTCAAATTAACTATCTGAAGAAGTGGCTTACTTCAAATAGTAACTGTTTAAATGTTAATCTACCTAACAAATTACCAGCAAGAAGAAGCTAAGCCACATACACAATGACGATAATAGAAAAACTTCGCTTTGATTCAATAGGTTGGTTCTAGTAATGAATGACTGACCGGTTTTATTCAGAAAATCCACTTAACCACTTCGTTTTTGCTCTTATTTTGACTCCACGTTTGTATTTACTGACTATATTTACTTGCAGGCAAAGAATATTACATACATTTTTAAATGTAGCCTATTTATTTCAGCACAGAACATCAAGCCATGGCAAAACCTCATTCCAGCTGCGGTGCGCTTTCCGCAAGATTTTTTCTGCACCTATGTGTGCTTGTCAGAATGTCTCTCCTAACGACGTGACATATATCATATACGTGCTTAGACTGACCATGGCAACTCCGGGTACTCAGAATATTTGATGCCTCGTAACACCCTGGCCATTTGCTGCTTCCAACCCTCTCTGCCGGGCGACAATCTGCGCTTCCCAACCAAATTTAAGGATGTGAAACTTGCACTCGTGCGCAACCTCAACAAACCGCTCAAAGTCAATTCAAATTTGGATATCCAACCCAAACTTACAGTTTTTCATTTAGGCAATCCGTAGTATTCGTGTTTTTCATTACAAAGTCCTTCATAGTAGGGACCGCTGCAACATCCAATTAGAATTAAACATTAACCACAACATGATCTGAGCTCTACACTGTGGATATTTTGTGAAAGTGCATGATTTTAAATGTTTTGGTGAAATCAATATCATATTTTTTTCATTGACAAATATTCAGTTTATTAAAGTGTTTTAATGTGAAATATAACATGATGTAATCGCAGCATTTGCATATTCTTCGCAATATTCGTATTTCATATGAGATTTTTTGGTAGTTTAACACTGACAGATAACCAACATTCCTGAGTACTTTCTTGTCTGACTGGAAAATAATTTCCGAATATGACCGATTCTTGTAGAATCCCCAATAACTTTTGCTTACACCAAATGAAATACCATTTCAAAAAGACCTAGAGCAGAAGAAATGCGGCCCTCTCACGGGCCGCATGAATTGTGCATCATCGCTGGCGGGCCGCAAAATCAAATAATTTTATCCTAAAATTCTACCTTCCTCTAACTACAGTATTAGGAAGAGTGGCTTCTCTTGACTTACTGTGTAAGTCAGTGCTTATCATTGAGCTTTGTTTTGATGAGATGATTTGCTTAACTTGACTAACGAAAATTCTGATGCGGGCCATGTCAAATGTTCACGCGGGCCGCAGGTTCCCCACCCCTGCTCTACTTTCTGCACATTGGCCCCGAGCGACGTGATCGCAGCGAAAAATACGGTATTATCGGAGATTTTTGAAGACATTCACTGTTTTTATGTTGATGACATGCAGTGTTGTTTCTTGCAGTGTTTACACACGGATCTGAAATTCTGTAAACTTAGCGGTGAAAAAGAGACTTTTGCGGTCGTGAAACAAACTTAGCAAAGTTTGCAAATCACCTCGGTTTCAAGTCATCTTGCTTCCACACGAGTATTTTTTCTCAAGCAGCTCATTAATTGAAAATCACAGAAGTTGACATTCCGTCTAATTATATTAGTTCAGTCACGTTGATAGTTCAGTTTCGCTTTTTGCACTCCTTTCGGGAGTGTCACGAGTGGTTTGCGGCATTCATTGCTTGAGCCGGGAAACACGCAGCCAGTTTTGCAGTTATTGTTGCATTTATTGCAAGTCAAAGGCCCCACGCGTGTGAACGGTTTCCTCTCAATCACCCATCAACGCCAAGATGGACACAACCCTTTTTTGACGTCTTTCGTATGAGCCGATCGGGTATCGAACCCAGCTTATCAGCTTTTCCGGTGCAAGCTCACCTGACTGTGGGACTTAGCGGCTAAGTTACCACATTAGAAAATACTCTAATGTTTGATTTTAGTGATACCAAGCGGCCAATAATTTCTGTTAGGTTTACAAAATAAAGTAATTATAATTGTTTTTGTAGGCAGGCTAAAGTGCTGGAAAAAATTTTTATTACAAAAAGGAATTGACTTTTACAAAATACAAAGTTTGTTGTTAACGACAGTGACACAATCATGTTAAAAAATCATGTTAAGTGCAATAAAAAAAATTTGTAATGAACAATCGATGCTTGTTAATAATTTCATCAAAACAAAATAAACCTTTTTGCGTTAGCTATACAATCTTCGTAGAGATTTTGAAACCAATGCGTGAAGTGCATCGTTTTAATTAAGCAAATGCAAGGTGCAAACTTTTCAGTGTGGTTGGAAATAATAAATTTCAGAATATGAGCCAATCACCTTCCAAGTTAGACGCAACTCGCGATGCACTTTCCGCTTCAGATGAGGAATGGAAAATCACTATCAAACAGGAAATTATCGCTATCCACTTCAGCATTTCTTCAAACTTCAGTTGTCCTTTTTCAAGTTCTTTTTATGTGAAAATGTTTTTACTTTTTGTATTTCATAGACCAGTCAAGCACAAAGGTTGTTTTTCTGTTATCGGATCTTCAGAATATATTATGTTTCCTATGACAGAATGTTGAAAGTCAAACACCGTGTGACACGGTTATTGCTTCATATGTGGAACAAGCTATCAGAAACATTTCTCAAAAATAAAGTCTATTACAAGTCAAACGTGATCGTCCAGCAAACATTACAGTTGACACTCTGCAAATAAACGTGCTCCGACTGTTGGTGCAGTACAGTCTTAACAAGGTATTTGCAGAGCGGACGCAAAGCTTTACAAACCTAAAACGGTTGAAAACGTTAGGTGGCCGTAAGTTGCTTCGCTCTTTTTCCATTTATTTCCTGAAACATTCGTTTCCGTTACACGGATTTTCAGTTGGTAAGTTTGCACAAGCACCTCTAAGAGGGCCAGTGCTATGTATAAAATTAGCCGCAAAGGTGTTTTTAGCGCTGTGCATCAATGGTGCGGTATTCAGCACATCATGTTGTCGATTGTAGACAACTTTCTAAAAACTGATGTCCATGCACGCCGAGGATCAAACACGTAGAATGCTTAGGTCGACGTAGCAACTTAATATCGTGACAAGTGAAGGCAGTTGTATGTAAAAGTACGACAGGGAAATCCCATGCAATTCTGATACCTGTAACGAGATCACTGTAACCAAGGTCCATACTGAAAAGAAACTACCATCTGCTTAGCTTAAATTGCTTACTCTAAACACTTTTGTGGACACCAAAAAACAGGTCCTCTATCGTGTATTTTTGAACGTAGACAGAATAGAATCTTTGGGAAGTTTCTTTCGATTTCATCCTGTGTTGTAGTTGCCTGGTTAAAGATTATTAATCTGCGAGCTCGTCGAATATGCTCGCAGGAAATAGTACAGGTGGTCTCTGCCACGCAAAAAATCAATCTTTTATTTTTCAACGAAAATTATAAATATAGAGTAGAAATGTTTTCCAAAATAACTTTTGTACCGTAAAAGCTCTGAGCCATTTTCTGACATCTAATTATTATTTGATTGAACGCATCATTACGTTAATAATTTGTATGTTTTCCATGTAATTCTTCGTGATTTTATTCGATGACATAATGCGAGAGCGCAGAGAAAATAAGGGAAACCAAGCGTAAAATAGAGAACAATAGCATACATTTACATGCACGCATGTATTTAGCACATATCAAGTAGCCCACAATACAGTGGTCGGTTAAGTGGATATTTTCAAGGAATACGTTCCACACATTTATATACTGCATACGACACTGCTGCAGATATAAAAGATAAATGAGCTATTATTCTTAAATCTTTTTGACAGACTCTTAGCAACTGAACGTATCAGGGTATGTTTCATCTTAGCTAAATTGCAACTTAATTTAGATATACAGATAGCGTTTATATTACTTCCACCTAAAACTCTTCACCAAGCAATATCCACCAGCGTTCAGTCATAAAGTGGAGTAAGAAATGAAATCTCGGCCTCGTGATTGTTTTTGACTTCTCTCTGTCTAAGCTAGAATTGTTACACACTGAAGTTTAAGGGTCTACTTATTCAGCAAACCTTAATTTACACACAACTAAAATTTCCTAAAGCCTGGTTAGAAGGTTTGCAGTCTGAACTGAACCGGTCCGAAGCACAGCCTTTTATGCACAACACGCTTAGAAGAAGGATAAATTAAGCCACGCTTGCAAAAGAAAGTGGCTGTGCGCTGCTATGGCGTTTCGCGATATGAGGGGCTATAATACTCTGATAAGATCTCAATAACAAGAGACGATCAAAGAAAGAAGAACCTTTAAATGATCAGGAAAAACTTGTCCGGCAAAGGAAGGATCGATATAAAAACTATAAATAGGCCTCCTGAAGACACACACCAAAACAATACGCTCTTCTGCGTTTGCAAGGGATGTGGATGTCAGTTTTGTAACAGTGCGTCATGGGTTGAACTTGAAAGGTAGCTAATCAAGGAACTGTCAAAATCACGAGGAAAGCGCACTTCAACAAAATGAAGGTATTAAAACACCTTAAAGCTTTTGAAGAAGTATTAAAACTAGGAAGTAAATCAGTAAAAATGTAGACAAAAGGTGCACAAACTCCGACCGCACTATCAAACAACACCAATCTCTATAGTTTGCTAGCAATAAACTGCATCTGATACTGTAGGTTTCTATCTTTCCTTTCAAGACCTTTATGAACGGTACAAAATATTAGAAAAATGGTGAAAGATCACCTGAACACATATTTGCAAGAGGCTAATTATTTGTTCAAAATTATGTTCGACGTCTGAAACATGATTGCGCAAATATGGTACCGACAGCTAGTATCGAAAAACACTGGGTTGGCTTGTATTAAGCCCAAGGTTCAGCCGTGCAACAAAGCTATGTGTCATTGCAAAAACGCAGTTGGTTCACAAACATCCCTCGAGTGTTGAATACATATTAATGCTTTAAAGATTTGTAGGTAGAAAAATTCGAAAAAATCTTAATGACGCCTCGTTCTGCCTATTGTCTCGTAGCAATACAACTGTTGCCAAAACGTCTTCATCTTTTGAGCGAGTATTTAAAACCACTGCTTGGCCGCACTATAGATCTCGGGGCAGGTGTTGAACAGCCATACGATTGTCTCAGCGTCCAGAACCATCAGGCCGTGCAGTCCATGAGGAGATCGATGGATTGGACATTGGAGGACAACATGGTCAACGGTTTGTTCTTCTGCGCCACACTCACAAGCCGCAGTGGAGGCCATACCACATTTGTGCAAGCAGGAGCAGAAACGTCCAACACCGGTGCGGAAGCGGTTAAGCCGGACCCAGGCTGTTCATGGGACGGTCATTCCGGGAAGGTGGGTGCCGATGTCAGGGATGAAAATGCGGAGTCTTGTGCGATTGTCCGCCCACTGCGCATTCCATTGGTGATCCGCCCAGAGGGCTGCACGCATGCTGTTTTCAGATAAACTGATGAGTTGTTGTGCGGCGGGTACAAATGGGTATCTCGAGTTGAGACGCCGTGCATTTACACTACTGTAGATGAACTGGAAGCGCTGAGTGGAGCAGATGTCCAGGCTCCATGGCAAGGCGTGCTAGAGACAGTGTGGCTCCATTTGGACGAAGCTCAGCAGGTTGGATGCCTGCAGTGATTGGAAGGTTGTCCGCTAGTGTAGGACGCTGGCTTCCAGTCACAGTTCGCAAGGCGTCGTTGATGGCGGGGTCGATAAGGCGGGTATGGGCACTGCGGCACCAGACAGGAGCGCAGTACTCTGCGGTTGAATGCAACAGGGATAGGGTGGCTGTTCGCAACGTTGTTGTCAAGCACCCCAAACAGAGCCGGCACGCCGCCTCAAGAGTGCGACGCGTTATGTCAGCTTCTTGCGAAGTGACTCAAGGTGTCGGCGATACGTGAGCGACTTGTCCAACGTTACTCCGAGGTATTTAGGCTGAAGGCAGAAGGGCAGGAATTCGCTGTTGTAGTTGAATGCTAAAACAAAATAGGGCGTACAGAGCCTTGGTTGCACGTCACACTCTACAGCAGTGGCGTAGCTAAGGGGGGCCGGGGGCGGGGCGGTCCGCCCCTGGCGGCACTTTTTTGGGGGCGACACTAGGGGCTATGCTGTACGCTATAAACCTGTACAGGCTGTATCGAAATAAAAGTGGTTTTAATGTCGGGACACTACTCGCAGTTGAAGGAGGTTTTTGATTTTGAGTAATTCAAAGTGTGGCATGCGTATTTAAGCGATTATCATCTTAGCCAAACAATAAACAATCGTGCATCAGGGATGTTGTATCAATAGACTTTTTTACATGAAGCTGCCACACGGTTCTCAACACGCTTATCAACTCTGTTGGTGTCAAATTTTTCTGATTCACGACGCAGTTGACTGATCGAGTGTTGGGTTGTCGTTGACGTTTGATCATATTCCTTATATGACGTTATAGAACTTAGTAGGAATATGGTGGATGACTGTGGGCAAACGTGTGGCTGTGGCGAGCTCTAAGGTCTTGTAAGTGCTCTTAAGTTTTTTACCTGCGAGTAAAAGTGCATTGTTGAGTCTAAAAAACATTTTTGTGTAAATCTAATAAATGTGTAGTTGGATTTGTGCTCCTCAAAATGGAATTCCATGTGCGTGGAGAAATACAATCTAGCTCAGTATTCTTCAACAAGGGTTCCGTGGAACCCTAGTGTTCCACAAAACATGTAGTGGGGCTACGTGAGTTTTAAGGGTTCCTCATTTTTTTAGAGGAAATAACTTCTTGCTTCAGTATGTTGATGCTTCAGTATGAAAATTTTTAGATCACCGTGCTGCATTCAGATTCCAAGTAGTTGTACAGGAGGTTGAGTGCAGTTACTAGCCGAAAAAGAAATATTGATAGTTGTTGCATCGCTTGTTGTTCATTGTTGTGCAGTTAAGAAGAACGTTACTGTTGCATCGCGGCTATACGATGTTGCTGATGTACAGTTCACAGTAGAGCAGTATTTTTCAACCGGGGTTCCGCGGAACCTCAGGATTCCAGGGGTTTCGGTTGCCAGGGGTTCCGCCGAAACAGACCGAAGGTGCTTGGCACGAAATTAGCAACCACAGTTCTATGCGGTTGTAGCAATGCCACTGTTTCACAGTATCCTTGCCACTATGAATCGCATTGAAAACTCTGTTTTATCAATTCCTTTGACTCACTGCTCCCTTTGTGCTACGAAACCCTATGCCATTGGGTTCCATGAGCTACGCAACATTTCCGGAGGGTTCCTCTGCAGCCAAAAGGTTGAAACACACTGCGGTAGAGAAAGAAGGCCCCCTTGAACTTTTGTAGTTCATTCAAAAGTATAACCTTGGGAACTCTGTTCCAAATATAGTAATAATCCAGCGGATTGTCCTCACAATTGCCGTTAGTGTTGCTACCTGTGAGAGGAGTTTTTCGAAGCTAAACATGATCAAGAATTACTTAAGATGTAGTATGAGCACCTCGTGGTTGAGAAATCTTGCCACGCTGTCTACAGAGCAACAATTGACAGATAATATAAATTTTGACATTGCCATTGAAGAATTTGCCAACAATCAGGCAAGAAAAGTTACTGTGTAGAAAACTGTAGTTTTCATTTCAGAAACAAAGCTAGTCCTAATTTGTTACAGTTTTATTACTATTTTTCCCTATATGTCATTTTTGCTTTTTGTTTGACTGTTCCTTACAATGTTTGAGTTTTTTGTGTATATTTTAAAACATACCATATTTGAGCATGTGAGAGTACTGTAATATTATAATGGTGCACAAACTAGTTAATATGTACACAAAGCTTTAAGAGGGGGTCACTGTGCAATACGTATTTTTATGGGCTTCGGGGGGCGCCAAACCCAAGGGCTGCCCCGGGCAGCCCACACTCTAGCTACGCCACTGCTCTACAGTGCTTGTGTTGAACGAAAGAAATTAAAACTTATGATTCAAAACCTCGTCATTTCGCAGTAGAAAAGCCAGAATAGAATACAGTAAATTGTAGAATTAACAGTGCAATAATTGATAATGACGGTTTTTCAAAATTTGTGATATTTTTCGCTTTTCATGTGCACTTTGCATACGTTACCAGCTGATTCCACTCCTCAGGCAATAAGCAACCTCTGAAAAATTAGGCAGGCCAATGCAGAGACGATGCAAAACATGTAGGATGTTCAGAAAGTGGCGCTGTTCACGGCACTTCTCTTCGATTTAACGCAATAAGAAGCTTTTTCCATAGTATCTGAAACCACAAAATAAATATTGAATATCCTAAAGGATTAGTTAATTATTTCATTTTTTTTAATTCTTAACTTGCTAGCCACAACCGCTAGAAAGCCAATCAAGGATTCTAAAGATGCGTGTTTTAGCCTAGTTTTTTTTGAAAGAAGCACAAAGCTCCATCTTGCGGTTGAGGCTCTGGGCGAGATGAAGTGGGCCAAAAAGAGTTTTAATGCAAAGTTGCTATTCGGCTTCGATTGAACGTGTGTTGGTGTACATTAAAAACATTTAATATAAAACGAGCAACCATTATGGTGGCCACCATGACTTCTTGCTCAACTGCAAAATTGGCTGCAAAAAGCATACTGCAGATTTTGTACTTATAGCATGGACATTTTCACAAGCGCTTTTGCAGGAAAGCTTGACCAGCAAATTGTGGATTTTATCCAAAGTAGAACATTGGAACTTCACTAAAAACAAACTTTTAAAACTTGTCAATTCAATGAAAATAGACTTATTTGCTGGCTAAAATCCGAACACAGTTATTCAGAAAAATGCGGGAGAAAAATGCTCGTTTCATTTATGATGCTTTGAAAACAAGGGGCAATAAGTATTTAAATGTTGAGAGCGTTGTTGTTGTTTGCCCCCCTATCAAAATATTTGGCTACGCGCCTGTTCGCTGATACTCAGTTTCAACAAAATAAAAAAAATATAGCCCTGTAACTTGAACAGTATAAATAGTAAACTTCTGCAGCAAGAATTTCAAAACGTAACGGCAGAGAATCCACAACGTGTTGAAGGCAGTTGTGAACAATGTGAGCTGCACATCCAATGCGTTTCAAACCCTTTGATATTTTCCATAGCTTTGAAAAACCGTTAGCTTGACGCCTTAATTTCAAACCTCCAAAAACTAGTGTTTGCAGTTGTCGAAAATCCAACAACAATAATGTGACAACAACAATTAGGCCTATATCGAACAGAATGAATTAAAATAACGATACGCATTGCACTTCAGTAAGTCGACAGTACACGCCCTATGACCGAGTATAGGGCTGCTGGCGGTAACAGGACATACTGCGGCAAACTGACCTTCTGACCGAACATCTGTAACTTACTGGCCGGGACAAATTATTTCAGCCAACAGTGTCCCAGCTGAAACGGGACGTATGGTAAACCTGTCAGATTTAACCACGTCAAACACCAGAAATGCGAAGAACATCTACTTTACTCGAACCGGTACCTAATTGGTACGTCCTTTATCAGTGCTTTTTAAGGTGTTTGAAAGGGTGTCGTGGTGGAGCTTTAGGGTGCCAATGACAACAGTCCAGTGGCGTATGGTGGTCATTGTTACTGGGTGTGCGCTGTTTGTGACGTCACAGTGTGACGTCAAATTCACGTTTCATATTCAACGTTTTGGCGAAGTTTTTTGACGCAATGCATATCTTTATACACGCACACTCTTTATTCATTGTTGTATAACTTACATGTCATTTTATCGACTTCAAACTATCAGCGCTCCAACTTAAAATGCGGGTGCAAAATGCACTCAACGCTACGACCAAGCAATCATAACTGTAAAAACATCAGATCGCACGTTAAAACCAAGGAGTAGAACTCACAGCCCTACAACAGCGCAGTTTGCAACTGCAAAAACAGTCTGAACGAATGTCTCTTTGAATACGAGCAATCGAGCCCAGAAGGCATGCGCCTCGAATAGCGCACACCCAAGATTGCGAGATCGAAGCAACAAGGAAGTAAAATACACTCAGCCCTGGAACAGCGTAGTTTCCAACTGCAGAAATAAGTCGCGGTTCTGCACGAATATCTTGTCGATTGCAAGTTTTCGAGCCCTGCAAGTGTGCGCCTGGAATGTCGCACACCCTGGTTTGTCAGAAAGAAGCAACAGGGGAGTAAAATTCACTCAGCCCTGGAACAGCGCAGCTCATAACTCACAACTGCAAAAGCAGTTTGCGCAAATGTCTCTTCGAATACAAGCAGTCAAGTACATGCATATGGCGCACACCTTCGGGCTGGAAAGTGCATAAGTATCTTTGTAGCATTTTTTGCGATTTTACCTTGATCGCACCATCTGGAAAATGTCACGTCATGTTCAGGTTCACAGGTGTGCGCCGCGCACCTTGCACACCCGGAGTATGCGCCCCTAGTCAACACCGTTTTCCCTTCTACAGTACGTCTAATACCTTTCACAAGAACGCAAGTTTCCGTCCAAATATGCTGATTTGTTTGAATACGACATTCACTTTTGGCAAAGAAACTGATGACAATTTCATAGATAGAAAGATTCAATGTGGGCCTGCATACTCATTAATTCATTCGTTTTCGTGCCCGCGTTTCCTTTAGGGAGAGTCGCGGGGGCAGCAGCCCTAGGCTAGGAGGACCCGAAATACCTCACGATCAACAGCAATCTCAGATGGTCCTGCTGGCTCCACACCAAGACGGGACCAAGCAAGGTCGGAGATGTAGTCACGCCACCTGGTCCTTTGACGAACTCTGGGCCGCTTTTCCGTGGGTGTAGAGTAGACTGAAGCCCGAAGGACTTACTTCACCAATCTTTCCCNGGACATTCTGGACACATGGCCAAACTAACATAGCTGGGATCTCTCGATTCGGAGAAGTGGCTTGACATCCCGGGCTTTACCGATTTCAGACGTGTGCTCTTTGTCACGAAGCGTCACACCGAGAATTTTTCGCAAATATCCCATCTCTGCCGTTTATTCTTTTGACAGTATTCTTTCAGTCGTCACTTAAGATCCTTGACCACAGGTGAGGATCGGAACAAAGACCGATTTGAAAACTGAAAGCTTTGCGGTCTTTGAAAGGTCCCATTTCGCAACCACGGTGTAATAAAGCTCACGTAGAACTGCGTTTGCTTTACCAATCCGTGTATTATTATCTTTGTTCCGATTTCCGTCACTCGTGGACACCACCCTAAGGTACTTGAATGTCTCCACCTGCTGCAGCGTTTTTCAGCTCACTTGCAAAATACACTGCCTTGGTCGTCTTGAAAGACATAATACCTCAAACTTTTTAGTGTTGATTTTCGTTCCTGCTTGGTCGCACGCAGCCTAAAACCGATCAAATACGTGCTGAAGACCCTGTTGAGAAGATCCACGCATGCAGTACAAATTCGTCCGCAAAAGCAAACGGTTCATCCTGCAGTTCCCAACAGTGACACCCTCGTCGACGCGTTTGTGCAGGACCGGCCTTAAGCCGATGCAGCTGCATTGGGCCTCGCGCCATGGTGTTTGGGTAGATTGTTCATTTTTGCCATACACACCTTGCACTTAAGAATTCAGCAGAAACGCCATGTAAATTCCATTGTTAACAAAGAACGCTCTAATCAGAACTAGCAAATTTCCACTATTATCGAACGTTAGCAAACGTCAATTCTCGTATTAGTGCTTTACATCTGCACTCTACCACGATCGTAACACGGTTGACTGAACACGATAACGTCAAGAATTACTGCTCAGAGGAGCTCCGCGCCTAGATCTTGCGTTGGGCCCCGCACTCGACCCTGCGTTTGTGACTGTCTATCAAATTCATCTTGACCATACACACGAGTCAGCCAAACCATCCGGCGTTCTAAGTTCCCCAAATTCATTATCAAACTTATCGCAATTAGCTTTAAGCTCGGATTTAGCAGCGGCATCAGAGAGCTTATCGATACACAGTTCTACGGAAGCTTTCATCTGTGCAAAGCCAAAACATCTCGTCTGAAAACCTTTGCTCAGTTCTGCCAGGGGAGCTGGCAACGTTGACAAAAGGAAAGTACCATGTTGAAATTTTTTGTTTTCAGATGTCGCAGTTAAACAACGCACATTGCATCATTTTATTTTCTGACAGCTGCTTCAGTGCGGCCCAACTACCCAAAACCTCAATCACAGCTCCCACTGTTGCCTCACTCGACAACCACCTTGTTTTGCATGCATGCTGCCGCTGCAACTTCCCACCTTTTGTGTCTTCATTGTAGTATATTTCGGCAGGCAAGCCGATGTGAAACAGTAAAGCACTTCCATCATTGCATTAAAGTGCTTTCGCAGTTAGGTACACCACACTGCACAAATCTGCGGCAGGAAAGTAACAGGCCGAAGCGAGGCGGTGCGGATGGCAATGGACAGCTACCATACTTATCCGAATTCTGTGCCAGAAAATTGTGTTGGCCTATAACATTGCAGCCATTTGGTGTAATAGCCACGTGCAGGAAAACATGCTTTCCTCAAATCGCTTTACTTCAAGGCAAAACCATAATTTGGTTTTCAGAATTTAGGGTGTCATTTTGACACCCAAATATGACTTAAAAAACACTGTCCTTTATAACTGTTCAAAAATATTTAGGGAGTATATGACGACTTAAATGGTATCTCAAAGTTCAAATTGTCTCCAGTTTGATGGGAAATCTCAAAGAACTCACGAAAATGCTATAATCACTTTTATTAAGCGCGAAAGCAATATAAACGATTTGGTACAGTGTTCGAGAATCTACTCTGAAGTTAATAGCATGAAATCTTAAAAATATACGCTAATTCCTTATCATTTTGCATGCATTCGTTATTTCGAGTCATGCACCTTTGATTTAAATCAGCGATTGTCAACTTTTTGGTCCATCGGCCATCTTTAAAAAAATATCCTATTGTCCACTTTGCTAAGGTGGCACCTTAAATAATTTACTGTACAGTACAGTTACAATTTTCAGGAACGTTTTATCAAGGATTTATGGAACTCTCTGTGGACCACGAGAATACACATTGTGAATCACTGATTTAAATGACAACGCTCTATTTTGAAAGAGCGCAACGATTAAGCAAAACGTCTAACATACCTTCATGCAATTTGACTATTCCCGAAGGCCTTCTATCAAACTACAACGTATTTTACAGATAAAGTCATACAGTCGACCTGCCTTAAAATTTAGTTACATCAAATGCAGTGTTACCCATTCATAAACACATGATCGAAGCAGGTTTTGTGGTGTGCAATGTTTTGCGGAGAAGTTTTTCGCCTTGCGCTAGTCGCGTCATGAAGTTTGTTAAGTTACTTGCTGCAGCAAAAGTAAAGCTTTTCTGATCTGCCCGCAAGGATAAGACAGTGGAAAGAACCTTTTGAGCTGGTGCGTTCGTCTAAAGAACAGATACATATGCCCATAAATGCATATAAATCATTTGGTTCGATCAAAAAGAGAAAGTCAACCACACAATCAGTGTTTTCTTTACGTGCTTTCAATCCGCAGACGCCCAGGACTGCAGCACATGCAAATGGCGCTGAGGTATTGCGTGAAAACCTGCACCGGCAAATCGTGCTGCTTCATGAAATCTGTTCGAGATCACGTCGACAGCGCTTTCCTTTTGCAACGATGGAAAAAAACGGTCATGGGATACGGGAAAAACGACAGTACACTGACAAGTAGCAGAGGAAAAGAACACCAGGAATTTGACAGTCTGCACTAAAAAGTAATCGATATCCTCAAAGAGTTTGTTAACACAACTTTGTGAAGCGCCGTGCTAGAAGTGCTTCGAGCTTTCTTTGTAGAGTTGTGCAGCAGGTAATTTCCTTCGAACTCAGACGACGGAGACCAAGCTCATCAGCCAATACACAGTGTTTCTAATTTACTTATCAGCCAATACACAGTGTTTCTAATTTACGCACAGCGGCTATCATTTCAGAAGGTATGAAAACACTTAAAGTAAAACAATAGTGCGTTTCAAGTACCCCTCAAAACGAATTTGCCAACATCTTTTATATCTTTCGACCTAACTGGCTACAGATGCATTGAAAGCATACAACCTTAACAAATATATTTTAATTAATCTAGTGCATGAAACCGAACCTCTTCTTCGCGCCCGAATAGGAAAACACAATACGACTTAAAGAGACTTTTTCAATACAGCAACAAGGANGTAAGAGACATTCAATTGTTGTTTTTTTTCGTATGATTCGTGAGTCTCTGTCCCACAACGCCCATTCCACACCAAGGCAGTTATTTACTACCGCACGAAAAACTTTGACGGAGATGGTTTCGTCTTTTTACTCCATCAAGGTTTTATTTCATGCGAGGCTTTAGAGAAGACAACAATAGCTTACATGTCTAGCTTAGAATAAACACACAAACCCTTAACGAATGCCCTTGTCACTGAAAAACGAACGTTAAGGTTGAAACATCAACGGACATTGAACAAGAAAAAAGCCCAAATTTCTATAGCGGCGCAGAAAAAGCCGCTCGTATGGTCATGAACACTAAGCAAATGACATTTTATTACGGGTGAAGATAATATTTAATCAATTACCGCTGCTCGTGTTTGGCAAATACTTGTAATAAGGACGTATGTCTCGACAATTATTAAAGAAGCGCGTTTTGGAATATCAACAGTCTTCGTCTAGACCAGGGGCCTCCAAACTACCGCAAAGGCATTTAATCCTGCCGCCAAGACATTTTGACAATAATGTAAAAATAATATATTTTCGAAAAATTTGTTGATTTGGTAGAATGCAACATATCCTGAAACATTCACATTACGTAACCGCCCCCGAACAATTGTGTAATAGCTTTATGTGGCCCTCGGACAAAAAAGTTTGGAGACCCATGTTCTAGGCAATATAGACGCTCTCTTTGCCAGTCAAAAACTAACAAGCTTCTTAACATGGAAAGACCGTGAACCAGCATACATTTTTTATAAGTTCAAGTAACGTAAACGGGGCATCCGGAGTGGGCACAAATTATTCGATGGGGCGTTGAAGTTGTTGAGTGATAATATTCAGGAACGACAGTCGACTTCGGTACAAACACCACAAAACTTTACGCTAAACGCAAACACACAAGGCGGTATTTGCCTGAGGGAACCTGAGCTGCTTAGTGTTGGTAAAAAACACACATTTGGGAAAACTGTGCTGCTTTCTCAAACAATTTGTTCACCAACGGAGGAAGGATTTATTTTGGATCAGCAACGAAGCGAAGAGATCCGCCCAGATGATGACGGACTGGATACACCCAGTACGGACCTAGTTTATTTTACTTACAACGGCATCTATTGACGTAGTTTCCAGCAAGACCGGGCAATCATTCATGACAAGAAACCTGTCATTTACCAGGGTACTATCCTCAGCAATATTATACACTTGCTGCTCACCCGCCCCAGATGCTGCGACCAGGTGTTTACACAACAATTTCTATGAAAACTGAAATCGCTGAAGCAGCATTTGCAAACCACACGGACTGGCACAGATGCCAGTGCTTGTGGTGAGAGTACAGGAAAAGTGTTGATAGATTTGCTTTGAATTGAGGCGCATGAATCAACAACTGTTTTCGCCGCTCTTTCAATCCTACGCTACGGCATAGCAGTCGCTCGAGACGGTCCTTTGCGAAGACACACCGAACGAAGCGTCTGTATGCAGATGATCTGTCCCTTCCGTACATCTGGGTAGTTTACCGATAGCAGCGGCGGATTTGCTTCACTGGTTTTTCGACTTGCCGAAGCTGCGCAGCGCCTCCATGAACACTTGCTTGGTTTGCTCGGCCATTTCGCTGAAGACCGCGACGTCCTCCCGTTTGCCGGAGAGTGTGCTTCGCAGCGTCTCCTTCAAAGCGTTGTTTTCATCGATCTGCAGCGAGAACAGAGACCTGTCAACATTGGCACGCACCAAATCGCAGCCCGCTTACAGGCTGGCGCTTTTGCCAGGTGCGCAAAGGAAAGCAGCTGTGAACATTAACGCTTAGGCGTCGGAAGTGGGGGCAAGGGTCTTGTTCCCCCCTGGAGTTTGAAATTTGATATTTTCCTATGAACTTCGTGGAAGAAAAATGTTTTCCTCTTAATGTCGGACTTGGTAAAATGATGAAATTTCACCATTGTTGGTCTCCCCCTGGAAAAAAACACCATTGGTCCCCATGAAAAATATCCTATGCGCGTCCGAAAGAATTTTATAGTGGGCGATCCGGGTCCGTACTACCTATATCATGGTTTATTGATATTATGTGACGTCATCGGAGAGCATTAAACCTTGAAATGGCTTTCTGCACAATTTCAAAGCGAAAATGTACCGATACTCGGTGTGATTTCATCGCAGATATTTTTCAGATTTTGCCAGAACCACTAGCTCCAGAAGATACACGGTTCACTATGAAGCAAACCTGCAGTAACAAAAAATCTCAATTTGCGTAAACAAGATCAGAAGATAAATACAAATTTTCAAGCAATGCTGGAAATTTACAAACCAAAAACCGTTCTCGTCATATCCGTCCGTAAGCTTCCGGGCGTCAGTCTCTTGTGCGAGTAACATGTATTTGGAACAACGTAACAATTTTAGTTTCATAACGAAAAACCAAAAATCCAGTAAAGTAATGGGGGGTCACTCGTAACTCAGACCTCATTGAAAAATGGAGCGGGAGGGTCCGGAACCCGAACCCCTTTTCCCCCCGTCCACTGGCAGTGCTTTAAAGATCTACTGAGTCGTTATATCCGCGTTGTGTTAATGCAGTGAAGATCAAAATCTTGGTCGTGGTGAAATAGAGTTTCAACGAAACCCAAGCTTCACGTCTGCCGGAGTTTAGTGGGGCGCAGAGATCTAAGACCAAACTTTAAAATGCTTATAAGTTGCTTTCAGCGATTGCGTTTTAACACATCATGTAAAGTTGAGACAAAGGCTTTCTGGAGAAAAAAAACACTCAACACACCATAGCTCCACATGAGGACACTCGGTCGCAATGGCCCTGACGCGTGTATCCATTCAGGTCCCGGCAGATTGTGGTTGGTACAGCTCAGGGTCTCCGCGAAGCCATTTCATCGAGACCGTGAAGACATTTTGCCGATAATGAAGAAGAATATTTTTACGAAACATTTCTTGATTTGGTAGAATGTATCATATCCCGAAATAAACTGTTGTGTAATAGCTTATGTGGCCTGGAGCTGCATTCTGAAAGTTCCTGCGGCTTGATTGAAAAAGCGGGTTTTCGACTGACACAAATCCTAGGAGAAATGTCGAACTACTTCATAATCCTGCGTGGGAACATTCCAGCATGTTCGTTCAGACAAAAGTCAGTCGTTTAGCAGTGGGTGCAGGTGAAAATGTCTTTGAAGGTCAAAACCTGTGTTCGTTCGACGATAACCATGATGCATCAAAGGCAGCAGGCAAGCATAAGAACTGCCAGGGTTTCATCGAATGCCTATTTCTCCGGGTGAGCAGCAGCGCAGTGACGAGACCTTGCGATGAGCAATCTCTGCAGTTTGCGGGCGTTGGCTGCGTGCCATTCAGCATCAGCTCAGGCGCAAATAAAGGTCGGTAACATTTCCTGAAAAGTGCAGTGAAACCGCGAAAGTGGTGTTGTACGCCAGGATCGGCGACCACTTTAACCGGAAAATATGTTTTGCGCTACTTTATTGTGGAAAGTAGCGGAAAATTGTCCGAGTGAATGCAAATGGTCATTTTTCAGGCACAGCATATGGCGAAGGACACGAATCAATGCTATCCCGTGGTTGGATGGGATGCGAACATAAATGAAGCTTAATTACACACACACAAAAAATAAAAACTTACAGTGTGTGTCCAAATATTAAAATCATTTACTGTCAAGTGAAGTGGGGTATTCGAGGAATCGTCCAGCTATGCTTTGCCTTCATAGCTCTGCAGGGATTTTGACTGCACTTATCACTAACGACGTTTTGCGAGCAGATTCGACTGTACTCGTTTTACCTCTGTGGTACTGAGAATCAACTATTGTACCAAGTTTATTTGAAACTAACATTTTTCACAGGGCCCACCAAAATTAAAATTGGACAATCTCATGCAACTAAGACAAGACCTGGACGGAGTGATAGAAAAATTTCATGAAAACGCTGTTGTGCATGCACACTCAGCAACTCTGTTTTCTGGTTCCGCTGACACAAATTCCAAACTTCTGTGGGTGCAAATCACTTGGCGCTTCAGAATTTTCTGAGCAAAATTTATGTTCTGAGTAATGGTGGAATCATCGATGTGCACATACTCGTACGGAGAAAACATTGCATTCCAGTCAAAAAGCGGGAAAAACAAGCAACAGGAAGATACTAAATGGAATTTAAAAAACTTTGGTTGATCACTGTTTAACAGACTGGAGGTTGCGTAAGAAAGAAGTTGGAGATTATGATGGAACGCGGAAAGTCATTACAATGGAACGCGAAAAATTCCTTTTTTCTTTGCATTCCGCAAAATTTTTGCAGCGCTCTGCGCAGACAACCAACCAAGCGTGACGTTGCAAAACCGCCACTGACATTTGACGGCGCATAATTTTCGTGTTGACAGACATATGTTTGACCAGCCACGAACACCTGCGATTCATCGGAACGGGCGAGTAGGGGAAGGATTCTTAAGAATAATTCCTGCAAATGTTTTTCTGACTCCTAGGTTACAGCTCAAGCACCGGTCTGCCGCAATCGACTCTTATGACAAATGAAGGTTGGTCACAAAAAGCCCTTGCTTTCAACCTTTTACGCGTAATGAGCTTTGACACGATTTCCTCGAGCAGTTTACAGTGAATGAGCTTTTTTTTCAACAGAAGCAAATTCTGCTTAAGTACGCACCGAATTTCTACCGAATGGGTTTGGCGAAAAATATTCCAAGTAATATACTCATTAAGTACGGCAGATATTTTCTGGAGTTCTGTGCACAGGTAAGCGGTTGACCTGCTGTGACCAAGTCTACACAAACTTAGTAAATCTGCCTCAATAAAATGACAAAATTTGATGTGATAGTTACTATTTACTGATAATTTCAAACCGAATGTAGTGTTTAAGATAGCGGCAGTTTCAAAGATGGGGTTGGATTTGCCATTCCCCAGTTTTTCAAATCCCTCCCAGCCATTAATCTCACATAAGATAAAAAGCTTCCAAAATTCTTTCCTACGCCAGGAAAGTTAATTGTAGCCAGCTCGCCACCTCTTTCACGCTTCTTGCCTTTTGAAAGTAACAATTACCACTGATGTAAACGCGATAAGGACCACGGGATTGCAACAGCTGTTTGTAGCAAAATGGTTTCAACAAACGCCATGCCCAATGTTGCTCTTCGTGTTTTTTCTACCTCTGCATAAGTGTGCATAAGAACACGGACACACGGTTATGATTCGTCTGATGAACTTCACGAATTCCTTTTTCTACTAGAACGTTTTCAGATTTCAACAGCTGGTGAATTAAATCTCACAGTTTTGTTGGGTAGCTTTTGTAGAAAATGACAAAATTTGCTTAAAGTTTCTCTTAACTTAATGTGGTGACTTCGTATCCCATGATTATCCCAACAGTTTGACCAAATATCAAATGTAGCCAAAAAAATTCTTCAAGTGTGGTGATAATAACCTTTTTCATGGGGCACAGGAGTATGTGAAGCACCAGTTATAAAGAGAACACTATACAGCTAAACGTTCTCGAAAATACCTGTTCCAGTCATAGGTACAGTGAGGGTTTTTAAACAGGTGGGAAATAAGGTCACAGAATTACAACGGTCTGAAGCAGCTGGTTCCCAAAATCTTTATGCCCATGCCCCACCTAATCACCTCTAAAATTCTGATTACCCCCATGTGGTACTATATATATCTTGTGATTTAAAAATGTAACGGTTTACGAAAACCTGTTTATTGTTTCAGTAGTTTGATACATTTTTGTCTCAGAAAGAAGGGTCTACCGCGACAGTGGCCACCTGGACTATGCCTTCACTTACTTGGAACCAAAATGACGGCCTAACAATATGACGCGTAACCCCATGCCATGATCAATCTCCATGTCAGCACAACGGTTGTTTCCAATAAGCTACGCAGTAAGCACGTAGTGCAAGGCTGACAAATTAGGAATCGCACGTTCAATTGTTGGAAAAACAACACCGAACTTCTGACGGAAAAGAGGATTTATATTAAAATCTCATATTTCTTATTAACTGCCCACTTAATAAAAAAAAAAACATAACGCGTTAAACTGGATCGAGTTGGCATATTGCGAGGCAACGCAAATAAGGTCCTACATCAAGATATGGACTGGGTGAAATAACTGATAACGAGTTTGCATCGATGCTTTCGAGATACGAGAAGTCACAAGAATCGTTACCAGTTTAACCGATACTTTTCGAAATTTTCCGTTTGCCTCAAAACCAATATGGAAATGACTTCCAAGCACAAAACAAGCTTTGGGTTGCTACCACAGTAGAAAACTGCTGTTTTATAAGACTACACTTCCATAACAGTTGCTATATTGTAGCTTTTGTCCGACGAATGGACAAACAAAAAAATGACAAAAAAAACACCGGTGGTCCACCTGGAATTTGTACTGGTCCACAGAGAGTTCCATAATGTGCAATACAGTTTCGACTAGTTGTTCATGAGGTGTTGAGGTGTCAGCATAACAAAGTGGTCCATCGGATACTTTTTTTGAAAAGATGGTCCATGGACCAAAAAAGGTTGAGAACCACTGACACAGAGTTAAAACAACAAGAAGAGATAAATCGTTCCTACTGCACTTCTTACCTGGATACTTAGTTGAGATCGCAATTCTTCGTAAGCGGCAGAATCGGTTCCACTGCCCATACCAACTGCAATCCCGTCTAAAACACATCGTAAACTTCAGATGGCAATCAATACTAACAAAAGCAAGTGAGAAAAGGATTGGCGGCCGATTTGAACGTAGCTTTGGCCAATCCGGTTCATGCACGTGGCCCTAATAAAAAAGCGACATGCGGAATCTGCATAAATGCTTTGGACGTGATTGAACAGATACTCTTTATGTTGACTTTGTTTCGCCTCAGTCACAACAACAACAACTCGTGAACCATGTGATGATGAAAGGAAATCTTAATGTCCTCAGTCGAACGGTTGTGCGCGAATCATTATGATATTTCCATGAAAAGACCGAATTTTAAAGGTGGCGCACGGCGGCAAGACAATCGATGAAGCGAGAATGCGCTAACAACATCAGGAGCTTAGTTTTTGAGGATGGCATATTGCTCGAAAGCACGAAACAGCAGGACAAGAACTAAACTTTAACTTTATTGGCCACGTGCTGCAGTTACGCCTGTCGGTTTAAAAATGACAAACGCACCCGCCTGCTTGTCATTTTTAAACCGACAGGCGTAACTGCAGCAAAACAAGCGAGGTAAATTGCTCCACTCCTCAGCATACCTCGAACATGAAAACGGCTCGGAAGATCCCTAACTTTCAAGCAAGTCACCCGACTAATGTTTACAGCATCCATGTTTATTAATTACCAATTTCTTAACATAGAAGAAAAGGCTGGTGCCGCGTTGCCCATGGAACAGCCGCACCAGCTTCAGCACAGACCTCCATGGAATGAAGAAAATGCATCGAAAATTAACGGGAACCTGGGGATTAAGGCCGGATTAACTGAGACTGAGAGCGAGACCCCGTGCAAAGTGTTCACCGCTAGACTTTCTAAACACTTATCGCTGGATAAGGTTTCACGTTCCTTTGCTTTGAACTCTGCGGATGCAACTGTCGAAAAAGTCAAACACAGTTTTGTAGTGCACTTCAAATGCAGTTGGGGGCTGGCCTTGCACGCATGGTTCATACGTTGTTAAGTTGTAAAGAAAAATTTGCATCACAAGCAGTGGCGCAACTAGATGTTTTGATCCTAAAGGGTGACTATACTAGCTAAAAAAACGAAAACAACCCCGAAAAATGCAAAAAAAAACAACCTACTGAAAACCAAAAGAATACTAAATATCAAAATGTACGCTGAAGGGGCCCGGTTTTTACAGTTAGCTTGCCAGGCGGAGCGACTCGCCCCTCTGCTCCCCGCCAGTTACGCCAATGATCACATGAAACGGATGTCTGAGGTAATACAGCTTTTTCCAATTTACGGTCATAGATTCTCTGACCATTTTCACTGCACAAATCGTTCGTATATACTGTATATAATTTGAATAAGAGCTGATGATGCCTACTTTGTAGGCGAAATATGTACTCTGTAAGATCTTAGTGTCTGATTTTGTGCTGAGAAAGGATTTCTTTCAATAGACAGAATACTGTANATNATGTATAGACACAGCAAAGATGACCTTACAATCTGCAGAAGATGAAAATGCACACCGTGTTCTCAACGAAATACCACACAAAACCTGTATTAAGCGTTCTAATTAACTAACATTTTGCGATGAGACCTTTACAATGGTTTCAGTCATTCATTGTCCCGTGATCTATAGTGAACAACGGCGTTTTGTTTTATCTGCGTCTGATACTCTCATGATCGTCGAAAGCAATTTGGAAATTGCTACGTCTTCGCATTATAGTGCAAAGGGTCTGAACTGCGGAGAATACTTAGTACCAAACTTATCAATAGTGTGTGCGATTTGGAAAAAGATCAGCTACGTTAAAGTTTCATGGCGTCGCATCTTCAGTGCAATTCGAAACTATGAAGCGCGAATAATGTAGGAGCGCAGGGCAATGTCAGAACTGTAGACTTCGCTTGATAAATCCACCTTGATCACAACGAATTTGGATTTTTACAAGCGCTACTAGGTGCAAAAAAATTAAACGACGAGTTTTGTGTGGGTGGAGAATGTTATTCTTTTTAATAATCTGTTATTCTTTCCATGGATTAAACATAGTGATAGCTATGAATGCAGTCCGGTCTTTGCAGAGGTTCAACGATTTTTACTTCTCAACCGCTGTTTTGTCTCTCGTCTCGACCTTTTCATTGTGAATCGTAACTGCACGCGCTTGTTGCAATGACTTAAATCAATTTGTTTGCGAATGGCATGTTTGGAAGTGTTCGTGCTGCACAGTGGCATAAGGTAGCTGTTTCTGTGACAGTTGTTTGTGTGAGTCAGCAGATCATAGTTTAGAAACGCTCGATTTGACTAGATTGAAAAATCACAATTTCGACAGACTAAATTCGCGCTAATGCAGTTTATTCACAAAAACATTGGATTTATAAAGCGGCTCTTGGAGTTTTTAACCCGCACTTTTTAAATGTAAAATTTCCTTCTCATTGCAAATTAAAATTTATCATTACCCTTGATTTATTGAATCAAGCGAATTTTGCTGTATTTGGAAAAACAGGGTGCAACCGGTTTTAAATATTAAGCAAATAAATTCGCAACTCTATACATTTCCCGTCACAGAAGCCAACATTCTCCTTTTGCTTCTCCGAAATGGCGCTTGAGAGGGCTGCGAAATGCACAAGTTCTAAAGAAACCAGCCTCCGAATCGTCGGAGTAACACGTCAGTAGGTTTCTGGAATTTATTTCGTCAAGCTTTGCAAAAATCCTACTGTGGAGCAAACTATCTTGTTTGCTTCACATCTTTTCCTGAGGGGTTCTGTCAATGAACGAACGATAGAATTCTTAAACGTCTCCGCTGGTGTGAGCAAAGCTTCGATAAAACGATCGGGGAGTGTTTTTTTCGGTTGAGCGTGTGGATACGACCCTGCTCATCACGGTAGTGATTCGTGCCTGCCAGCTTCATTCCTTCTTTCCTACGATCAGATGACTTATTAACTGACACTGAATCGTACTTTGCAAAGCTCAGTTCATTGATGATTACAGTACAAGATATGCTGAACGAGAAACTCAATGAACTCGGTAGGCATATCTTACGACAAATAGGAAGTGTGACCGTAGCCCTTGCAAGCACATGCGTTTGCTATAGTTTGTGAGAAAAGGGTCAAACTTTCTAATATGCTTCAACAATCCCAAGAAAAAGATCGCAATTAGGTGTAGTATGTCGACCGTTTCATTAGTTCCGTGAATTGACAAGCCAGCACGTACGAACAAAAACCGAACAGTCTTTGCAACACGCAGAAGAACAGCGTCCATAGTTTCAACGTTCGCTCATTTCCTTTACTGGACGGTTATCAACACGTCCTCCAACGTCCTTGCGTAGCAGCAACTTCAGTAGTGCTTCCCAATGATTAGTAATGTCGTCATGCTCACGAATTCTACTCAAAGCGTGCTTCCAGTGATTAAACCCATTTACAAAGACTCTTTCGACAGAAGTTTGTTGGTAAAGCAAAAAAGCGCTGATTTCTTCGTTGAATAGCTATAGACGGCGCGTTTATTGTTGATTTGCGCATTGCAGATCTCTAACAGCAACGTGGTGCCTTCTCTCATTCGAAGACTTTGGATGAAGCTGAGAAATCCGACCTTAGTTACTAACATTGCTCACTGCAGCTCTCCAACCAAAAGTCAATCATGCAGTTGTCAATCTGTATTGACCAGAGAACAATCTTCGTGAAAAATTACCAGCATTTGAAACCAATGGATCGTCTGCATCGTCCACCGCTTCTTTTGTTTCTCCTGGAATCTTTGCACAGGTTGTTGACTCAGTACTCTTTGGTCAGCAACACTTGCATTTTAGTTTTTATCAACTGATACTTGCACACTGTTGCTATTCTCCAAATCTTACTTTGGCAGCACTGACACCACCTGGGTTATTCTGCGAGTCTGAGCGAAAACTCGATCTCCTGCTTCCCTTCCTTTTGGTTTTGCTTTTGCAAATATTGACACATATGTTCGTCCTTTATCTCTACATCTGCCTGACCCTAAACATCACTTTGACAGTTCTTAACCGGTAGCAGCTGACAGCCCTGCCCTCCTACAACTGCTGACTGTTTCAATCACTGCAATCCTGCAAAACTATTGCTGTAAAAGACGACTTGAAATAATGTCTGAGATACCGACGTAGATTACAGAAAAGTTTTGCCGTGTTTATGCGGCTGGTGTAGATTCTGTAGTGGTTTATCTTCCCTACTTGCTATTTGGATGTACAAGTTTCGGTCACATTCGTGAGTCATTAAAGGTGGGGTATTTTCTTCGATTCTTTGGCGTTACCTTAACAAGGATTATTGCCAAAATTGCCAGTTTCCTTACCTTACTTGCCAAACGCAGCAAACAAAAATCACTGTTAAAATCTGACGCGTCATGGAATAGTCTCAAGCACACAGTGGTGTAGGAGGCGGGGCTGCAAGCGCACCGCCAAAAGTTTTGATTTGTTGAAAATCCGGGTAAAATCAAGGGAAATCTGGGCAAAATTTGTGAAAACCTTCACAAAATCCCTGAAAATCTGGGCAAACTACCTAAAAATACAAGCAAAAATGGCGTCCAACGTGTGTTGATTTGAGAAAATGGCGCCCAAAATCACATGAAGACGTTTTTTTTTGGAAGTCATCCAAAATTCGGTCTTCATGCCATGCACAAAAGATGGCCCAAAATGTTTTCGGGCAAGTTTAGGAAAATTTGGGCAAAAATCCTTCGCACCCCAAAAATACGCGTGCTCCTACACCTATGCAAGCACATGAAAAATCAGCAAAATACTTTTTTAATAGCCAAGTGTGAAGCCCCAGGTATTTGCCCTGTTTGCCTGCTGGTAAATCCGGCCCTGCTGGAGATCAACGCAACGAAACGAATTAAACTACGTTGATACAGTTCCGCCAGCTGCAGTTTGCAGTAAAAATTAAATGACTGCTTTGCTTTTAAAAAGTGTTTTAGATTTGAATCCAGTGCTAATTTTGTGACTAAACACTCGGCATAAGAACATTTCTACGCAATTTCATGCGATAGATGATGTCACATTGCGCATTCTAAGCTTGGATGCACAGAGTTTTAGTCATCTTGAAGACTTATTGATCCGGAGCAACGGCGTAACATCGTTGCGGTCTGTGAGCACCACGAAGCGATCCACGAACGGTGGATTATGTGAAAACCTGTCAATTCGACACGACCGTTTCAAAGGACACTGTTAGCATCACTGAAATCGTGATTTCCAAAGTTGTTTTAATAACATGTCACTGCAAGGAGGTTCGCGACATAAGCTGCACTTTGACAAAAAAAAAACATTTTTGAATGGGATTCCTGCAATTATTTTTCGCTTGGTGATGTCACGTGTGCATCGATGAAATCTTCTTGCGGACCCAAGCGAAGCGAGTCTAAAGCCTGGTGAGAGGCGTCTGATATCATGATAAAATTTTTCTGAAAAATGCCAATTTGATGGATTTAGCACAAGCAGGATCGCTGGCGTGTGAAATGGCTCAGCCCATTACGCTTCTCGGCGACAGTGAAGATCAAGTCAACGTAATCGAAAAATCAGTCAGCAGTAATTTTTTTGGTAATTCATCTTTCGCATTAGTTTCAGTCATCGGTAATTTTTTTGGTAATTCATCTTTCGCATTAGTTTCAGTCATCGGTAATTTTTCGGCGAACCGCAAGCGAACCGTTTTGTTTATTTAGGTTTAAAAACCGTAACCTGAACAGAACCCCTTTCAAATATCAGTGGTGACCGATGTGTTTTCCGGTGTCAAGAGAAATTTCTGACTTGCGAAATTTCGACTTCACGCCATGTGCGCACTGCGCATGCACAGGGTTAATCGTTTACATATCAAATACGCTCAGAAAACTGATGATTAGGGCTTAGAGTTCGTTGTTTAGGTAAGTGTGTCGGATTAGGGTTTGGGACAGGGTTAGAAAAAGAAAAAGAATTGAGGTCTAAGACTAAGTCCATTATTTTTCATTGGTTGTAGTTATTCCCGTACTGTAGCTTGTTGTAGATACCTGACATCTAACCAATAAGTTTTAATTTACATAACACACATCAAAAATGCAATCGCCAAACTTTAGTCCTCTACTCTGAGAAACAAAATAAGTGACGAACGATAATAGGTCAGAAATCTCGCTTGACACCGGTCCTTGTGGAGACGGCGACTTCATATCGGCCGCAGCGCAAATGAATGCTGTGCAATATAAGCAGTACACCAAAACGTTTACAAGCGCTGAAATAAAAATTGAAAACTGCACCACCAAACATTGACTGTCATCTGATCTTTGAATAAATCAATCTATAAAATCTTGTTTCAGCAATGTTGGCGACGATAACAGAAAAATGTCTGCACTGCAAACTAGTTTATTTTTTTAAACAGACACACGTCACCTCAACATTAACTAAAACCGAATTCAATGAAATTAATGATACGTTATTTTGGGAAGACCAACCGGAATTTTTTCGACCAACTTATCTTCAAAACTAGTTCAGCCAGTTTCATTGGTTTTTTGATGAAAAATTGCGGGGGTTAGATATAAGTGCACAGCGAAGTACACACAACAATGTCGTTCAAAAAAAACAAAAACAAAAGGAAAACACTACAAAATCTTTGTAAGAAGCTCCGTGTTTTTTGCAAATAATGCAGTTTGACCGATCCGTTTTGCGCGCAAAGCTTTTGCTTCTAACCGATCCGTTTTGCGCGAAATTGCTTTTAATTTTACAAGCAAACGCTTGCACGTTACGCAGTATAGTATTTAAGAACTGTTTTCACCAAATCTTGCTGGAAATAAATTTTGGGTGAAAAATATTTACTTTAAACATCGTTAAATTTGGGCATTCTTACTTGCAGCCATGATGTATTCTTATTTGCACCAAAAACGATGAATAAGATCTAAAGTTCGCTTCGCTGTTGAAGCGTGCGCAAACACTGTATTCATACATGAGTTTGAAGATCAATCATCAGAAAAATACCGACAATTATGTTACGCAGTTTCGTAAATTTCAAAATTTGAACAATCATATTGCAATGAATAAGCTGCAAAATGCCGTTGGCAAAAAAAAGAAACGCGAATGACCAATACTAAAAATATTTTTATTAAAATTCGAGCAATTACACATACATTCTTTTCAAACCACGCTTATTCTGAAGCAGCCTCAAGATATCGCCATTTTTGATAGATTTTTGACACCTATTTTTAGCATTTCTTGTTAGATTTTTGATATACATTTTTCATGTTTTATTTTAAATACCATTTTTTGATAGATTCATCCATTCCAAGCCATTTTTCAACCGGATCGAAGGTGATTGATTGCCGGTTAACCGAACGGTTTGTTTTTCAAAACTCTGGACCAGTACTGCTGCTTTGCTAAAGAGAAAAACCGTGACCGATTTTGCTGCTGCAAGTTCGAAACCCTGACCCAAACTCCTCACCGTTTTTATGGGAACCTTTGGCAGCATCCAAGCGTTGCTCCAGGACAGTGTTTCGCCTGCGCAGATCATGCACCTCTGCAATCGAACGTTCAACTTTCGAGATCGCTTCTCTCAGTCTGCGCGATAAAACAAGCTTGCAATACACGATCGTCGTCCATGGCAACCATTTCTTGAATCAAAATAAACTCAGCAGGACACTGAAACGACTTTTTGAGGTTAAAATCTTTTTATTCCCGATTCAGGACATGAATTTTCGTTTTTTCTTGAAAACCTAAGAATTTTTTATCAATTTGTACTAAAACACACTTGCGACCTTGATTTGAAAGTTCACAACATAAAAGATTACGTGCCGTGCGTTGAGGAGTTCCACAAGCTCGGCAAGCTTTTGACGTTCGATCTCGCTCGCTGCGTAGAGTGCTTCCAGCTCAGCCACTTTCGCCCTCAAGCTGAGCAACTCCTTTTTGTCCACACTGGTAGAACGAGACATTTTGTTATCAAACAAAGCATTTCTTACTAAAACGAGTCACTTCTTAATAAAACGCGTTACTTCTTACTAAAACGAGTCACTTCTCAGTAAAACGAGTCACTTCAATAAAACAGGTCACTTCTTACTAAAACGAGTCACTTCTTACTAAAACGAGTCACTTCTCAATAAAACGAGTCACTTCTTTAATAAAACGAGTCACTTCTTACTAAAACGAGTCACTTCTTACTAAAACGAGTCACTTCTTACTAAAACGAGTCACCTCTTGAAAAACAGGTCACTTCTCAAAAAAACGAGTCACTTCTTACTAAATTGAGTCATTTCTTACGAGAGTAAACCTGGCGTCTCACTTGAGAAACATCACCGCCCATAGCTGGTCGAGGCTGCAAAGTGTGTTGGGAACGTCAACCCAACGACAACGTACGCTATCTTCCCACAGCGCAAGTTGGTTGGTTTTGAACCAGGGTTGCAAAAAGCACTTTTGCTCAGTTTTTCTTACCTGGAAGAGGAGGCCAAAGCGGCGCGCTGTTGTTCGGTGTTTCCGCCCTGGTTGTGACAGAAAGCAAACAAGATAAGCATCTTCAGCAAACAGTGGATTTACATTCGGCGCAAGGCGCGTCAACAACTCATCCACCAAATGAAAATATATGACATGACAATACGGGGTTGACACGACAGGTAGTTGCCAGAAACACGCAATACAACGACGCAAATTATCTGAAATTTTCAAGTTTATATTATGAGTTTTCGGCTCTTTCTTTAACTGTAGTTGCCTCATACTTGGCTCAACTCTCATAACAAAGTGCTCGATCCTGTCTACCACCGAGCGAGGTAGCCATCATGGTGTGTGCTCTAGAAGTACGAGTGAGTTTTGTTGTGGGGGTCGGAAAAGGGGGTATCACGTAAATCGTCTGGTCAACACTCTCACACGATGGCGCATAAAGTCACGACCCACGTGTGCAACAAAAGCTCTTGAGACGATTTTGTCGAGTTTTGCTGAAAAGGGGCATTTTTAATTGACTGCTCTTGCTGCTGCAAACCTTGCAGCTCTCCGAAGTTCCGGACGGCGTTTCTCATTGTTTCGCCGACAGCCCAAGCGGCTAATTTGATCTATTCCGAAAACATTCAAGCACACAGAATTGTTGAGTTTTTAATGAGCGGGTTGGCGACAAAACGTCAAAAACTTTGAAAAGCTTTACGCGCACTTTCGGTTGGACAGGCAGCGTTCAACACACACTGTAACGTCATCGAAACAACTCCTTCGAAGGGGTGCGTGGGTACCCTGAAGAAGTAATTCCATGACGTCACACAGGTCGTACCTCGTAACCACGAGCGCTGGAGGTCGCATCCACGCTGGTCTTGGCGACAGAAGAAAATACATCCAGAGGCTTGTGTTCCGACGGGACCACGCCGACCTGCAGCTGAAGACACCAAGATTGCGACAGGTGAACTGATTTACTTACATTTGAAAAGAGGCGCAGTGCTTCTTATGGCATAACAAGGCAGCAGCGGATACAGAAAGTGTTGATCAAAACGCAGTGTCTCGATTTGTCACTAAATACCGCTTCCGCTGAAGTTTTTGCGTTCGACGAGTAAACTTTGACGTCACCTGAGGTTGCCACGTAGAAGTACAACTTCACTGGTAGATGTTTTCAAAAAAGGGCAATCTCATTTTAACAAGAGTTCCACGGAAGGAAACAAAAACAAAGAGAAATCCATGGTAAAATTCACTTGCAGATTTTCTGTTTTTTTCTGCTGTCACGATATCAAGGCTAGTTTCAGAAAAACTTTTCAAAAATCCCAAAACGTGTTAGCACGGTAGTTTTGAAATAGGCTCTTGGAAGTCATGCTTAGTCGTGTCGGGCACGCAACGCAAGAACAAAAGGTTGTTTCATTAAAACTAATGCTTTTTGGCTTCATTAAAATCAGTGCCTTTTTCGTGTAGTTTCGAACAGGAAATAATTTTAATAGTTCCGTTCACTCTCATTTATACGCGCTTTCGGTACTCCTTCGGGAGTGCCGCGAACGTTTTGCATCTCCACGGCTGTTTTCTCAGTGAATGCTGCGTTGGTGGCGAGTCGGTCAATAGCAGCACCGCGGGTGAACTGTCACCTTGCATCCACCCACATCAAAGCTGAGCACGAGGCTGGACAGGCCGTAAGTGATTTTCCAAGTCTACGATATGACCCGACCGGGAATCGAACCCAGCTAACCAGCTTTGGTAGCGCGTGCTCAAACAGATTCTACCACCTAGCCGATTTAGTTTTAATATCTGCTGGTTAGGTTTTAATATCTGCATAACGGCACAGCGCTTACAAAGGTGGGCCTTACTTTTAATGGCTTATCAGTATGATATTGGTTTCTATCCCACAGATCAACATGGGAACGCCGACGGACTATCTCGTTTGCCTATGGGTCCTGACAAAAACGTTGATNATTTACTAGCCAGTGAGAATGTGGAGATACCTCATTTTGTGTAAACAGCCCTGGAGGGTCTACCACTGGCGCGTCTTATCAGAAAAAGATGNTGCAAGCATGGGCGTCGGAAGGAAGAGCAGGGAGGGGTCTTGGCCTTCCCTGTATTTTGAAATTTGACATTTTCTATTAAATTTTTAGCAAAAAAATGCTGTTTTCAAAAGTAGTTTCGAGTGGGTAAAATGAAATTTCACCACTTTTGGCCACCCTGGAAAATTCTTTTTTTGGCTCCTCTGAAAAAATCCACCATAGCACCCAACCTGAAAAAAAACTTCCCACGTCCATGGTTGCAAGATAAGATTGCAGTATCTCTAGCGGAAATTTACATTTAACCTGTGGCACTTTTAATCTGTTTTTTGCGCCACAGCGATTCTCTTCGAATGCAGGNTTATGTTATTCTCCTTCAGCGTGACGGTCATTCTGAGAGTTAATATCCAAAGTATTGCAAGTTAGAGTATTGAANCTGCTGCATCAAGATCACTGGGGTATTACGAGGATGACACAGATGGCTCGTCGTTATGTGTGTTGGCCTTGCATCGATAAAGATATTGAAAACATCGTCAGGGCATGTGGCCCGTGCCGTATGCAGGACGTTTCCTGGGTAAGATGTGCTTGATTTGTGTTGACTCCTCTTCGAAGTTTCCTTATGTTGCAACCCGGTAAAACTACGGTGTGGGATGCAAGTGGTGCTCTCAAACACATTTTCGCCGTTGAAAGTCTGCCGGAAACCGTGGCGAGCAATAATAGGCCATAGTTTAATTCCAAGCAGTAGGAAAAGTTTTGTGAGGAACGTAGTGTCGTTCACTTGAACTCTTCAGCGTTCCAATCAGGCTCCACAGCCTCGAACGTTTCGCTCAAACATTCAAGAAAGGTATAAAGAACTGCGCTGAAGGAAAGGAGGCACTTGATCGAAGCTTTTTGCATCGTCCTGGCGTCTTACCGCAGAACCCCTTCTTTATCGTTTGAGCCAGCTGTTGAAATCCACTGCTTGGCCGCACTAGATCTCGGGGCAGGTGTTGAGAAGCAATTCGGTTGTCTCGTCATCCAGAAACGTCAGGCCATGCGCTCCATAGGGAGGTCGATGGATTGGACAGTGAAGGACAACATGGTCAACGGTCTGTTCTTCTGCGCCATATTCGCAAGCCGCAGAAAGGGTCATACCCCATTTACGTAAGCAGGAGCGAAAACGTTCGACACCGGTGCGGAGGCAATTAAGCCGGACCCACGCCGTTTCTGGCAGGGCTATTCCAAGGGGTTGAGTGCCGATATCGGTAATGAAAGTGCCGAGTCTCGAAGTGTTCTCCAACCATTCCATCGGTGATCCGTCCAGACCGCCGCACTTCTGTTGTCAGATGGACTGATGAGTTGTTGTGCGGCGGATAAAAATGGGTGTCTCGATTTAAGGTACCGTGCATTCCCACTCGATCGACAGGTGAGCGCTGAGTGGAGCATATGTCCAGGCTCTATGGCACGGCGTTCCAGCGACAGTGTTGCTCTTTTGCGACGAAGCTCAGCAGGTTTGATGCCCGCGAAGATGGGAAGGTTGTCCGCTGGTGTAAGACGCAGGCATCCAGTTCGCAAAGCGCCGTTGAGGACAGGATCAATTAGGCAAGTGCTAGCACTAAGGCACCAGCGTAGTACCGTATTTATTCGACTGTAAGCCACGGTTGATGAAGTTTTTTTCATCATTTCGTGCGGTTTACAATCGAGGGCGGCTCACGCTTTTTTCTTTAGCGTATCGAAATGTCAATATCACGCCCAGTCTTTCCATGGCTTCGTTTTGTTGACTAAGCTCTTTTCGCATTGTCTTTCCTCTCATCAGCATCACGTGCACACAACAGGGGTTATAATGATCAGAAGGCAGTTGTAGTGACAGTGTGAGCATCACTACCAGGGCTGCCAATTAAACGCGAAACATGCTATACACGAAAGTATCTCAGAGACTCAGCGACCTGTGTTAAGTGCGGTTTACAGCAATCAAGGGCAGCTTACATTAATATTTTAACACCATTTCGTGCGTCTTACAATCTAGGGCGGCCTACAAACAAGGGCGGCTAACAGTCGAGTAAATACGGTACTCTGCTGTTGAATAGACCAGGGCTAAGGTGGCTCTCCGCAACGTTGTTGCCCCAGCGCCCCTGCCCGAGCCAGCAACCGCCTCAAGAGTACGACGAGTGATGTCAGCTTCTTGCGAAGTGACTCGAGGTGTCGGCGATACGTGAGCGTCCTGNCCAACGTTACTCCGAGGTATTTGGGCTCGCAGCAAATGGGCAGGTTTTCGTCGTTGAAGATGGCTTTCTAGGTCGTCGGCGTATGCATACTTTCTGGATACGGTGGTTGGCAGGTCAGAGGTGTAGGTGTTGAAAAGAATGGGTGCCAGACGGATCTCTGAGGGACGGCGTTCTTAAAGCTTCGTAACCTGCTTCGTTTGTTGTTACCGGTGGGTAAGGGTGAAGCTGCGATTGCCAATCAGCACCATGATCATGCGGATCATGTGCTTGCCATATAACAATCGCAGTAGTTTGCAGGCGAGGTCGCGATGCCATACAATGTCGTAGGCTGCTGTGAGATCGACAAACGCAGCGCCGGCCTTCTTCTCAGACGAAAAAGCTATCCTCGGTGTCCTGTATTAGCAAGGTGACCTGATGTACGGTCGAACTCCCATGTTGAAAACCCACAGTATCCCTCATGCAGCGTTAGAGTGGAAGATTTCAGCTGAATTATTGAAGTAAAGAGACAGAAGCGTTAAGCGATGCTAACATCGTTGTTTCAGCGCAGTGATCCCCAAAGTACGGGTCACGCCGAGGCGATCCAAACCGGGGTTATGTGACATCAACGTTACCTGTTTGTCTGTGTCTCTCTGTGGCGCAGGTACTTGAGAAAAGCGTAGAATGATAACACTGAAAACAACCTTTGCAACTTGATATGTTATAAGAACTTTATTACCTGCGCAAAGGTAAACCCATGCGAGAGAGGAAGCACGTTTTGCTTCGGTCAGTTTGCTTGAGTGACGTTCAACCTCTTATTCAAGTACCATATCAAGCTTTCGAAACAAGCACTGGGAACGCGACTCTGATCGTCCCGATAGCGGCTCACCTTCTCCAGTTTGGATTCGAGCTCTTTGACACGTTCCTCCTTCTCAGTAACCAGGCGTTTTAGGTTTATCAGTTCATCTGTGTCTCGCTGCTGTTGACCGAGTAGGTTTTTGCTTACCTGCAAAACCAACAAACGAATTCAGGAAAAAAACGCAATTTTAAGTGAACTGTTCAGGTGCGGTCACAGCTCAGTGCTGCAGCGTTCCCCTCTCAATCCGAACCGTTGGAGGTCAACGGCAGAGGTGAACAGATTTGTGATTTTCATATCCAAATCCGATCCAACAACTTTATTTCAAAATCCAATCCAAAAACTTATTGCATTAAAATCAAAATCCTGATTAAATCCAAAGTCCTACCTCTGTTATTTAGGCTATATGTAATCCAACTCGAAGAAATCAAAAACAAAAATTAGCTTGGTAGCTAAATCAACTTAGTTTTTAGCTTTACTTCATTCTTTCAAACCTAAAGTAACATCATGTGTGTTGATTTCAAGCATTTCAAAATTTTACTCAACAGCAATCTAAAATTAAGCTATTTTAATGCACCGCCCGTAACATATCAAACCAAAAATATTAACAGGCAGACCTATACAGCACAAGCGACTCATTAGCACTAGGTTGCACATGCAAATGACCATTAACTATGCTGAATGTTACTAGATAGTAGGCATTACTGTACGTATATCAATCATGAGTCAAGAAAATGGACTGGATCAATGAAAGTCACACCAATTCCGTAACTTTAACGACATGATACATAAGAGAACAGACTTGTCTCGGTGGTCATAGTGAAGGCTCAAGATTTAAACAAATACACCGACCGGTGTGAGAACAAGAACCTCCCCCTGAACCAAACTAAACATATTGCATTCAGTAATCTGTATTAACAAAACTGAACCGAATGTTGCGGAGAAGTTCAAAACAAAATTATCAAATCCAAATTTAATCCAAATTCGGTTAAGCAGAAATTATAAAATCCAAATCCAATTCGAATACTAAAGTGCGAGAGGATTTAAATCTAAATCCAAGTTCATGTTCACCTCTGGTCAACTCACGGCCACTGAGTGGCTCGCCATCGCAACGCTGAGTTATCAAGTACATCAACCTCAACCGCTCAGGGTAGATGCCAACTTTCGGCTTCGGCCGGCCAAGGATTTGCAGTCAACCAAGTACACTCAAAAAAGGAATCTCTTTATTTTTTATTATATGTGGGAAGGTGAAGTAACTTCATACTTACAGCTGTGACCACCTGCTGGCAGACATGGGGTAATCGTAATCGATTACTGTTTTTTGAGAAATCGTAGTCGTAATAGATTGAACTGACCAAAAATGAATTGTAATCCACGAATACTTTCGCGATTAAACTTGGAAATCTTCAATCTACTTCACTGCTGTGCGATGAACCGCGGTTGTGATGGCTGTATTTTCTCCTTTATCATCGTTTGTTATAATTATGTTTCTGTTGAGGCTGTTTGCCCGTCTGTGTGGGTTAAATCCAGGCAGTCCAGGGGCAAGCAAAGCGCTTGTAGTTATTCTCGCTTTGTTCCAGCTAACCTTTCTGTTGACTTCCAGAAGTAACGGAGTGAGTCTAGTGTCATGAGAGGTAGTAACAAAAATAGGAGCTTTATCTNAAACGGGTTGACAGTTCGGCAACCGAATGGCGGGATATTACGAGGAGAGGTGTTGGTTTTATTAANGTGTANTAAGAGTGAACTTATAAATGTAAGTGCTGGAGTAGGATAGGTATACAATTAGTACAGTAAATTATTTTTTTTCAGAGGAATAAGGCACTTTAATCCAAGTCGAAAGCACCTTTCCACAACATTGATAACTAGCATGTCAACCGTGATCCACCAGATACTGCTAAAAAAACTCAACGAAACCAGTGAGGTTTTTTGCTGACCATTGACTTTTGGTCCAATAGACAGGTGCGCAGCTATATTGGCGTCACTGTTCATTTCATTTCAAATTAAAGCTGCACAACGCTATGCTGCCTTGCAGACGATCGTAACCCGCAGTTGAAAGACATAGTCAGCAATTTTGAAATTACTAAATAACGAATTTTCAGCGTTGCTGGACGAATGTTCAAGTCTGATAGATGTCGTTTCACTGATAAAAGATTTGAAGCGTTGATGTTTACCAACTGTAACAAAGATTTTCAATACTGATTATTTTTGTTTAATCAATATTTAACGTGTTTGTGGCAGTGGAGTAATTAACGGGAGAGAAGAGGGACAATTTGACACCCCTGGCCAGCTAAATGTAAAAACCAGGTCCCCACTTAGCTTATATTTCGGTTTTAGTATTCTTTCAATTGGTTTTTAGTAGGTTATCGCCTTTTTGCGATTTTCGGAGTATTTTCCGTTGATTTGGGGTTTTAGTATAGCCATCCACATCCAGATTCACCATCATTTCTAAGGTTTTTTTTTCTGACTGTTGACGGGTGGGTCCCTTGCAGAGGCAGTGGGTCTCTTTCAGGGAAGTTTCTCCTCTCGCTCAAATCTCTAGTTACGCCACTGGTTTGTTGACGAGCATCCCAGCAAACAATCAGTGCGTTTTTTCTTGTTTTCCGGTGCTTGATCCTTACAGCTTAGTGATTTCGTTTATTGCATTGATTCATATCGTATGTTGTCTGAAAATATACTCACATCAAACCATGCAAATGGGTTTTGTTTTCGTTCTGAAGATGTTTCAAGACAAATGTAATCGCGACTGTAATCGTGATTACTTTCAATGTAATCGTAATCGATTGCATTTGCGATTTTGTTTATTCGTAATCGTAACCGAGCAGGTGGCAAGTAGTCGTAATCGATCACATTTGTGCTCTAATCGCCCCATGTCTGCTTGCTGGTAAACACAGATTGCGCAAACAGGAATTTTTTCACATCGGGCGTTAGCAGATGTGACCACAGACATGAAGTGCTAGACTTCATGAGTTGTTACCGGCATTTTTTGCACAATCTCGCCTGTACTACGGTCAGTTACTGGTGAGCTTGCAGCAACAAATGTTTCAGACTGTTTGGTGTTCGCATGGGAGTTATTGGAAAATGTCGCATCCTGTGGTGAAAAGAACGCCCTCTCAAGTGAAGAACACGGTTCGTGGCGAAATTAACGTGGCTGCGGAAAACGAACGCGGCTAAGAGGTCGAACTGCAAGGCAAAGGCAATTCCTTAGCTGGTCAAACTTATTAGCGCCACCATCCAGGTACGCCTATCAAGCAACATAAGAGCTCAGATGTTGCAAGAAAAAATTATTTAGGAGGGCGATGAAATATTGTCGAGTTTTTTTGCAGCTTTGGCCTAAAACCACCAGGTCGCAATACAAATACTCGCGTAACTTCTAGAAGTTTCGGCATTTTATAGTAGCGATCTCGGAACGACTGGAAACAAGTTTTGTGAAATTCTACCAAACTTCTTACTTTTTCAAAATCTTTACACATATAGGAAAATCGAAAAAAAAATTTTGGCCAAAAAACGGTCAATAATTTTTCACAATTTTTAACTGGAGGAGTGCAGTTGTCTCTTCTACTTTCCAGTCTTCTCTGTTTGCGTGATGGAAAATCTTTTATTTCGGAGATTAACATCTTCTCCACTACCCACTTGGCCACAGCTTCAATTCAAAATCGAGCAAGCCTTTCTACGCTCAAAGAAGCAATGTGGTCCAAACGACTCTACGTCCATCGCAGCCACCAGTACTCGCTGCACTGCTGTTCAAAACAGCTTATTTAGAAAACCTGGCCACAGCAGGATAGCATTAGTTACTGTTCTTATTTGAATGCAAACGCCATTGCGTAGCGTTTCAAATGTACAGAGCCAAATACATGTGTCCTTTCATTCTTTCGTGACGGATGCAATGGCGATGATGTCAATAAGTTCACCAACTCTCCAAACCAGCAAATGTGTGAACTGCTGAAAAATCGCAAAGGCTGTTTTAAGACATGTTACCTATGCTCCAGGTCAGTTATTTCAGGTCACAAACAGATCCACTGTTGTCCTGTAACAAAATCAGGGGCTTCGGAACACTAGAAGGATGGATGGGCATTCGGAAAGTTCGGAGCACGACTTGTAGCAAATTGAACAAAGTCCCGAGATTTGCTGGTTGTTTATCGTCATAACACAAGCTGTCATGTTTTTACGCACTGTTGCCCTGTTTTGCGACTATTGTCCAGTGGTGTGGAAGTGGTTCAAAAGATCTTAGAAATACTCTTTCTCTGTCTTCCAATGATGTTGTTCTCCTTTCTGAGTAAGACACCATTTTAGTCTTTGCTGGATCTAACGATATTAAATCCTTTGCCGCGAAGACGCTGTATAGTTTGCCAAAACACTTTGTTGACTTGCCAATAATTGAAATCCAGTTTTTGTCCCAAACTCTCCCAAGATTGCAATTTGGGCTTTTTCACTACAAGGCCTACGAACTTTTATGCTTCAGCGTATCACGAATTTAAAGCAGATTCCCCTTTGTTCTATGACAGCTTTTTCTTGCAAGCTACTTTCTTTGCTCGAATAGCATCTTTCACCTCTTGTTTCCGCCATGGGGTTACATTTTGCCATTGTCCGCCATACCAAGTCGTTTCGTTCACATACCCGAGCAACAGGTGAAGCTACAACTCCAGGAGCTCTCGGAACGCAAAGGTCTTCCTTGCATCCTTTCCCACTTACACCTCCCACTATATTTAGTAGGACGTTCTAGTCCTGCAAGTTTGTGTAAGGCCCCGTTGGTTTTTCTAGAACAGGGGTCTCCAATCTACGGCCCGCGGACCAAATGCGGCCCGCGAAGCTTTTTTTCAACAATAAAAACAATATATTTACGAAAAACTTGTTGATTTGGTATAATGCAACATCTCCCGAAACAATAACATTACGCATGATGTGCGGCCCTAGGATTGTTGTGTAGTAGCTTATGTTGCCCTCGGATAAAGAAGTTTGGAGACCCTGTTCCAGACGTACGCTGCAGACCACCAGGAGGTGGTGATCGGTCGACAGTTCTGCACACCTTTTGACAAGAATGTCTAACACTGATTGGTACAAATGAGCTGAAACTCTGCAGAAATCAATGAGTGACCGTTTGCCCAACCAATCTCTGTACTACGTTTATTTCAAGACGTTGGGTTGTACGTTTCGTGACCAACGACGGTATGAATGTTAGAAAGGAGAATGCAGGCCGCGCCACTGTCATGACTGCCTTGCAATGCAATCCGATCTGTCATTAGAAATTGGAGAAAAAAAACGGCCAAAATTCCACCCGTAATTTGACCTTACTGTGATAAGCACGTAATTGCACCATTGACTGAGCCTGATAGAGTCAATACTCTAAGGAATTTGGTTGACAAGGTGCATTGCTAGCTTCATTCTGCTACAAGTTAGTTACTAAGCAATGATTGCCTATCCAGCACTAAGCGAAATGTATATTCCAGCACTCACCATCTGTTCGCTCCGCTTCGTTTCGTTATGATTCACTGCATTTTGCTCCAACAACTTTTGTAAGCGGTCCTGCTGCCGCGTAAGTGTCGAAATTAGCTCGTTGTCATGCAGACCTTTGTCCGTAAGCATGGCAACCTGTCGGAACAATGCAAAAGTGCAAATTTGGTAAAAATTAGCAAGATTGTGACATGCTAAGGAGATTTGCCAACGTGGCTTAAGATGAGAGTGGCAAATATGAAAACAGTAGATTATCAAAACGACGCCAAGTTAACGAGAAGCAGAAGTGATTCTTTTCCAACTTGGCTTAAGCGTGTGCGTTGCTGGCTTTTTGGGTAGTAAGTCGCTACGCTAAATCGTCAATCAATCGCCATGAGATGTTTGAACATAGCATTTACCAAATGCAGACAATTTTACAACTGAGAGATATTTACCGTCTAAAGTCAATAAATTCATGTAAAAATATGATAAATCTCAGCTACCGGCTACATTTTACATTTGTTTTTAACTTATTGCAGGTGGTCACTCGTATAATAAGGCAAACTAGAACTTAGCAATTTGCTTTACCAAAAGCACGTTCAAGCACAGGTGCGAAAATGCTGAGGTGCACTGCAGTAGGTAGAAATCTGGTCAAAAACTCTTTTAGAAATAAAAAAAAACGTGTTTGAAACTTTTTACAGCGGAATAAAAAAACATGTGCTACTCGGGTGCAAGAAACATTGTTGGAATTTCTTTTTGTTGGTGTGTATTAAGCGAGTGCATTGATTTCATTATTTCACGCTGTTTTTATGAAAATAGTCGAATCATATGAGGTATCGCTTGGTATCTCTGATTCAGTTTGGTTTCTGTTGCGTTCACTAGCATCGGTCGCATTAAACTCTTGTCTAAAGTAATGGGATGCCTCTACTGTCCAAAATCGCATTGCGAATCACGTGTCTACCAGCAGTAAATAAATTTTCCTCCCCGTGCATGAATCATCACATGGACTGAAAATGCATTTCCCAAACACATCATTGTACGCCTTTTTTTCAGCATGCTTAACTTTTGTGACACCACTGCAGTGCTGAATTAGTCCATAACTGTCGTGAAGCATCTCTTCAATCATATCACGCATATTTCCAATATATGTGAAAACTGCAAACGTTTTATATGGCGAACTTTTCCTTCTGGTGGCTTGAACTTACTTGATGCATTTTGTTTCCATTAATCATATAAACGCATTGCTGATATTAAACCTTATACTCAATTCATCAGACTTTTACTTACTTCTATAAACTGATCCCTTTACACTATAAGTATTCTCGCCCTCAGGTCTCGTTGCATACGGGAGTAAAAACATTGTACAAAGCAATCTGTCAATAGTCTTCATTCAAAGCGTGCCCTCACGCTTTGCCCCCAAATGCAGCAAGGTGCTCCGGGATAAATAATTGCCAAAATTGCCGATAATGTGACATTTCGTGCCAAGAACACTTTCGCTAAACGCAAAAAAACACGAATGCACGAAGAGCTTGACCCCTAGTGGCCGATCAACTTCACGAAGTCATGTTGCAGAACCAGCCAACAGGATAAATAATAATAAAATCTTAGCTCAACTGTCGTAAAAGTAAAAATGACACCAACGTTTTAGCCAACCAACAGCAGGCTTTCATCAGGGCTAATGGCAACTCGAGCAGGGAGGCATTGAAATCCACTAAACGTGCGTGATTGGATGATGTGGTGATAACACTGATTACGTTGAAGGGGCACAGTAGATAAGGGAGAACAGATAAAGCAGAATAAAATAACAGAAACGTAGAAATAAGATAAAATGTAAAAAGGGATAAAATAACAGCAATAAAAACAAACTGTACGTTGAGTCTAAAAAACGAATCAAAACATAATCTCATTATCAAGTCAGTCACAGCCAAACGTCGCTTTGTAGATATTTGGGAAAAGGTCTGAACTTTTTTCGTTAATGACGTTGGACGTGGAATTAATAAAATGATTCAATAAAACGTCTTTTTCTAAAATCGTTCTCAAAAGCAACAATCTGAGTTTTTGACCAGTTTATTCGGGGATCCAATTCTAATGTATGTTTAACAACGGCATTTTTTTCTGGATGAAAGTGTTTTATATAGTTAATATGTTCTTTCTTGCGTGTGTTGAATNTCCTTTTTGTTTCCCCAAAGTACTTTTGGTCGCAATCACCACACGGTACGCAATATACCGCGCCTTGACGTTCAAAAGGGTNGACAGGATCTNTTCCATTTCGAAGTTTGTCACCAATTGTTCGCATCGGTTTGAAAAACGCTTTGATTTTGTGATCACTTAGGCATCTTTGCAGTTTTTCCNATAATCCACGATACGGTAGTACCACTGAAGATCGGCTCGCTATCGTTTTCTTGGTGTTGTTCGAAATTTGTGAAAGAGTCGTCAATCAAACGCACGTCATTAACGAAAAAAGTTTAGACCTTTTCCCAACTATCTACAAAGCGACGTTTGGCTGTGACTGACTTGATATGAGATTATGTTTTGATTCGTTTTTTAGACTCAACGTACAGTTTGTTTTTATTGCTGTT
>JGI24158J21664_10000232_pt1 | contig 43944 bp, 28 predicted proteins | sample Ectturendosymbi3_FD_21664 | JGI IMG/M metagenome (IMG submission 21664) | reverse complement strand
TAACTTTTGAACCAGAAACGCTAGAAAGTCGATCAAAGGCTCAAAAGACTCGGACTCGAGCCTAGTTTCCAATGAAAACCTCAGCGAAACACTTTGGCCTAGTGGTTGTGCCCTAGGCCAGGCAACATGGGCCAAAATGACCCTAAAACTACTTCACTTATGACATCACTCACAAAAAACCCGCACCCCCCAGGCAAAAAGTTTTTTTTTCGAGTGCAGTCTACTAGACTGGCCGATCCGTTTGAGCCATTGAACAGCTCTCTAGCGCAATCGGCGGAGGAGCTAGGGCATTGGTAAGGCAACCGAAAACTGCTTTTTTTTTGTGAAAATCGGCAAAACCACCCAAACGCCAAGGTGTTAAAATCCGAGTCTTTTAATACTTTGGATGACCTGTTGGGGTTTCGGGTTCAAAAGTTATGATCTAAAGTAAACAAAATATTTCAGTAATCCCATAATTAGATAATTAATTATTTTGTTTATTTTTATCATAAGTTTTGAGCCAGGAATGCTAGAAAGTCAATCAAAGTCTCAAAAGACTCAGACTCGAGCCTAGTTTCCAATAAAAAATTCAGCGAAATGCTTTGGTCTAGTAGAGGCTGGGCCCTAGGCCAGGTAACATGAGCCAAAATGGCCAAAGAAGTACTTCACTTATGACGTCACTCACAAAAAATCTGCACCTCCCAACCAAAAAATTTTTTTGATTGCAGACTACAAGATATTCCAAATCTTTTGAGGGTTTGAACATCTCTCTAGCACAATTGGCGTAGGAGCTATGGTGTTGGTAAGGCAACCGCAAACTACTGGTTCTAGGCCGATTTCCAGGTACAAATATATGGTATACCGACTCTCAAGGTGTTAATTAATTAGGGAATTAATTCGTTAATTTGTTTTTAGGTCATAACTTTTGAACCAGAAACTCTAGAAAGTTAATCAAGGGCTCTAAAGACTTGGATTATGGCTAGCTTCTAATGAAAACTTAAGTCCAAAATTGGCTCTTGCAGTTGGGGCTTACGGCCTGATGACTTCAGCCAAAAATGCCTAAACCTACCCCACTTGTGATGTCACCCACAAAGAAAAAACAAATCCAAAACTTTCCATTTTTAAAAAGTGCAAGCTAGAAGACTTGCTGCATCTTTTGAGGGTCTGAACAGCTTTCTAGCTCAATCACCTACCTGTTGAGTTATTGGAGTTGCTAAGTGGCATGAAAATGCAGGCTCAGTGTGGAATTTCATAGTGCGAATATATTGCACCCTGGCGCCGAAGGTGTTAATGGCTATGCTGCAAACTACTTTGACAAAAATATGACAGGTTTGAAATATCATGTCAAGGTACTACCAACAGGGAAAAGCAATAAAGGGTGCTATAGCACTAAAAACTATTTAAAAACACAACTTTCTGTGTGCAGTGATATTTGATCATGTTTTTTTTCTTACAGGTTGAGTTTTACTTCAGTGATGCAAATTTGCATAGAGACCACATTTTGCTTGACAAGGTTGGAGTGGACGGTTTGCAATGTAAGTGAATTTTCAGACATTAGTGTATGTTGAATTGCTTGTAAATGTTAGCATGTTTGGTTCATGTGTAACCTCTTAAAACTTTGTGTTTTTGATCTTCCTCTGCATGGGTATTTCTCAGCACTGACATGGAAATACAAAAAAATGTACTTCCTTGAAACAAGTTAATCCAAAGCTTTGATTTATGTAGAACATTGATCATTGAGGTTAAAGCATTTGCTAGGGCTGCATTTTCCACTGCAAGTCTACACCGTATTGTTAGAAAATTCACTGTTATCTGTTGAACTGTGATGATGTTGGCATGCCATCTTAACACTTTTGGGACCAGGGGTTTTTCCTGGGAAAATAAGCTGGATACTGGGCCATTTTTTAACGGTACCATATTTCACCAGTTCCTTTCAAAACGTCTTATAGTTGAAGACAAAACAAGTGGTTCACTTGTTAAAATCATCACCAAGGTATGAAAGGAGAGCACAACAGGCAGATTCCTGAAAAACTCAACGGCAAACCTACAGCTTTCAATTCTCAACAACATGGGGAGGAATCCCTGCTAACTCAACCTTCAAGAAATGTTGGAAATGTGCTGAAGCAAAAGAAGCAAGATGGCTGAGCAGGCCACAAGAGCTGAACAATGCTTGTTTGAATCAATCACAACAGTTGCTTGAAATATGCCACCCTATAATTGGCATTAATTTGCTTTTTGGCTTTGGTGATAACAGCATTATGGTCATAGCATGTGTTTGAAAAAGCAGTATGTGCGCTTTATCTAAGTCTTTAATTTTACATCATTTTACCCATAAGCTTTTGCATGCAATTTACAGAACTGAAGATGCATAAATGATGTGAAATCGATTTCCTAACAAAACACTTTACGAGCAGATTTTGCTGTGTCACCCTTTTGGAGACTTGTCGAAACATGGATATGTGCAATCAGAATAATCACAGAGTTATGAAAGCAGAGTGTGACAAGCAGGTCCTCAAAAACTCAACAGCAAACCTAGAGCTTTCAAATATCTGCTATAGTTTTCCTATGTAAATGAAAACTATATCTCTGGCCCTTCCAGGCCAGAGAAGCTTGCTGCTGCCCTCAGGCGCCTGAAGCTAGGAAAGTCTTCAAGTCTGGATTCCATCTTCCCAGAATTTATACTCCACACCAGGTCAGCTCTCAAATCTTGGTTTTGCGATTTCCTCACTTCTTGCTTGTGCCAACTCAAAATTACAAAGATCTGGAAAAGAGCACTACTAGTTTCAATCCCAAAGTTGGAAAAGCCACTGGGGACCCAAAGAGCTATTGCTCTATATCTCTTCTGTGTGTCCCCTTCAAGATCCTCGAGAGACTCATCTACGCTCGTGTTGAACAAACCGCCGAGGGGGAGCGAGCAGTCGGGTTTTCAACATGGGAGGTTGACTGTAGGTCAGGTCACCTCGCTGATACAGGACATCGAGGATAGCTTTTCTGCTGAGAAGGCTGGAGCTCTATTTGTCGATCTCACAGCAGTCTCGGACACTGTTTGGCAGGGGTGGGGAACCTGCGGCCCGCATGTACATTTGATATGGCCCGTATTAGAATTTTCTTCACCCGATTTAGAGCACAAAATTGCATCAAAACAAAGCTCCATAATAAGCAGATACTTAGATAGTATGTCCAGATAATCACTTACCCTCATAGTTAGATAAAGGTTGAATTTTGAATTAAATCGATTGTTTTTGCAGCCTGCCAGCGATAATCCACCATCTATGCAGCCTGTGATAGTAAATAGATTCCTCACCCCTGCTGTATGACATCATGGCCTCACCTGCAAGTTGCTGTGACTGCTGCCTGACAGACACACACAGTCCGCATGATCATGGAGATGGTTGGCAATCACAGCTTCACTTTTACTACCAGAAACAGCGTATGGATCAGGTTATGACGCCTAAAGAACGGCGTCTCACAGGGATCTGTCCTGGCACTCCTCTGCTACATCTACATCTCTGACCTGCCAACCATAATTTCCAGAAAGTATTGCATATGCTAACGACCTAGCAATCATGCATGTTGATGAAGACTGGCAGGCAGCGGAAGGAGTGCTGAGCAATGACATGGCAACCATAGATGAATACCTCCAGACTTGCAAGCTAAAGCTCAGCACTACAAAAATGGTGTCGGCAGTATTCCACCTCAACAACAAGGAAGCTGAACATGAGCTGAAAGTCAACCAACAGCAAAACCCTGCCCTTCTGCTCCAAACCCAAATACCCTGGATTAACAATGGACACGTCGCTCTCGTATAGCTGATACCTCTAAGTCACTTTGCAAAAAGTTGACATCACATGTCCTGAGGCAGCTTGCTGGCACTGACTAGGGTGCTGGAGCAACAATGTTGTGAAAAGCCACCCTTGCCCTTCTGGTCCATTTAACAACAGAGTACTGTGGTGCTGCAGTGCTCACACCTGCCTTATCGACCCCGCCATCAACAACGAATTGTGACTGGATGCCTGCGTCCTACACCAGCAGACAACCTTCCTATTCTTGCAGGCATCCTACCTGCTGAATTTCGTTGCAATGGAGCTACACTGTCTATATCACACCATGCCATGGAGCCAGGACACCTGCTCCACTCAGTGCTAACCGGTCTACCAGCACAAATGGACGGTGTCTTGAATTGTGACACCATTTTGTGCTTGCCGCACAACAACTCATCAGTTCATCTGACAACAACAACATATGTGCGGCACATTGGGTGGATCATCAATGGAAGGCGGAGTGGTTGGACAGCCTTACGAGAGTCCGCACCGGCACTGACCCTCCCAAGAACAGTGTGGGTCCGGCTCGACCACCTCTGCACTGGTGTCGTACGTTTCTGCTCCTGCTTGCACAAATGGGGAATGGCCTCCTCTGCGGCCTGTGAGTGTGGTGCAGAAGGACAAACTGTCGACCATGTTGTCCTCCTATGTCCAATCCATCGATCTGATGGTTCTGGATGATGAGATGATCGAATGGCTGCTCAACACCTGCCCTGAGACCTAGTGCAGCCTAGCAGTGGACAGCAATCACTTTCTCAAACAACAAAGAAGATATGTAACCATACAAAATTGCAAGAAGAAATTATTACAACTGGTATACTATAGAATCCCAATCTGTATTTGTACATTGCTGCGTATCTATTCTGTAAAAACCTAGTCCATATAGGTACGTAGGTCGGTGTTGAATTTGTTAAGGTTAGTTTTTTCAGTTTAAGTTAAAGTTGTTGTATTCTTACACTTATTTTACTCCATACCAACATATCACCTCATGGTCTGTATGGTGCAATGCAAAAAAATTAAAACATAGAACAATACTTCTTTAACAATTGAGGTAACATCAGCCAGCCTGTTGAATCAGGTGTATCAGCCCACCATAGACTCCAATTTTGTAAGCTTTCAACAAGTACTTTCTGCAACATGGATTCTGAAGTACAGTATTTTGCAAGATCATAATGATTATGACCCATTTCTACCTTTCTGTTCACAACAATGCTTTGTCATTATTTAGAGTCTAAATAATGCCAAAGCATTTTGTCTAAAATTTAGACAGTTTGATGCAAAGCTGTATAAATAGTTCAAGTAAGTTGTCATTCTGACAAATTTTTATAGCAAAAGTAATAGCACTGGCTTGTATTTTGCATCAGCATATTACAGCTTGATATACAGCTAGTCAGTATAAAAATGCTATATCAGGTGAATGCCAATCTCCACAATATTGCAGAAACTGCTATCGCTACAGACAGGGCAATGTTATAGCAGAAAACAATTTCATCAATTTCTACTGATGACTGCAGCATGTGGTGATATAGCTTTATTTTAAGCTGTATACATTGTTGTAGTACACAATGTATTCCCACCTATGTTTTTGTTGAGTTACTTTGGAACAATTTTGTTGTAGTACAGTTGGCTTCAGGGTTAACGATTTGTCTCAAAATTATTTGTTTCATTGACGTAATCTGTTTTTTGTTAATCTCAGGCAACTGTTATTGTTTTCTTTTCAGGTGTTCCTATTTCTTTGATTGCAACTTTTAATTCTTTGAAAGAACTGGGAGTTGGATGTGACATTATTGTGAAGGCTCTTAAAGATTCTGCAGTGTTGGAGGTTTGTGCTATTTCAGTGTAATTCATTTGCAGCTGACATGTTTAAACTGCAGTTGGTCTTGTGACTAGGTGGATGAAACCAACCAATTCATCAAAAGAAAACTTCCACTAAAACCAAAAAGACCCAACGCAGACCAGTGCACCATATATATTGTGAGTGTGCTAGTGTATTTTCTCTTCAATTTTAAGGTGCTATTCTTTTAATTTACGCAAATCCCATACATGTTCTTCATGTCATTTAATAGTTTGTGTTGAAAAAATTGATGGTGTGGTATTTATTGTAAAACAACGTTGACACTGATATCTCAGATAAAATGAAGTATGTCATTTTTTAATCTTAAAGAATGTTAATAAATTTTAAACATTACAACAAAAGTTTTGTTGCTTCAATCCTCCTTATTCGTCAACCCGTGAAATTGTTGGTAATGATTTTTATTTCCACAAAAGTTGCATAGTGTTAATGCATCTGTTGTCTGTGTGCTGTTAAAGTAAACCAAATGTTTCCACATGTGATTGCAGGAAGTTGAACTAATTGTAGGGCTACCATTGGCCAATGTGTGTTGGTCGATTGTTTACCAAACGAAAAACAGGAGTTTTCTGCTACAAAGAACCTGATTTCAGAAAATCGTTGACGTAACAGTTTTTTTTGCTGTGCTTTTATCAAGGAAATATTTAACCCAATTATCTCTTACGTATTATAACCAGATGAATGCATCAAATTAACAAGCTCCGTTTGTTCTGCCCTAACAGTTCTGTTTGTCAATTCGTTCCACCAGGAGTGCTTACCGCCTGATGTGACTATTGAATGGATAAAAGAAGTAGCGAGAAAGCTTGGAAAAACGACATACATATCTCTTCCTAGGTACAAGAAATCAGGTAAGGTTGTGCGTTTCGTGCTGTTCTTTTTTTCACACAAGGTACATTTTTGAAGCTGCTTCCCGTTTTCATTAGAACGCAGTGAAAAAATCATTTTATACTGAATGGTTAGTGCGGTCAGTGACCTTCTTCACGCTTCTTCAGCCAAAAAGTACTTCTATGGTTGCTTGAATGAAGGACACCACAGCGAATAAAATCGCCTTTCAAAATGTTAATGTATTCGAAGTATCACCGGTTTCACTGGCGTTATTATTGCTTACCTTAATTATACTGTTGTGTACGGTACGTTATACTGTTTTACTGTTAATTAAACTGTTAAGGTTTTTAGAAAGACCATTGGAATGAAATATCTTCAGTGGATTGTTAACGCTAGCCCTACTATGGTTCTACATGTCCAATAGACTATTTTGTTTAAACAGAACTAGTGCGCAGCTTAAGTGACATCAATGATATTCATCTGTAGGGTTGGTTAAAGGATTTGCTTTTGTGGAGTTTGAGCGGGAAGAGGACGCTCAAAGAGCATGCTCTATTTTGAACTCTCCACCAAAAAACTTTTTCCCAAACCGCACTGGAAAGTACCTGTTAAATTTGCACCAGCGCCACAGCTTTCGGGGAAAAATGACGCATAGTGAAGTCAAGGTATGATCATGTGTGATGGCATTTTCATGATAGGCAATTAAAACATTGCGAAACATCGCCAAAAAGTTACTATTTTTGCGAGAAAGGTTGTTGGTTCGAGCTTGGTGTTATTTTAGCCGAAGTTGAAAAACTACCTTGTTGTCTGTTCGGTAACATCCGATTGTTAATGTGTAGCAGTTCGTCCGAATCATTATAACGTAAAACCATGGCATTTCTTGGAACCGTCGAAACATTGTTTTTCTCAAATTTTGTTACAATTATGTGTGTACCGTGCTCTTGATCGTAGCTACAGTCGTTAGTGGCGTGCACAGGTTTTGAAACGTATTGTCGAAAAAGATGACTGAACATCGCGATATGATTTAACACGCAAATCAACTTATCTGTTTCTTATTTCAGGATATTATGAAGCAGCAAACCCACTGTGGCAACCATAGAACTTGTTGGAAGCACCATTCGACAAAAAAGGGCGGCTTGAAAGCATCCTCTGGCCGAGATCTAAAACTGTGTTCCAAGAACGTTAACAGGTTTGGCGTTTATTTTGTTGTATATTTGAACAGTTTGGTGATACCTTGTTGGTTATAGCATTGGTCGTAAGTATTTGTGAAGTAGCCATAATCCAGGCTTGGTGGAAAATGCGGTAGTATCTCGTTTCATGCTTCGTTCGTGTCTGAAGCAGGCCTGTTGGTGCGTCGTTTCTCTTCACTTTCGCAAGTATAGCGTAGTTTGTAGTATGGATGAGAACATAGGGAAGAGCATTGCAGAACAATTGGACAAATCAGGAAAATTTGCAGAATTTGCTTGGATAGCTCCGGCGGGACGGGACACCAGGTTGACGTAGCTACACAAATGCCAAGCGTATTAGGACGTCAACAGGACAGAGAGCAAATGATCTGCGGCATTTTTTCGAAAACTTATGACAATAAATGTTGTAGAACATCTCGCTTGCTGGCGGGGCCACTCCGACCTAATGAGATCACAGCTGATGTTAGAAAGACGGTCATCAACCTTTTTATCAAAGTCGTGCTATGCTTGTAGGATTTGGAGCCCCCGGCTTAATGCGGTCCCAGTTACTGGTACCCAAAGCGTGCGGAGCAAAACCTTTACTGTTTTAGTTAAACTAAACTGTAACTTGTTCAAGCACATATAAGGCGTAGCATCATTAAATTCTGCGAGTTCATTTCTTTCTAATGAAGCGGTGAAATCATGCGTTGTCTTTAGGTAAATTAAATGCCCAAAAATCTGGTCCATAGTAATTCTACTGTGTTCCGTGCGAAGTAGCTTCAGTGTTCCGCAAAAGCGGCTCGCTATAATGCTGTACAAAACTTAAAACAAAATGCAAAACCTTTTTGTCTTGTCGCAGAAAAACGGTTTCATGAAATCTGTGATAAAGTCAGCTACTCGAAAACATGTATGGGACATTTCGAAAGACGATTGTCATTTGTCGTATTCACTTTTATAAGTAAACTTAAGCGCATTCGAGTTGGTTTTGCCTGCGCTCAGGGTTTCTTACTAGATTTGATACTTATCGTCTTTAACTGAGGTTGTGGGGGAGTCAATAAAAAATTATGGTTATGTTAATTATGTGCAAGAAATTTTAAATAATTTGAAGGGCATACTCTTCTTCGACCAGTTAAGTGGCCTAGCGGAATAGAGCACGCGCCAATGACGCTGGTGGCCTGGGTTCAAATCGCAGTCGGGTCAAACCGAAGACTTGAAAAACGATACCCGCGGTCTCGTGTTTGGTAAGGATTGGTGCAACGAAAAACTTCGCGCGCCGTGCTACCACGGACCTGCCACCAGTGTAGCATTCACTGCGAAAGCAGCCGCGTCGCCCATGGTGTAAGCATGCGGAGATGGGCGCCCGCAGACCACTCGTGATACTCCGAAGCGATTAAAAAGCGAGTATAATAAACAATGGAGCTTTGTTTTCTTGCTATACTGATTTTCATATATTTGATCCAACAGTTACGGTTAGAAGCAATCCATAACCTCATCTTAAATGGTGACAAGCAACTTCAGGACGGCGTTCTATGTGCAATATTTTTAGCACACATTGCACTCATATTCATAGTTGTCTCGTTCAGGCGAAAAAAAGCTCACGCTCACATACTGCAGCGAGCATTTCATTGCATGTGTCAGGTCATAAAAATTAAAAACTCGCATCACTGTTTATAAGCGTTTCTGTGTAGTAGTGATGGTGTCTCGCCGTTTAGTTTGACACAGTCCCATTTTGATGAATCTCGGCCGCGAAGGTAACAGGTCTCGGTCTCAAGCTATCCATGGCTCGATCTGAAGCGCCGGACCCTGCGATGCTCTCTGATGTATCATTTTAAGGCAATGTCCTGGAAATCGATTGTGTCACTGTAAATTTCCTCTAGCTCAAGTACCCCGCTGTTGCACTGATCACATGTTGCAGACGTAAACACAAAACAAATCACGCTGACAAAAACACCAGTCAGAAGTTTGCAAAATTAGATCTGTTTCAATGTATTCAGAAATTAAACGTGCCGATAATATTTTCGTAGTCTTTCGCGGATAGTTTCGGAAGAAGCCAACAAATACTTGACCATCGGCTTCGTTGCATAGAGACAAAAGCTAACTTTCTTGTGCTGAATCCTATTCGCAAGGCGACACAAACAGTCTCTCAAATTTGTTTCTGAAGCAATAGAATTGGAAGTTGGTAACAGTCTTTAAGCCGAAAAATTTCAGGTCATAGTCTCGTCCCGGCCTTGTTGACAAAGTCTCGGTCTCGAAGATGAAACGAAGACTCGGACTAGGGTTTTAGTCTCGACTAGTTCATTGCTACTTAATCTTGTATCCTGTACAGCATAGGTAAGCTTTTACCAATAAGTAATACCGTAAAGGACTGCGAAGACTGAAGCCTCTAGGTTTACTGTTGAACCTTCGAGGAATATGCCTGCCACGCATTTCGTAACTTCGCGATGATTCTGACTGTACGTACATATCCACATTTCAGTATCAAGTCTCCACAAGCGCGACGAAGCTAAATCTGCTCGCAAAGTGTTTTGCTAGGAAATCGATTTCGCGTCTTTACGCATATTCAATCCTGCAAATTGCAAGCAAAAGCTTACGGGTGAAATGTTGAAAAACTGAAGCAGGACTCACAGAAAGCACTTAAAAACTTGTTGAGCAAGAAAAAGTCTTAAAAGAGGAAACAGGCTGCGTATTTTACAAGCCAATAGCGGTAATAAGCTCTGGACAATGTTTGCGTGACTCATAATTGGCGTTAGTTTGCTTTTTGGCTTGGGTGAGACCAGCACTGTGGTCATAGCGTGTGTTTGAAACAAGAGTTCGCGTGCTTTCTCTAAGTCTTGTTTGCTTTACAGTATTTTTTGCCATTTCGTCCGCAAACTTTTGCTCGCAATTTACAGGACTGAAGATGCGTAATTGACATGAAATCGATTTCCTAATAAAACACTTTGCGAGCAGATTTAGATGTGTCACTCTTGTAGATATCTGTTGCTGAAACGTGAAGAACCGCTTCAGTTGGAAAAACACCCGTCAATCTTTCGTGCATTGTTCCTCCGCGACGGGTTTTCAGCTCCTACACGCCATCGCCTGTTTTGCGTACATGCAGTTTGTTTTACGCGCCGAGTTACTAATATATAGCATTGCATTTTGAATGTTTTGTTGCTTGACGAATGTTTACTTTTTGTTTTGACAGATTTGCTGAAAATGAACGTCAGTTTTCAAGCACTAATGGCAAGTATTAATGTTAAAGTGCAGTAGCAGAGTAAGCGACGTTTATGAAATAGCGCTGATTTTAATGTCATTATGGGATTTCATCCGCGAAGTAGTTGCTTCGCCTTATCCACGGAAATTTAATGGTAGACCCACTGAGCAAACCATTGTGATGAAGCCTTCAAATTAAATTGTAGTGGTGTTTTATTAACCGCTGTCGACATATTCGTTACGTTGTGATAATTAAAAAATTAGCAATGCACCACCATCAGTTTTAAAATTCATGGAAGGAATGATCATTTCCCTCAGTTTGTTGTACCTCGCAAGACCCGAAGTATGTGGGTTTTTGAAATTGTCGGTAGGTCCAGTTACGTTGGTTTGCAGAATTTCGTAATCTCGTCGTTGCTGCAGGAGCAGTCATATCTGTGCGGTCTTTACCCAATTTAAATCCATTTATTGCAAAACTTGGTCAAAATCTAAAATTTACGCGTGAGAGTGCTGCGAGCTGTGCAGAAGGACATCTGGAAATGTTGCGGTGTTGTAAGCATCAAATACATCGCGGGTGTCACAGAAATATTGCATGCAGGCACAGTCAATTCAAATTCAAGATCGGGCTGTTTCCATTTTCTTGTCTTCACGAATACTCCTCAGATAGAGTGCTCTACGGCAATAGCTGAGAAGGAAGCTTCAGCGCTATCTCCCGATGGCACATTTTACTTGTAGGAGGTCATCAGATAAGAAGTAATCACGTGGCAAATAATCGTTCCCCCTATTTCTAGTCGTTGATGTTACAAAATTCAAACCGCAAATTTGGTTCGTTAAGAATGTAGTAAGTATAACATTCCTGCTGTGCCTGTGCTGTCATGAATGTGGTGAAAGTGAGGCACTCGCCTTCTAAGTTTTCAAGCGTAGTCGAACTGTGCAAAGGTTAATTCATTACTACGAAATTTGATGTACACTTTCAGTGCATGTAACTGATTTTGGCATCAAAACGCAGTTTCTGTGATCGGCAACCTAACTGGAAGATTTCGTTAACTATATTCACCCAATGACATAAGATGCAGAAATCCAAAAGCATTAAAAATAGCTGCCAGTAGGTCTATTTACATGGTCGTGCTAATACGGTCGTGAGCAGTGGCATTACTCTTGTTTGGATAACGAGTATTGACTGGGAGTGAGTATCTCCAGTGAAGACTTCGACAAGAAGAATACATTGAACGTTCCATTTCTATGTCTGTGCTGAGACGTTTGCATTCATCTCGTTGCACTTCAGTATTTAGATAACAGGCGACTTGCGGCGCTGTGTATGAATCTAATCGAATTGATCTCTGCCAAAATTTGTACTTCGTTCATTTTTTTTTTGTCAAATGCATCATAATTGAGCATTTCATTGCAGGTCAGTACGAATCGGGCAGCACCGAGGACAAATTTGTCGATACAGGAGCAGTTCAGACGTGCTGCTTGGATTTAAATTCTAGCGCAGTCACCAACGCGCATGAGAAACTCCTACAAGTCAAAGAAGGAACAGTACAACATCAGCTGCAGAAGCGGGTAACTGAACTTAAAACGCGAAAACGAAAACGAAAGCGGACTGCCAGTGAGCCGATCACACAGGACAACTTTGTCTCTTGTCCGCCATGCAAAGCGACCAAAACAGAATACGCTGAAGATGCTCACAAAGACGTATTGAACCATAGCTTCCATGGTCGCTTCGTCACTGACGACGCACCTGTTCCTGACAATACGCTGTCGCCAGCTACCTCCGCACTGGAAGCCGAAAGAAACGAAGATGCCAGTGCTGCAGAAAAACTGCCTCGCCCTGTCTCATCATCAGAATTGGATTTCCTCATTGCGTGCGAACGGAGAAAGTCGTCGCTGAACCACAATCAGGCGACGAATTCCCGCGAGGCTACGTTGCACAATAACCCATCATCATCAAGGCCGAAAATTGCCTCTGCAATTTATGTGCTGTCTGCCGCTCAAGGGAAGATCGCAAAACGTCGACGAAGAGCTTGTACCCGAAGGTTGTCGTGGAGGAAGTGGAGAACGCGACAGATGCCGCCTACGTTAAAAGCAATGCCACAGGTTGCTGCATATTTCACACCGTGAACTTTTCGATTTTATCTCCGCGTCTCCTGTTGTGCGTCCTGCTTGGAGAGTGCAATTGTCGGTCCTCAGTCAACACCGCGATCGAGCGTGTTGATTGTTTGTCTGGCGTTGACGTGATATTTTGTGTGGTTGTTAACTGCAAACGATGCGGTTGCTTAACGGTGAAGCTTATTTCCGTCGCAGCAGTATCTCTATCAGCGCAGAGTCAATGAGGTCTGGCTATTCCCTTATGCAATATTGTGTGTTTCGGGTAAGGATTTCCATAAACATTACTTCAATGCGTTTAGTGTGCAAGTTCAATACTTTGTAAGAATCGCAATCTGTCTTTATTCAGTAGTCATTTGATTCGTCGCAGTCCCTCCACTCTTGAATCTGCNAATGCGTGGCTCTAGTAGTCTAGTAATGTCGTGAATCCTTATTACAGNCCTGGAAATAACTCTGTTTCATTCCAGCTTGCTGCCGTTTTTACCTTGTAACGCAGCAATATCTATTCGTGTCAAAGTTGTTGTAGGCTTTTGCCATGCTGAGCCAAACTATTTGGACTTAACCTTTTGCTTTAATCTTCTTTTAACCAGACCACCTGGGTCGAACTTAAACAAACTTATCTACGAAAGCAAAGGGAAGAAATGGGCAAGTTAAAAAGTATTATGCGGAAGATTGCCTTGCCAGGTTGGTGCTCGGTCGTTTCGCTGCTGGTTACGAAGCTGCATTTTTTAATAGTATTCAGTTCTATCGCAGACTCCTCTGCATTCATCAAAAAACATCTTGCCCTCGATGAGTGCGCATTGGAAGAAGACTCGTTAGCTGATGTGCATGATTACTCCACTCAATCCACTGAAATCCATAACAACGTAGAACACGATGACTTTACTTCGTGCGACCACGAGCAAGGTGCGGTATGTTGCCATAGTGATTGGTGTGAACGGAAAATAGTGGGGCTGAAAGAAGGTAAATCACACACTAACGTTAGAGAATAGAAAGTGCGTAACTAGAGCGCTCTGACAGCCAATTCATGATGAAGTTCCATCTGGCTCCTAAAATATATTGTATCTGAGGCAAGGTGACAATGCAATGTTGATAGCCTCTTCGTTATTCTCCATTGGTGTTTGGCTATCTTCTCCCATGGGCGAACGTCTCCAACCCGTTGCCATATGTCTCCGAACTAAAAATTGCCATCTCATAAACACGCTTCACGTAAATGCACCTAAACAACGTAACATTGGGATGCTGTAACGCTATAACCTATGGTCATATAGTTACAATATGAAAAAATTAAAACACATCGTATTACTCCAGTTCTGTATTTTGTGACCAAGCTCTATCGGGGAACAAAGACACGTTATCTAGCGTGAAGCAGCAAAATGCCTTTGTCACCTCCTAGCCATACTTTGCCTTCTAGGAATGTGCTAGACCAGGGTCTCCAACTCGAATGGGGATGGGTGCCAAAGTTTTTCATCTAATCTGGTCCCGTGCCATACTGTGTTCAAATAATCGCTGCCATTGTAACACGCACTTACAGTACAACAGATCGTTATTTACGAAAACATACATAAAATTTATTGCCAAGGGAAATTGCTGCTTTAAAGACGTTTTTGTTGAACCCAAGATGAAAAATAGGGCTTCAAGGGAGATAAAAATTATCTTTTACTTAAACCTAATCGCTGGCGTGCCATATGGGCACGAGTGCCCATTGTTGTGCACCCCTGTAGCTAGACATTAGAAAATCACGCCATTAGTTTAGTGAATTATGACAGTGTCGTTTTTTAAAACCAAATGCATTGATCATTGTTACTTAATCTTTGCAACATATCGTAACCACAGGGCATTTTTGAATAAACCATGTTTACACTGACGTTAGCGGGAGTTGCATGAACATTTTCCGCTTTCTTTACCATCGGGTGTGGTGGGACTTTTTATTCCAGTGTTTAGCATGCTTGCACACGAACTGTAAGTTGAGTAATGTGTCCCAAAAAGTAATTGTATGACCTGTTTCGTGAAGTTACCTGTTTTTCCAGATTAGTATGTAGGTGATGGCAATTGTTGGCACTGGTCGAAGCCAAACTATTTTCCTCGCTGGGAATGGTCTGAGTCGAGGTTAACGCCCACGGGACGAGATGATTAATTCAGTGGCTGTAGATCAGGGATGGGGGACCTATTTACTATCGCGGGCCGCATAAGATGTGGATTATTGCTGGCGGGCCGCAAGTAACAACTGATTGTTTATCCTAAAATTCTACATTTATCTTACTATGAGGGATGGAGGCTTCTTACTACATCCTACCATGAGTACCTGTTTAACAGGGAGCTTCGTTTTGAAGTGATTTTGTACGCTAAATTGGGTAACGAAAATTCTGATGCGGACCGCAGGTTCCACACCCCTGCTGTCGATCGATCGCACAACCTTTCGATTGAGAGGGGGACACTGTGCTGTTGAGGTATCGCCGACCTGGTGTTTTATGCCCGATCCATACTGCATCTAAGTGCAGCTCATTGCATCTTGTTCAAAGTTGTCGGAGTTCGAGGTGTGTCAGTATGTTTTTCCATGTAACTTCGACCACACTGGAAAATTATTTCTAGTTTATCGACTGGGGAAAACATGACTATCGTAAACTCTTTGTTTCGTCAGCAGTACTCGCGCTAAAAAGCTGAAACACCTTTGTCTGTTTCCACCTTGACAAGTGTATTTGTTCACGTTCTTTAAATGACAAGAAGTTGGTTGAGACGATTTTTTGCTCAGAAAAACGAAACGAGCCTACCTTCACTCCCGGTGTCATAGCCCACATATCGCACCTCAAACCTTCTGGAGTTAAACCTCTGCCAGGCTTCAAAGTCATAAAGTCGATTCTGTCTCGGCATGGTGAAGTGTCATACGTTGACATCAAGCCAGGTGAAAGCAACGGTTACGTCAGGTGAGACCTTATCATTACATTTGCCAATCTTAGCAGCACTGAGCAGCGGCTTCTGCCTCAAGTTTGCTTGCTTCTAGGGCCTGTATGTCGAAGTTGAATTTTAAGAGCTGTTTGAACGTTTCGAACTACGCAACACGGACTATTTGAGACCAGTTCGCTGTGTCGGCAAGTCAAATGACGAATCAACCCGACACTGGCAAGTGTTGTGATCTACTCGTAGAGCAGCTGCAATAATAAATGCCAACGTGTCAGTGGTTTTTGCCTAACCAAAGGATCGGACCAAGTTATTTTTTGTTTTCAATTAAAATTCATAACCGCAACCGCTTTGAAATGCCAGCGGTTGTCTGCTTTCCGTCTGTCGGTAACCAAATAAGCAAATTTGTGGAATTGTGCTCANCATGAAGTTCGTCGGACNCTGGCAATTTTCTATTGACCGCAGTGAAATAAGTTTTGTGAACAAGACCAAGAAAACAATAAGCTCTGCACGAAAATGTTTATAGTCCAAACGTAAAGTTGTTGGATTTGAAATAATGTGATATACTTTTTGCGAACTTACTGTGTCGTAAAACCAGATTTTCTCACCAAGATTAACGAGTTCACTTGCTCCATTTTTCACTTGTCGCGTTGGCTGAAAGTCACCTTAATCCAGATAAGCATCGAATAACAGTGAGCCGAAGGTTTTGCAATTGCTGCAATAACAATTGACCACTGTGTTAAACAAACTGTTACCAAGACTTAAAGAAAAACGCTGTGTTAATTTTATTACAACAATGTCGCCATTTATTTCATACCTGCTTTTCCTCTGGGGAGGGTCGCTGGAGCAGCAGCACCGGGACTCGAAATACTTCACGGTTTTCAGCCATCTCATAGTTGTTCTAGGTCTGGCTCTACAGCAAGACAGGACCAAGCAAGGCTGGAGATGTAGTCACGCCCCCTGGTCTTTGGACAGTCTTTGGGCCGCTTTCCCGTGGGTGTAGCCAGCAGGACATGCTTCGCCAATCTTTCCTGGGACATTCTGGACACATGGCCGAACCGACGTAGCTGAGATCTCTCTATTCAGAGAAGTGGTTCGGCATTCAGAACTTTGTGAATATCACAGCTGCCCACTTTGTCGAAGTGTCACGCAGGGAACTTTTCGGAAAAATCCCATCTCTGCCGCTTGTTCTTGGGTAATTCAGTGATGACCGAAGGAGTGTTATCTCAAGATTCAGGACGACAGGTGAGGATCGGAACAAAGACCGATTCATAAACTGACATCTTTGCAGTGTTTTAAAGCTCCCGTTTTGCAACCACAGAGCGATAAAGTTCACGCAGAACTGTGTTTGCCCTACCAAGTCCTGCAAGAAGCTCCTCGTTCTGTCCACCGTTACACGTGAATACCACCCCAACGTACTTCAAGTTCACCCGCTTCAGTGTATTACCGCTTACTTGCAACGTACACAGGCTTGGATTTCCGGAGAGACGCAATACCTCGGCCTTTTCAATGCTAATTTTCATTCTGGCATGATCGCATGCAGCTGAAAACCGATCAAGTGCGTGTTGCAGATTCTGTCAGAGAATGCAAAAAGCACCAAATCGTCCGCAAAAAGCAAGCGGTTGATCCTGCAATGTTGCCAGGCACAGCATAAAACAAACTACGCGGAAAGCTTCTACTGTTGCAAAGGAAATACGTAAGCTCTGCCATCTGCAAAATAAGTTAACAAAAAAGATACAAAGATCGCCAGAATTAAAACTTTGTTTTGTGTGACGTCTGAAAAAACAAAAAAGTAATTTTCTGGCATGGATTTTGGCAATATAATTTGACCAAGTTCTGGACGTTTAATCTTTCGGAATTTCTCTATCACATCCCGTTTTTTCGTTGTTGAAACGGGTTTTTGTTTTTTCGGTCTTACGACGTAAATTGCAGATACAATTTGTTTAGTGGTTGCTGAAAATACAGCAGCATTACAGCAAGTATAGCACGTATCGCGGGCACCACAAGTACAGAAGTTATCAGTGGAGGTGACCAAGATGGAAGATGGGCACCACATACCGCATGCAAGACACGTGTGCACACTCGGAGAAGTTTGTCGCAGGGTAAGGATGCGCAACTTCCATTTGAAGTTCACATTCTTTACAATTACTTCTGTCTTGTAAGTACGAAAGGATACAATAGAAAGAATAGACATCGTCTGCAGTATCGAAACTTTGATTCTGCCCGAGGACCGATTCCTCACTCTGATTAACTCCCAGTACCTGTTTTTGCTGATCTTCCAGAGATTGATGAAGATTTTTTCATCCTCGAAGCTATCCCGAATGACGTTGAAGAAGCTCACTTTTCAGATTTATGAAAGGGCAACTTGCGTTTGATCAGTTGAAATTGAAATGATGTGGTTCGAGATCTAAATTTGCCCAACACACATCAGAGCTGCTGACCTCAAAGCTACAAGAGAAACGTATCCGAGTGTAACGTTTTGCCTCGACCGTGAAAATCAGTTGCTCAAATACTTCACTTTTGACGTCTTGTTAGCTTTTTTGCAGACATATTGAAGAAATTCTGTTAGAAATGGGGTTACCTCAAAATATTAATCCCAAAACGGAGACTGTTCATTGGAAGCTCAAAAAGAAGTCTGAAGTGTGTGTTACTTCACAACGACAACAACTGTGGATCGATATAGGACATACTGCAAATGTGAAAGAAGAGCATGAAAACATCAGGATTGTCCTGACAAAGTTGATGTAAATGCTCTAGGCTGTTATGGAACTTGTTTCAAGCAACTTTTGCAACACTTTTCCTGGTTGTAGTGAAGAGAAAAATCGCGCTGGAAGTTTTTCAGGGCATTAAAAACATCAACTGCTAAAATAGTAAAACTTTCTTAAATCGAATACTTTAATAGAAGCAAATGCAAAGAATGCTTTTCCCAATGGTTCAAAGTTTTTATAGGGAACAAGAAAGCTGACAAATTTTAAGAGCTTCTGAACGAGCTGGTCTCCACTTTTGAAAAAATGGATGCGGAAGGTGCGTTCTTTAAATGAAGTCTACCAGAAATTCCAGAAAATCTGGTGGTTTAAGCGAAGAACAAGGAGAACGATTTCACCAAGACATTACAGTTATGGAGGAACGCTACCAAAGCAGAAAGAACTGTAGCGTGATAGCAGAGTTTTCTTAGAGTCTGTTGAGACAACTTCGTGCATAAAAAAAAGAAGTTCCTTCAAAGGAAATTTCGAAGCTAATGATGATGATGCGACATAGACATGTCAGAAACAAATTGTCGCGTAAAGTGTAATTTTGATTAAATAATAATTTGATTATGGCTGAATTTTTGCGTTTTTCTCAGTTTCTGTGCTTTTAAGCAACCTTCTTATACCATACTAAAACTTGTAAACATCAACGGCAGTTCGTACTTTTGCTCGCGTTTTTTTATATTTTTCAATTCGGACAAAATGTTTGCAACAAGTTGATAAAGTAATGGGGATGAAATGAGTAAATGGCACTAAAGAAAAGAGGAAAGCTTTTTTCAAATTTAATGCTTTAGTTGAACTCCATTTCTAATGAAGTGGGGCAAAAAAGTATTTTCTGCTAAAAACGAAGGTTTTTCATGTCTCCAAAAGCAAGACGTGTTCGACTTTGAGTCATTAAAGAAGCATGTCACAAACGCTGCCCCAGCGAGCATCGATGAACTCCCCCCCCGTTCGTGGAAGTGTGTGACGCGTCGGATGTGGCCATCTCTGCCACTTGAAACCAGGCAGGCCCGGTTGCGCAGCTTGCAGGGGTGGAAGCGTCGCTATCCTGCACTGGTAGTTGAACTTTGACGACACTCTTTTCTCTTTGTATCTTCCGTTTCCGTGTCTTGTTCTGAGCGAGATTTCGATTTTCAAGGAGCTCGACATTCTTTCGCTAGTGTTGCAACCTCTCCCCTGGCCTTGCGCTGAATGCGCGGTTCACCACGAACGGGATGTGCGCGAAGAATAACACCCATATATATGTGGCGCGAACAAGCAATAATAAGAGTGATCATGGCATGTGATCTCTATTGTTGCTTGCTGCCACAGTGTGAAGCTTTGCGCACTTGCCTCTCAGGCTTTCCGATCGCAACAAAATGGTGCTGTGACCAGGATGTGAAGTTGAGTTGGCACGGTCCAAGATTTTTCAGGCCTGGACCGCCCATAGCTCGCAACATCCAGCCCATAACCGCCCGTAAACCGAGGACATTTGTTTTTTTCAAACCGGCCCGCCCATGGCCCGCTACACAATTGGAGACTTGTCTACTTTTTCCTCATAAGTCAAAATATCTTCCATGGCTATTTTGCCTTTTGTGGAACATGATTGGTTGTATTAGTCATGTCATGTGACAAGCACAATATACAAAGATACATGCTTAGGTTTGTGTGTAATCCTAAAAGTAAAACCCCAAACTTAAAGACTCAAACCTAAAATTAAAACCTTTAACCAGTCCCATCGCCACATAGTAGCTTTGTTGGACTTAGCCCCCCCAAACACACCTCCAAGCCCCTCCAAACTGAAACATGAAACACTACTGTATAACTCAGTAGAGTTTTGTCACTTTTAGAATGTCATGACCCCAGCACAAACGTAAAGATAACCCTATTGAAGACTTTCTGGCGACGGTTCTGCTCTCAACCTGAAACTCTCAGCCTACAAGCCTGAACCTAAAACCGTCAACCTAAATCCCTAAACCAGGGTTTCTTAACCTGGGTTGCTAACACCCCGGGGGGGTGCTGAAATCAATTTCAGGGGGTGCTGGGGAAGATCACATATATGGTGGTCAAAGGTAAAAGGAACATGATGTACTGCACTTGTCCTCACTTTATCCTTATAGGGAGTGCTGGACTGCTAAGCGTGACCAAAAGGGGTGCTGAGGTAGAAAAAGGTTAAGAAACGCTGCTCTAAACATAAAACCCTACACCCAGGGTCGGCCTCAAGCCGATGCAACCGATGCAGCTGCATTGGACCCCGCGCCATAGTGTTTAGGTAGATTGTTCATTTGCGCTTGAATTCAGTAGAAACGGTTTATAAAACTCATTGTTAACAAACAACGCTCTCGTTAGAACTAGCGATGAATTTCCTCTATTATCGAACGTTACCAAACGTATTCAATTCTCGTGCTAAGGCTTCATATGTGCGCCCTACCACGGTCGTATAGCACGGTTGACTGAACACGATGACGTCATAAAACAACTGCTCAGAGGGACCCCGCGCCTAGGTCTTGCATTGGGCCTCGCACCTGCTAGGGCCGTCCCTGCCTACACCCAAAATTCTAGGCTGAACGCAAAACCCTTAACCCTACTTCTAAAGTGATTGTGATAGAGTTCATATATAAAATACACCCATAGCAGACCATCAAAACGTTGCATAACAAGTTCCCTCCAAGAAGCAACTCAGCACCAGAATCGCTGACTGCCACGCTTTTGCAAGAAGTTATTACCACGCACGAAAAGTTTCTTATAGTGTACCTGCCAGTCACGCCTGATGGAGTGCTTACATGTGGGAAAAGTAAATTTGCCTGAAAACGCAGCACAGGAAAAATATGCCAAGTGGTTTCACTCTCTTTTGTTGCCACCGAGTGGTTCAATTCACTCAAAAAAATTCTAAGCTTTTTTCAATATTAGCGGGCGGCTCGGTGAAATCCAACCGCTAAAAATATTGTCACCGGCCCGCCTAAAATCCTGACCATTAGCGGCCCGTTCCATCTCTAATGTGGATGTTGTTGCAACGTCTCCGCTGGCCTTGCGCGAACAAGCAATAATAGAGTGATCATGGCATGTGATCTCTATTGTTGCTTGCTGCCACAGTGTGAAGCTTTGCGCACTTTCCGCTCAGGCTTTCCGATCGCAACACTAGTCTTTGAAACGTATGGGTCGTCAAAGTTCAACTACCAGGGCAGGATAGCGACGACAACACCGTTGTAAAAAAATTATTTCCTGTAAATCGGACACGATTGAACTGCTGGATCGGACAGATATAACACATCGAGTTTTATACCACTTTGTGCATTATCAATGACATAGTACTTTGTGAGTTATATATGTCCGATATAGAGCTCCGTGAGCTGAATGTGTCCTATTTACCTGTTTATGCAGTAAATGTGTGCGATACAGCAGAAAATTAATTGTTTTTTACAAACGGCATCCCCCCAGAAATTGCGTCGAACGGTGCATGTTCAGCTGGTGGGGTTTTTCAAGAAACCCCTTTTTTCAAAGTGTCTACAAAACTGTTTTCCTCAGCATGCGTAATATCTCTTAACGGTGTCAATTTCAAGTGAGTGCTGTTTTAGGTGATAAAATCAGGCTGTTCTTATTTCGTAGCCTAAAATATCAAATGTAGCTTTAAAGCGTTGCCATGATATCTTCAAATAGTCTGAAGTTTGCTTAGATAGCCCTCAACCCATGCGAACGAAAAATAAAAAAAGATAAATATTTGTGAAGAGAGTAAATTGTTAACTTTTGTTCTCAGATTCGGCGACTCTCAATCCGCCCAAAAAGCCATTTTGGATGAACGGGAGTTTGCTTTGCGACTTCTAACAGGTTAGTCAACGACGGTTATTAAGACCACAGCTAACTTACTGACCGCATAGTCCAATAGCTGCCTTCTGTTTTTGAAGTTGATCTGTCATACTTGTCCTGTTTCGTCTTTAAAGTGTAGTGTATTAGCGAGTTGTATTGTACATGCAATGCAGGCACCGACGAGGAGAGTTACTGGCAGTCACTTCTCGCCTCAAGACAAATCAAGCGAAGTCGGGAACGACCTAAAGTTAGGGGAACACAGAAACTATCCAATCGTGCTGTGAAAATAATTCGCCAGAGCAGCAAACAGCACATCAAGTTTTCCGAAGATTTCTGAGTCGTTTGTTTCCTCATGCTGCTGACAAAATGCAATAGTTCGCCCGCATGATTTTTTTAAGTTTAGCCTTTTGTGTTATTATTTTTTTATATCGGCGTTGCGTTTTTTCGGTCACATGAGCCTGTGAGTATCGTGCATGTGCTTGGTGGCGGAATTGAAAATTCAATGCATCGCGACGTTTTCAGCATGATTGTGTTTTTTTGCGAAAGAAGGGCTTCTTTTTTGAGCGAGTTGTTGAATCCACTGCTTGGCCGCATTAGATCTCGGGGCAGGTGTTGAGCAGCCATTCGATTGTCTCATCGTCCAGAACCGCCAGGCTGTGCAGTCCAGAAGGAGGCCGATGGATTGGACATTGGAGGACAACATGGTCGACGGTTTGTTCTTCTGCGCCACATTCACAGGCCGCAAAGGAGGCCATATCCCATTTGTACAAGCAGGAGCGGAAACGTCCGACACCGGTGCGGAGGCGGTTGAGCCGGACCCAGGCTCTTCTTGGGAGGGTCATTCCGGGGGGTTGCCGGTTGTTGGAGATGAAAATGCGGAGTCTTGTGGGGTTGTCCGCCCACTCCGCATTCCATTGGTGATCCGCCAACTGCGCCGCTTGTATGTTGTCAGATAAACTGATGAGATGTTGTGTGGCGGGTACAAATGGATGTATCGATTTGAGGCGCCGTGCTTTTGCACTAGATGGACGGGTGAGCACTGAGTGGAGCAGATGTCCAGGCTCCATGGCACGGCGTGTTAGAGACAGTATGACACTGCGACGAAGCTCAGCAGGTTGAATACCTGCGAGGATTGGAAAGTTGCCCGATGATGTAGGACGCAGGCATCCAGTCACAATTCGCAAGACGTCGATGAGGCGGGTATAAGTACTGCGGCACCAGACAGACGCGCAGTACTCTGCGGTTGAATGTATAAGGGCTAAGGTGGCTGTTCGCAGAGTTGTTGCTCCAGCACCCCAGCTGGAGCCAGCAAGCCACCTCAGGAGCGCGACGCGTGATGTCAGCTTCTTGCGAAGTGACTCAAGGTGTCGGCGATACGTGAGCGACCTGTCCAACGTTACTCCGAGGTATTTGGGCTAGGAGTTGGTCAGCACGCCTTCCACTGCCTGCCAGTCTCCACCAGCATGCATGATTGCTAGGTCGTCAGCATATGCATACTTTCTGGAGACGGTGGTTGGCAGGTCAGAGATGTAGGTGTTGAAGAGAAGGGACGCCATGACAGATCCCTGTGGGATGCCGTTCTTGAGGCGCCATCATGTGCTTATTTATAAATATATTTTTGAAATCTTCCTCAGCTTTTTTGTCAAAAGAGGTTTTAGAAGCGTGGGTGTCTGAAGGGGGGGAGGGGGCAAGGGCTCCCTAGGATTTTGAAATTTGACATTTTGTCCATCAACATTTTCTGCAAAAAAATTGTTTTCCAAGTTTCGATTGGTCAAAATGTAATTTTGCCACTCCTNTTCCTCCCTGCAAAATATTTATGGCCCAATCCTGGAAAATCCATTATTGGTCCCTCCCTGGAAAAAAATGCTTCCGGCGCCCATGTTTAGGGGTACATGCTCATCTATCGAAATGCTGAAGGCGTGCATGGCCAGAGAAAGTTTGGGAACCCCTGATATATAATCAAGTCTCGGTTCAAATTAGCCTGGACACTAACATTTACTGTGATAAGTTCGAGGAAATTTCAGACTTGATGATTTTTCCTGAATGCTTCCGCGGGCCACTGAAAACGCTGTGGCGGGCCACATGTGGCCCGCGGGCCGCTAATTGCCCATCCCTGCATTAGATGTATATGACCGATTTTGCCATGAGTTCAAAAATTGCATAGAGATTCAATTTGCCATGTACAGTAATGATAAATGTAACAGCCACAGCTGTGTAACAGCCACGACTGCTACTGTACGTGAGACCGCACCGCGAAAAGAAAGGATAACATCCCCAATGGCAAGGAAGTCATTGGAACATTCCTTTGGACTATAGTTGCGAGGGGCGGTGCGCAAAATTAAGACTTGGGAATCAGCAATATGTACATTTGGACAACGAACGTCACTCACAAATCACTTCCAGATCTTCGAAAACGTGCAAGCATTTGCATTTCATCCATGACCATTCCGTGCTTCGGCGGCTGACTGATAGCTATCATCACCTGCAATAATTATATCAATCAACAGTTAGTCTTTCGCAAGAAGAAGTTACCAATTGGCATCTAAATGGTTGATAAGAGTTGCTGGTTAAACAAACAGTCGAAACAACACCTGGTCGCCAGGAAGGTCCAAGTCCCGAATAGTAAGTGTCAGCGGTTGCATGTGACCTTCTTCACAAGTGATGTTCTCATAGACCACCGACGGAGTTTCGTCATTTTGTGGAGTAACTGAAACCAGGAAAGGTACCTGTGTGAAAAACAAACTACTTTGAATGTTTTCTCTTTGAACTGAAACTCGCTGTAGATTCGGTGGAGACCTCGGGATAAAATTAACACAATACCCTGTAGTGTAGACTATACCTCTACTGAATGAAACTGCCCATCGGTAACTTGAAGGGAGAACTGGTCGGATGTTGGTTCTATACCATCGTGCTCAGATTGAACGTAACGGATGTAGCCGGCCACTAACTGTTCGTGGTTAAAAGAATGAGTTCGCTTTCCAACAATTTTCTCGTAACCAGAACGCGGCGTAATATCTTCAATGTATCCGAATCTAGGGCTGGTTCTAATAAGGAAAGCTGAAAGAAAGATATACACATGACAAAAAACAAGAAATAATTTAAAGTTTAAACACTTAGTAAAGACGAAACAAATCTCCTCGGGAATCTGACTGGGCTTAACATTAAAGCATCTTGTCATTATGGCTTACTCAGATTTTCTAGTGGAGTGTCTATGTCCTCCGCCATTATGTAGCTGTCTGTCAGAGTTGCTACTCCGCCTTCCTCACAATTAAAAACTTGTTGTCCAAGGATTATCTGTGGGGGTTGGGTATTCACCGGTAGAATCAGGAAATGCAACTCAATAAGACTGGTTGAGTTTTGGCCCAAATTCGCCGGATATCCTGAGAAAAAAACAATGGTAAGCGTGATTGCAACACTTGTCCGTACAAACTAGTATGCTTCGTCCATGCTATTCTGACGGACGGCTCATGCATGTTCTCTAATTGTTTCGTTATTTGCACTAGTTGTTTTTTTAATTGAAGTTAACTTCTTCATTGAAGTACGTCATCGGATCGCTTTTAGTTTCTGCTTTTGAGCAGTGTTAATATCGTACTGAAGTTTGCAGGGAAAATCTAGTGTTGCTGCATTACGTTTAACTGTGATTACAATTGTACTTCACGACTATCTTTCAAGTAGCAACACATGTATTTATGCTAGGGTTGCCAGATTAAAATTTCGATAAAAAGACAAGTAGCGCTAAAAAGAGGCCAGAAAAAAGCCAAACTTTGTTTGTGTATTGCCATTCCTTTGTCACAAAGAAGTATCTAAATTACAAAAATACCATGACATATTCTCTTCGAAATTGAGATTAAGTTTTGATTGGCCTTGTGCTAGAGATCATTATTGATGCTTCTATATGACTTTTCATGTTTTGTAAGATTGCACACTTTGGGTGCAATGGTGCCACAGTTTGCATGCTGATCCATCTGCAACTTTGCACACCCACGCGGAAGTCATCTCCAATTCACTCTTGCACTGACGACCATGATCATAAGAGCCCTTCGGCTTCCTCGACCTCACTCTCGCATTTCTATCGCGGAGACGCAAACCTGTCTCCAAGCGTTGAGCTTGCTTAGTGCTTGCAATACACTAGGCCTACACAGTGCGCACCCATTTCCAGTGATAAAGCAAAAAAATTATTTCGAATCTCGCATCCCTTAAATCTTACCAACATCAGAACGCGGGCTTCGGTCTACTATTAGCATTTAGTACAAAAATTTTGCAAATGCGTTGGCGAAAAAAATGGAATAGTAATATTTTTTTCATAGGAAACTTTTTCAGCTTAAAAAGGCCAACAGGTCAGATAAAATTTTTTAGGCCAACCAACTTGAAACGAGGCCAGATTTCTGAAATTTGACTTGAAAAAGGTTAACCTGGCAACCCTGATTGATACCTGTCGCAACTAAGTTATAACTTTTCATGCGCCAAAAATACAAAACGCAATGTCACAAAGATTCCTTCTGGAATTGTGAACTTAATGAAAGTATACCCGGTCGATCAGACACCATAAGCGTTGCAAAATCCGAAAGGGAATCCTGGCCGATTTCATTTCCATTGTGCGTGTAGGAAATATCGCCAGCTGTTACTTGACTTTGAAAGAACGTTGTAATTGGCTGGAAATATTGTTAGAATCTTTTACAAATACGAAGAATAAGAAAGAAGCACAAGTAACTTTTAAACAGTGATAGAAAGCTGATCTACTGTACCTGTCTGTTGCTTGTAATCTTCCCTAAAATTGGTTGCTTTAGGACTTCGAAGATTAGTTCACTGTCTTCGGTATCTGGGTCAGTTGCAGATAAGAAATTTTGTGTAAAAACTTTCGAACCTCCTTCCAAAACTTTCAGCGGTCTCGGGCTGTCTGCGTAGTTTACGAAAGAAACAGGTTTTGAAAAATTGTAATGGCATAAACCTGTCGGGAAAGAAGTTTTTAATCATGAAATAATGAAAACATATTAACGTCAGCAGTCAGAACACCTAGGAAAAAAGCGTCTTGATCATCCACTGGGTGCATTTTGACAGTCATAATAGCCGTTGAATTTTGAATTCCGTCTGTTACAGTGAGTTCGAAGTGGTCATCGTAAACTTCAGAACCATCGTGGACGTACGTCATTCTAGAAAGAGNGAACCTTGGTTATNGTTGCTCATGCTTAGCATTTTATTTTGCATAAGTCTGTACAGGATGNAGCATTAGTAAAGACAACTTTCCAATTTATTCTTTTCTTTTTTTGTTGTTGAAATAGTCACAAAAAACTTGTTTGTTTAGTCACCAACATGAATCTGTGAAGGTCGTCCACCGTGAAAATGTCTCCCACATGAAGGGCCACATTTTCTTTTCTGACCTCTCCCACAACAGGTGTACTGGACAGAACGATTTTCAAATCTACCGTGGAAGTGTCGTCGTCTTGAACTTGCACCAAATCTGCAGCAATTATTTCGGTTCCGCCTTCGTTTAGGCAAAGCTCTGTTACTTGAATCTGGGGAACCTGGTGAGGGGAAAACATCGAGAGGCTGATCAATTTGTAGTTAACTCCATGACGAATTTCAAGTTTGCGAGGCATCCCTGATCTTTATGAAATACTGTTTATGCAAGTGGCAAACGGTAGTNCTACTCCAAATAACACAATNATATTTGTTTCAGTGCAATAGCCTACTGTTTACAGTATGCACGAGGCTTGATCTATCNCAAGATTATTTAAACGTCACGTAACTACACGAAAGTTTAAACCAAGAGTCTCCTAACTACGGCCTGCGAAGCCACTTCCTCCGACCGCAAAGACATTTTGCCAATAAAGCAAAATAGTCTGTATAGGAAAAATTTGTTGATTTGGTAGAATTTAACATATTCCGAAACGGCCACATTACGCAAGATGTCCGGCCCACGAACTGTTGTGTAGTACATAGCTTATGTGGGTCTATGGCATGAAAGTTTGGAGCCCATGCTTTAAAGAGATGGCAGTCTTTTTTTTTTCAAATTGTTTCCATACCGTTCACGGTAATAAGGTTTTCAAATACCTGATTGTCCACAGGGAGAACAGTGATTGCTAATTTCTGTCCCACCAGCTGCTTTCCTCCATCGTCACTCACAGAAAATACACAGATCAAATCCACCGGATGACGACCAACATCTTGCCAGGGTGGCATATATGCAACCTTCAAGTGATCAACTGCGCTCTGAGTGAACGTTCTGCAGGTTAAGGTATAACGTTATAAAAAGTTCAGTCAGCAGGTATTTTTCCTGTTACGTTTCAGTATCAGTAAGTTTGTGTGAAGTGTGTCAAAACATACAAAAAACGTTATTTCAAATCCATGCAGAGTTCCACGAGTTCATGTACATTAGTCTTGGTGATATGCCCAAATAGGCGGTGAAATTACAGTTATAGTATTCCATTAGCCATGTTGTTATTCAGAAAAAAAAAACCATACTACAGGTTAATAGTAGAGGTTCCCGGAGGCATTTGAGAAGTTTCTTTTCCCAAATAAATATCGTAATTTTTAAATCTAACCTTTTCTCAGCAAACGTACCCCTTTGTTTGGTCATTCACCATGTCTGTTCCAAAGTGGAACTTCACTAGCAATAAATCACCGCCCAAGAAGATGTATACACAATTGCCCAACACAACATTTTGAACAGTGTGCCACAGGCTGTCATCGCAAAAGCTCTGTTGAACGATTTGCGTGAACTTCTTTTAATCTTGCAAAATTTTGCCCATCAACGCTCGCTTTAAAAAATGTAAAATTTAGTTGTCTTCCTCTTAGTCCACGTCCAATATGGTTTTGATGTCACCCCCTCTCATGCAAAATGCCATAACCTTGCAACCTATTTAGCAACACTTTTTTCCAGCTGCTCAGCCGAACGTCAAGTCTGGACCTGTCATTGCATGCAAATTGAATCAAGTAAAGCAAAGAAAATTTCGCATTCAATTGTCACTGATTTTGTTGTTTTCTTTGCTGTGGAATTTTCTTATGGAGCAAAATTTACGTGCGGCAGTAAGGAAAGCACAGTTTACGGTAAAAATATGTAGAAAATGAGACTAACCGTAGTGTTGGTACAGCTGGGTCTTTCATCAACATATCCATGTCGTCGGTAAATACCAAATGACCTGCGTCACGGTCTTTGTCTTCAGGAGCAAGTCGACGGCAAGGGGTCGTCACATTGTACGTCACGTCCGAACTTTGTTGTTCAACATCCACATAATTTAATTCTTGGCTCGTCAACCGCACAACGTCAGTTTCATTTACCGTCAAAGTTCTGCAGTGTCAACAAAGTGCTGTTTGTCTTTTGTGACACAAAACTTCTTTTGAATCCGTACTTCGTTAAACAGTCCAACTTACAATTTATTTCCTGGGCCTGGCTGAGGCGGTAAGTCGTTAATAGGCGTCACTTTTATTCTGACAGTATGTCTTGGTGATATATTTGGCTTAGGTCGGTTACTGTCAAGCAGTGTAAACTCGAAAGAATCATCAAATACCTCTTCCCCGAGATGTTTGTAGTAGATAACACCCTGCAACAAAAATCAATTGGTTGTCATGCGCGGAGATCTTTGTATACCATTTAGAAGACTTTGGGGATGTTCAAAAACGTTTGTGGAAGTTTATCTTAATCTTTTTTATGGTACAAATTTTGAAGTGGTGTCGCAGAATGAACGATAAGGTATATAAACTTATCGAGTTAACAAGCTCCGTCCGAAATTAGAAATAAGTCTCACCTTGTAAAGATCTTTTTGCTCAAAGCTATCCACGCGCCACCCTACTCGCTCCCAGTTTCGTTTCTTCTGCACTTGACCTGCTCGCGGAGCTCTTGTTATATTAAAACGGATGTAATCAGGACTTGAATCCGCATCCGAGGCTTCCAGCATAAATCGATGAATAAGAATGACCTAAGAAAGTTCTGCAAGTGCACATGGTAGATTTCCCGCGGAAACGTACAGTGCGTTATAACTCAATCTAGCGATGGAACAGTTCAAAAGTGTAATTCCTAACTCCTGTTCTAAGACTGTACTTTCTTCTAGTAGATCTCAACAAACGACGTCCAGTTGAATCAGTACATATGCATGCTAACATTACACTAGAGATCACGTACAAGTTTTGGTAGACAATCTCTAACTTTCACGAATTGCCGGAATCATAAATGTTACCCTATGGACAACACAAATGTCGTGCATAACAGTTTCTTGTTCATCTAATTAAGCCATCAACAAAGTCTAACTATGGCGACAACTATGGAGTACGAGTTTTGTTCGCATTTTTATCACCACTGCAAGACTTTTACGCCTTTACTTGTAAGTGCGTTTGATGTGCTATGAAGTTGGCGCTTTTGTGGTCTCGCTCAATGAACTTGTGTGTTTGTGCCAAGGTTCTGCACAAGCCCACTTATAATTTTATGATGGACTGACAATGAACGTAGAAATTTGCACGGCCACAAGCAGCTAAATCCCAAAGCTTGTAGGTTGTAGCACTCTGTGTCGACAGGTAGACTACATAAAATATAAAATGTATGTATTTTATGTGACTTTTCAAGAAATGGCTTCCTGCAAGAGCTCACCTGGCCTTCTTGCACTTGAAAAGCAATATTATTGATCAGGAATGGTGGTGCATCATCTTTTGGGAGGATGCTGACTGGCAGCTTGAATCGAGTGCTGGAATATTACAAGAAATTTAAGGCCCATATTGTTTGTTGTAGACGAACATGAGCAGAGCGCATGTGCATTGCAAATATCTCTTTTGACTTACATATGTCATCGATTTTATTTGGTTATAGAAAAGCGTGACGCTCATGCAATTCCAATTGATTAAGGAAACGGAACTAAATACCGAAGAAGACAATTTCAATTTTTTCAGTATTAGCTCCTACACAAAACATTGGTATTCTACGAACATGGGTGCCCGCAACCTGGACACACAGACCACATGCAACCCCCTGGGAAATTAGGAGTGGTTCAACTAGGTAGTACCGATATTTTATGCACTGTTTGTTAGGAGTTCGTATGCGGATTACTTCTGCTCGTATATCTATTCGAAGCAAATAGGGGTGACCAGGCCCACAACCAAGGGGGTGATACCGGGAAATCGCAACCCAAAATTTTCAAAAACAGTTGTTAAGTACAACAAACAAGTTACATTCATTGTGCCTCCCGAAAATATTAAGTGGTTGCGGCCCTGAGGGTGACAGAATCTTCAGCAATGAAACCATGAGAGAGTGCCATTATTGGACTTGACTTAAGGTTGTGCAACTTAAGCTTCCTCCTCTGGAACAAAAATGACCTAGTGGTGTAACCGGGATTTTGATTGGGAGGCCAAAAGTTGGAAATCTGCAGTACAGGTTCAAACTGCGAAAATATGGCAAGGATTCGAAATTTTCCTTTCAGCAGCAAAGTTAAGAGCAAAAAAGTCATCCACTTATTTTTGAACCCAAGTTTCACCGAAACGCAGAACATGTCCCAAAAATCTATTTTTCACAATTTGGTGCATTTTCGTCTTGGAAATAGGGGGCTATGGCTCCGTCGCATCCCTCCTGTCTGCGCCAATGCCGTAGACACGAGAGAAACATTATCATTTTTTTCTTTCTTCATATTAGTGATCTATTTGTCAGTCAAATCCATCAACTATTACTTCAGAAAACCTTGCGCATTCAAGCAGCGTGACAAGAAACCGTAGGCAAGCTTTTAATAGTTTGCTAGGATTTTTTCGCGTGTGTTCAAAACGAATTTTTGTAGAACTGTAAATCAACCAGTGTGTCCTATACCTTATAAGTCGGGAGATTGTCTTTGAATTCGCCTCAAAGCATGAGGAAAGCAAGATATTTTTTGCAGATGGGTTCTAACAAGCAGTACCACGTACATATATTGAGAATTAGTCTACGTGTTGTGCAATGTTTTTACAAGAGTTGTATTTAAGTGTGCTAAAGTACACATTTCTGCACCGACCGACCCCCGAAATCCTCATACACCGCATCCCACTTGCATATAATGTCCAAACCACCTACTTGTGTTTGCCGGAAACCGACTACTGTTGTACCGAACAGAATTTTACCTTACATCGGTTTGATGAACCACGTGCAATCGAGTTTGCTATACCTGTGCAATCCATCCGAGACTCGAAAGATGACGAAATCTTTCCGAGTGTCGGTATCATCATGTGTGTACGATACTTGACCCATCTGGATGTCCGGCCACGTGAAAGTAAACCCCGGCCTATCTTGAACAAGTAGTCGACCGTGCTGCAAGCCTCCAGCTAAGGTGAAGCGAACCTGAATAAGCCAGCAGTTATCTCATATGTACTGAAACCACAAAGGGATAATGTGTACTGAAACTGAAAGGCAGCTCCATCTATGCGTTTAGGCCAGGGGTCTCTAAACTTTTCTTGTCAGACGGCCACATAATCTATTACACAACAGTTCGAGGCAGTGTTCCCCCTAAAGTACGTAAATGGGGAACTGCGCAGTGCCGCCAGATAATTTTCGCAGTGAAGTCTCATTCTCACGCACGTACAACATTCCAAATTTAATATTGCATATTGCATGAAACGCTTTACTAGTTGTGTGTCCGCATGGTTGCGCAATCGTATGCGCTCTAAAAAAACACTTGCTCAGTGTAAAATTTTCTGAGGGAACACTGGTTCTAGGGCCGGACATCTTGCGTAGTGTGATTGTTTCGGGATATGTTACATTCTACCAAATCAACTAATTTTTTGTAAATATATTATTTTTTCATTATTGACCAAATGGCTTCGCGGCCCGCATTTGGCTCGTGAGCTGTAGGTTGGACACCCCTGGTTAAAGCTGTAGTTATTTTCAGAACGCGAAGTTTACTGGATTGTAGTTGCGACAGAGTCGTCATAAAGCTATGCGAAACATCTGAGCTGTGAAATGTAGAATACATGCAGATTTTTCCTGCATTTTAAAGAGGGTACAACATCTTCAGATCGAAGTGGTGCCTCTAAGACTGCTCCGGATTTTTGTGAGATTGTTAGATTGATCTACATCTGCAGCTTTCCAAAATTACTTAGAGCAGCGCTGCTTGAACAAGCCATTTAGGTTCAACTGCCCCAGAAGTGGTGTGGATAAGAATCGTTGTTGTAGAGTGAAGAAATTCTAGTTTCAGACATAATGCCTTCTTCAAAGGTGGGTACATTGTTATAAAGCTAAGTACGGGAACAGTTCTACAATTTCATCATGCTTTGACCCACAGCTACATTATTGCTGCAAACCCAACGCCCATAAAATCATAAGCCACTTTCGCGGACAGAGTTTTCCTCACACACATTTAAAATCATGTTCATAAGAGACAAAGTTTTTTGCAATTCATGAGTATGGTATCAGTACCGTCGCCACGGGGGGCTTTGTGGGCTTAGTCCCCCCAAACAAAGTTCCAATCTCCCCAAAATAAAAAATTGGAACATTATAAATCAGTGGCGTTTTTGTAAATTTTTAGAATGCCAATCCCCCGGCGACGGTTCTGTATGGTATTCCATCAGGACGATTCAATGGTCATATAAATAATGCACACAATAATTTTCAAAAAGTTTGAGTAACTTTACCTCTATGCCAGCGCCATGTGTTGTTCCACCATAGTGAAAGCTTTCACGGACGTTCATTTTGGCAATTTAGTTGGGCCAAATCTCAAAACATGCTCAATGCTACAGATTATTTTGGGAATGGAAGCTCATTGCTATTATACCCATCGTTCTGTGACTTCATCATGACCGAACTCTATTGTTTTCACAGGGACAGGCAATTCTAAACTACACTAATCACAGTTGTTAAAAACACTTCTCAAAAGCGTTTTTCTTTGCCCTAAAGCAGTGTTGCTGTTATGTTATGCTCTTCGAGTCACGACTTGAATCGAGTCACACGTCCCTCTAGCCATAGTGGTTGAGACAGGTCCGAGACTAATCACAATGATCTTCGAGTCACTTTGAGTAATTTGATTGTCAGGCCGAGTCAATTTGCCGCAGAGATAGTCGTATTTGCTCTTATTTTTTCAAATTGATACTTACAGTAACTCATGGTTTCCAGCGCATGTCTCGAGTCACGTAGCGATTCAAAAAATTCTTTAATTATTTTCAAACCCGCTTTTCCTCTTGGGAGGTCGCGGGATCAGCAGCTCTAGGCGGACTCTTGCTGGCTGAAGCAACAATTCTGATGAAGCTTTGGATTGAATTTTGAAAAATCGGGATTCTTACAATCTATTGCAGTATCTTAGATACACTAAACTAAGGATGTTTTGAATTTTGTGCTCCCACGTATGTGTATTTCTACCGTAGGCCTACAGCTAGGAGATCACAAAAAGTCCACGTGGGGAACAAGCAATATACAGTAGACGTGAAACAATAGAAGAAACGTTGAACCAGTAACCTTGTTTCGCAAAGGCAATGAGAAAGCTGAAACTTTTCGCAAATATTTACACCAAAACCACTATTACCACAACTCTATCTGTCATCCATCGTGTACACAAAGCAATAATATAATAATGGAAGTATTGATGCAGACCTGAAAACGACCTGCTTTCAAAGACGCCAGGCTCTAAACGTCACACCATCTATTGTCAGGATTTCTGGCACAGCAAACAAGCTATTCGTCAGGGTTGACACGCTTCAGATCCACTTATGCTTGACTGCTAAATGTAAACGCTTTGCAACTAAATCTCACCGATTTAGCTAAATCTGTTCCGATTTAGCAAAATCCATCGGAGTTAGATAAATATGTCCCGCTTTGGGTAAATACGTCCGATTTAGCTAAATCTGTTCCGCTTTAGCTCTTTTTTCCTAAATGTGCCAGTCGTAATTTTTTTGCCAACGGCGCCCCATAATTATGCAAGATTAATGACCATAGATGAGGATCGGAATAAAGACCGATTTAAAAGCTGACAGCTTTTCGGTACTTGAAAGCTCCCTTTTTGTGATCACAGAGCTCACGCAATATTGCATTGGCGTTACAAATTCGCGTAGCAACCTCCTTGTTCTGCCTTCCATCACTCGTGATACCATCCAAAGGCACTTGAATTTTTCGTCCTGCTGCTGTGCCGCTTATTTGCGGGGCGCACTGTCTTGGGTTTCTGAAGAGATATAGTGCCTTAGTCTTTTTAGGGCTAATTTTCACTCCCGCTTGGTCGTACGCAGCTGAAAACCAACCAACTGCATGCTGAAGGCCCTGTTCAGAGGATGCAAGCAGCACCAAATCGCCCGCAAAAATAAAACGGTTCATCTTGCAGCTTCCAACAGCCCATCGACGGTGAACGGTTGCGATTTACAGTAACTCCCCCGACATGGTCGCAAACTTCTGAGCAGGAATACAGTAAACTGACGGCCAGTAACAGGCTGCCGTCAACACCGTACTCTCGTAACGCTCCCCAAAGCTTTTCTCGCGGGATCCCGACATATGCTTTCTTGAGGCCGACAAAAACATTGTAGACATCTTTGGCATACTCCCAACATTTCAAGAAACGTTGCTGGAGAGTTAAAATTTGGTCTGTAGTGCTACGGCCAGGAAGAAAACTGCACTGTATCCTCCAGCTTTGGTTCAATTATATCACGGCGTTTTTTTCAAAGCACTTTCCGTATACTTTTCCAGGGAGCCTAAGGAAGGAGGTGCCTCGGTAGTTAGTGCATGCCCTACTGTCTTCTTTCGTGTGTCTGGGAGTTATCACCCAAAGTTACCACATACCAATCGGTGCCCTTCGAGAACGCTAAGCTTTTTGATACACACGGGTCGGCCAAAGAACTCGTCTATTCAAGGATTTGAGCATTTCAGGTCGAATTTCATCACAACCTGCAGCCTTCCCAGACCAGTATTTTTACAGCTAGAAAAAGTTCGCCTGCAGTGAAGGTATTTTCCTCCCCCAAATGGACCTTCTGTGTTTCAATGGTGTGAATGTGACTGGATTCAACATAGATAAGAAATACTCTCTCCATCTTCCAAGGATGTCACTCTCATTGTTGATTAAGACACCAATATGGTATTTGAAAGATCTATCAATAGTATCAAAATTAGATTTTTGCCTCTAGACGTCGGATGGTTTGCAAGAACACTTTTTTAGTTTGCCGGTAATTGGTTTCCAGTTAATGTCTGAAAGTCTCCTAAGATTAAAAGAATTGTTACTCGAATTGCGTAGCTGAAACACTAGATTCGAGTCGATTGAAATAATTTTGCAATAATGTCACTCGAGTGTATTGATTGCTTCATCGTTACAAAACATGGCTAAAGTCAAGTCGAGTTATAAAATTCTTTGAGTCCAGTCCAATCGAGTCAATGACTCGAGTCGCGTAATCACTGTCCTCAAGTGGTGAAAACCCAATGCTAATGTTGGGTTGCCTGTATTATCAAAAACCTTGTGATCTAACAATCTAAGCCAGTGGTAAAAATCTTTGTCTGGCTTTCATCTCTGAAGTAAAGCATACCATGCTCATTACGTTACGATGCTTTACCTGGTCAAGGTTGTCGTCATCAACCACTTGAAGGTTTTCTTGCGTAATTGCCCTGGATTGGCCTTCCAGCATTGCCAAACCTTTGTTCCACGATACTCTTGGTGCACTTGTATACGATACACGCACCGAAAGTAGAACCTGTACGGAAATACCCAGAGGAGAAACATATACGTTTTTCGGTAAAAAACTCTACGAAGTTTCAATAACAGGTTTTCGAAAAAAAATCAACCTGTGAATCTGTAGATTTTTAAGTGATTTGATGGGCTGCCTTCAACAAAACCTAAAATTAAACGATGTGAGTGTATGGGTTTTGAAACTTTGGCGTAAACAACGAAATGAACTCTATTGAAGCTAATTGTTGATAGCTAGTGATAAAATCTGCAGGCTATGGACCTACATCTACTTTAGCTTATAAATTGAGGTGAAAAACCAGAAGTACAACACCAATAGCACATAAAGATTGAAAAGAAAATTAATGGTCCAATGTTTCCAATCCAGTGGTAGTTTCAAAAATATAAGTGGAAAATTTTTCGTAAAAAAGACACGTGCCATCGTAATCAAAATATTTTAAAATTATTCTGTCAAAAATTTCACCAAAAATGATAACAAAGGCGCCATAATTTTGGTGCCACACCAAAAAAGTAAAGTCATGCATTTTCCGTTGCAAAATAGGTGGAAGTCAACGTTCTCTGCGTTCCCCTCCAACTACACAACTGAATGTTTTACAATAGATGTCACACTTTATTGCAGTGAAAACAAATGACGCAAAGATCAAATCAAGTTTAAGGCCTGCAGTTGCGCATTTCTTATTCACAAACACTGGAGGGGGCAAATAGATGCATTCAAAAAGAACTCATACTTGCCTCCGTTCAATCGTGCATATGGAAACATACCTTCATGGGTTTACTGGCTTCAAAGTAAGAATCATAAGCAACGAACTCCACTTCAAAAGTCCTTCTTTCGGAAAAGCTTATGTTAGGTGGTTGATAAGCTATTTGCAGTTCTTCTATATCCTGCGAATGTATATTGATATTGATGATATAGAATAAGGTACATGTTGCAATTGAATGGGTCGAGATAACTCCCGCCTTGAATTGTTACTCCTGTTACATTCATAAACTTCAATCCAGAATTTTTCGCTAACTATTAGCATATCATTAATGGCAAAATTGCGATTTTATCTTTTTGTATTTGTTTTACTCTAAACTTTTTGTGAAGCAATATGCATTTTGTGCTTTGAAAAAATAGCGAAAATGCACACTGTTCGGTTTTCTTAACTGCTTGCTGTTTTTTACTAGATTTGAGTGGAATAGGTTTTCTCTTATGGATATGACCCTGCGTCTTTCCACTACTTAGCTTGTTCCAGGCCAGTTTTTTGACAAGTTCACATAGTGCTTCTAACAAGTGGTGTAGGTACCTCGACACAATGTTTCTACTCAAAGTGTTTTTGTGTTTGGTGCAGAAAAGTTCAACATAGCCCTGATTCCTTGGCGAAAGTCATTTTCTAAGCTACTCAATAAACTTCATTGGACGATTGTTATCCATCGCAATGATTCATCACAAGCCACACCAGATGCCTTTGACTGCGTGAGTGGAGGTCGTTATCCAAATAATGCACTATGAGAGAAACTGTTAGATATTGGCTATGATGACAATCATCTCAACCCAGATGCGCGGAGATGTATTTTAAACGCATTTCCACCTATGAAAGTCACGGTTAGTGATAGGTTTGGTATGTGAAACGTGTAGAGCAGTTATCAAAGTAATTTCTACAACACTGCTCGGAGCCAGTGCAATTTCCAATGAAGTGTTGAAATCAAGTCAGCTACGCCGCATTGTAATCTGTGGTTTGTTTTCAGCTTGCCGCTTTGTTTTTGTACAAACCGTTGTCCTGTTTTGAAGTACCATAATTCAAAATTTTTCCATGTTTTGAATCAGATTCAGCCTTTACATTGGGACGCAGTGGCGTACGCAGAAAGTTTCCGAGGGGGGGGTAAAGCTTCGTCACAAATTAACTTTAGGGGAAGTGCCGAACGCACGACCATTCTAGGGGGTCCGGGGGCATGCCCCCGGGAAAATGTTGCAAAATTACACCTAAAAATATGCATTTTGTGCATTCTGGAAGCAAGTTTTAGTATAATGCTTTTGCGAGGCTTATTAGCCGGTGAGACAGAAAACTGAAATTTTGTTGTCTGAGGCTCATTAAATAAACCTATATGCGTGCTTGGATGTTATAAGTTTTAGACATGTATCGCTTATCAAAGACGCTTACTGAAGTTTGTGGGCTCAAATCTCACGCCAGCCGAAGCTTTTATCTGGCGTTCATTGTTACCTGTGTTGAGTGACTTAATAGCCGCGTGTGAACCAATTTTGTCAGTGAAAGAATGAAATGGTAAAATGAAAATCAAGCAGAGGAAACGTACAGTAGTCATAATAAAATTTGCGTAGTGCGTATGTCAGTGACCAGAAAACAAAGTCAGTTTATTTTAAATTGAGGCCCTTGCCCCCCCTTAGTTACGCCACTGCTGAATACTGTTTACACATTTTTTTATTTTTAGGGTCTGAGGGGGGGCCATGGCACAGTGCCCCCCCTTCCGTACGCTAGTGTTGGGATGTATACAGAGTGCAAGTTCATGCACATGGAAGAAAAGGCAAAATCGTAGAAACTTAATTTATTGATTGAGTGTACGTAACCTTAACGTTAAAAAACTGATAACATAAGAGATTTAACAAATATGAAACTAACTTCGTTAAAAGCACAAAACTTCTACTAGTTTGAAGATCCTTGCTAGGAGATGAGTTTTCGTGCTACTTATTTTTTATTAGACACATTTGTTCAGTATTCACGAAGCATCTTATGCAACAACACAACCTGTTGCCAAAACGAATCGATTTGCTTTGCGTGATCACTTAAATGTGTGATGAAGCCTATCTCTGGTTGTCTTGTAATGTTGAAAATCAGTCTTCCGTTTGCGGTTTCTCCATCATTGACCGAGATCGTCATTGGCAGAATATTGGTGAGCACAAACTGATCAACCTGGAAACAAGTTCAACATGGTACTGCAGCTGCCAAAACTATAATAATAAAACGACATGACTGTTTTAATTGCTGTTGTGTTTGGTATTCCTTCAATTTAATTTAAATTGAAAAAGGGTAAAAGCTTTTGCCATGACTCATTAGTTCTTCACAAACACCAAGACCAATTTTTGCTGCTCTTCATGCGAACGACAGCGCATATGGAAACCTAAAGATAGGCACTATTACGCAGTAAATTCGACAAACGTATTGTGCGCATAACGGTGTACACGCAGCTGCAGATCAACGACGTCGGGAACGAATTTTTTATCGTGGTTCTGAGATTTTTCAAAGTGTTCAAGACCCATCTTTTGCAAAGTTGCTGTCTTGATTATGTAACAACCAAGAGAACCAAATTGATCGAGTGCTGCATAACGTAATCAATGAAGTTGGGTCTAAAATTCAGCGCTTCTCAACCGGTGGGCCGCGAAATGTTCCGAGATACGGAAGACAGGAAAAACATTTTTTTGTTCGTAGTTGTGACAATGCACAATTTTATCTAGTGAGTTGTATCACCGTGATAACTCACTACATCGCATGTCTTAACGCTCTTTCGTTTTGCTGCAACTTCCTTGCTGGGATAAATAATTCATTGTTTCATCGCCATAATTACGCCTAGTCATGAGTTTTGAAACAAATTTTTCGTGAAGTGGGCCCAAAATCAAAGTCTCGGCGAAAAGTGGGCCGCGACATCAAAAAGGTTGAGAAGCACTGCTCTAATCCACAGTCTGGCAGTGCAGGCGTTGTTTTCCATCGTAATCACCCATCACGTGTCTGGCCACGCAAAATTGGCATAATTTAAATTTAACGTCCTTGCTTGGCTCAACGGGAGGAAAATATAGCACCCATAAATTCAACTTACTTGTAAATCGAAAACAACACAACTGCAAAGGCAGAGAAAACTGATACGCACAAAGCCAATCGGTTCAAATGAAAACCTAGAATCGACTCGGCATTCAAGTTTACCTCAACAATGTACATATTAGAGAAACTTGGCTTAGGTGGTTGATTAGGATAAGAACCTGCAATCTTAACAGGCAGCCAGTGTCTTTCCTGTTGTAGTACTGACTTCGACCGTCTGTACAAAAAACACAAAAATAAATCTCAATTTTTTTGGCGAGCAGCACATTCTCTGAAAAATACTAAACGAATTTGTGTTTCAACGATTTAGAATTTGTATTTTTTCACCAAGTAAAGACGTTTTAGGCGAATGGTTAAACAAGCCTTCTGTTGGTTTAGCTGAAGATAAAAAATGCTTGCTTACTGCTCATATTTTATGATTCTTTGTTGGTCGCATCATTTGAAACACTTGGTTAAAAACTAGTCTTCTAAATGCCAACCTTCTCACACGTGTCAGTGATTGTGTTGGCTTCGTGACGCAAAGTTTGAGGCTAACGTCCCACGAAAAAGGGACCGTTTCTTGTTTTTTGTAATTTGCAGTGTTTAGTGCTAGTTTTGCGAAGCTAACAGCAAAGAAAAAGCTTGAATATGTGTTGCCAACATTCCTACAGGGAAAACGTCTACTGTTAACATCATCCAAACGACTCTGATGGCAGACGTGTTCGCCCACGCGCAAGACCGATCGAGAAATATCAGTAAAAGTGTTTTGATAAGGAATTGCTGTCGCTTATGTGAAAACAGCATTACGTTTGGAAAGGTTCTCGCAAATCATTTCAACCTTGGTAGCTTTGCAATGTTGTGCTCAGGAATACGCATAAGAGTTTTATCGGAAATCTAAATGGTGTGACAAGGTTGGCAGATGCCTAAGGAGTTCAAGACATTAATTGCCTACATCTTAACTGAATCTACTGCGTTACTTGTCAGCAAAACACTTTCTGAAACACAAAAATCCTCTCAAAGAAAGATTTCGCTTTTTTGTTTTTAGTACGTTCGTGTTCTCGCCAACTCAAGACCTCAACTGAGCATTGAAATCATTCTTGACATATCATGATAGAGAGAAACGATAAACATAAATGCTGGGATTTGTTCCTTTGATTCCAACTTTTAGGAGTTAGCAAGCATTTTTTATGCATTTCGGGATTCACATGGCTTTCTCTTGAAGACGCAGAGAAAAAAATATTTTTAATTTGGGCAAATGATGAACAAGTTTTATGAAAACAACATACAAAAATTTATACAAAACAGCGACAAGGGCTGAGTGGGCTCTTGTCTGAAATTAACTTAACGCATTGTAAACTTGTTTGGTCTGTAAAGCCTCTATTGCCTGCGGTTTATATTTTTTGCTTACTGGTTCTTTTCACAAGACCACGTACAGTTGAGCTAAAAAGTCTTTACATAGATGTTTGACTTGCCCAATACCTAACATCGGCTCTAAGCTGCAGCTTTCACGCTTATGTTAATCTCTTGAAACGTTCACATTCTTAACGCCACTGGTGTTTTTCTTTAGAAACGAAGATCTAAAAGTAAAAGAAAAACGTAGCAACCTGTCTCTAACAATCACATGAATAGGTAGGTAATCGATATCTGGCGTGGGAGGCGAGGTGTGTTCGTATCGCAGACCCATCAGAACGAACTCTTCACAAGAGACCGAGGTCGCTCTTGCCACAGAAAATTGTGGATCTCTGGCAAAACGTAAAGCAGCTAAACGTCTGTAACACTCCAGCAGTTTCACTGGCACGCTTCAGTAAGCAAAAACAATCCTTGAACAAATCATGAGATAATTTCATTTACTTCGCATAATGTCGTTTCAGATACCCCGCATAGGTTCTAACTCAACGAATGGTGTTGTAATCAGGTGGTCTAAACAGCGTGCGGTAGCAACGCGGTATTCGAAAACACAACTATCACTGCCAGTCCAGCTCAAAGTTACACGATGACGTGCGCTGTTGCTGAGTTCTCTCAAAAGTGTCGCTGAACTTTTGATGGCTGGCCAGGGAAGTCACTTATGACTCTAACACCTGACGCCACTGCTACATCGACACGCTGTACAAAGCTAAACACGGTCTCGTCGCGTCAAAACGTGTCACCGGACAGCGACGAGTCTCGACCAGAAACGAAATGTGATCGGCGTGAAAAATCCGGCAATCGACTTAAATTATTTTTTTCCGGCTGATTTCCTTCATCTATCCACAATACAGTTTGCCCTTCCCATTAACCGATTCCGTGCTAGCGTGTTAACTTCAGGCCTGCTGTTTTATGCGAACCATCCCATAACAGGAAAAACAGCGTAAACACAGAAGTGAAACATAAGATTAAAATACTGCCAATCCTCATCCACAAGTTACAACAACATTCTTTTAATTGTTGGCTTACCTGAGTTTCCTGGTGAGACTTACCTTTCCAGTGCTCGAGGTGAAGAACTGTTGTCGGGAACTACAAGCTGACCATAGGCGGGGAACTCGTTCAAAGTCTTTTGCGGAATTCGCACTTCGCAAGTGTTGTCAAACGCTCGATCGTAGTCAAAATCGATGACGTCGCGAGTAAGTGGATTAGAAAGCTTTGCATAAAACCAGCACATTAATATCACACTCAGTCAATAATTCGGCAATTCTTGCTGGTACAGGTAAATTGTTGCTGGTACACATATCTGTTTTGAAGTAACTCGTCTCCAAAAAGGTGGCGATGTTGAATCAACCATCAAATATTTTTGATAGGAAATTGATTTCACGTAACTCTATGCATCATCAGTCCTGAAATCTTATTAAAATATAATATATTTGAATTCACGAATGCAGATGAGCAAACAAGTATAGACGCGAATTTACAGCGCGATTTTCTTTATAGTTAAGTCGTAATCAATCGATGAGGTGCTCATAAACCAAGTGTTACTTAATTTTTTGACGGATTGATTTATTGTTTTGATGTGATTCAGCTAATAAACAAAAACAATACAAAAAGCCATCATGCAGAAAGTAACCAATTGTCAGTGGCAATTCGAATAAATGAAATCACAATGACAAAAAGAACTGATCAATATATACAAAGATTGTCGCTATTCAAGTATGTACTTTCCACGATGGGTGTAAGCAAGGAATCGATCAGCAAATTTTTAATAGGAAATCGATTTCACGTAAAATTACGCATCCTC
>JGI24158J21664_10000231_pt1 | contig 43984 bp, 36 predicted proteins | sample Ectturendosymbi3_FD_21664 | JGI IMG/M metagenome (IMG submission 21664) | reverse complement strand
AAAAAAAAAACAATTATAGAAATTTAAGAATTGAGATGAATGAAACGTTTTAAGTAATTGAGTTACAATACGAGTCATCAAAATGCATGTTTCGTGAGTTGTTTGTTTATTTTTATTTTCTCTTAAGTAGCCTTTAATTTCCCTTTCGATTCTAACACAATATTTTGCCTCAATTAATGTGCTACAGACAGGGATGTAAACGTGCGGTAGTCACTCAACATGCATTTCCTAACATCTCATCAGTTTTTCTACGTCAGAAAATCAACTGCCATTTAAAGATTTGCACACCTACTCCCAGTGGAGTGGAGATGGCGTCTTACAGATCTCTATGTTCCATGACGCAGACAGTCAGCGATTCAGCCGCATGCTCGCTTCTTTGTTGCGATGTTGCGACCACCGGATTGTCTAGCTTCAAACTTCAACAAAATATCTTGCACAACACGCTACCCACAAATAGGGGATTTGTTGAGTGTTAGCACTACCAGGGAACGAGTTTGCCTTGCTCTCAAAACTTTGATTGGCATTGCAAACTATTAATCCGTATTATTAAAAGATGACAACTGTACCTTGTTTGCTTCATCTTCATTTCGAGCTGGCTGGTTTTCACAACAAGTTGACAAATCCGGCCATTGCGATGCTCCGTTAGTATTGAGCCAAGAACGCCGTGGACACTGAACTACGCATGAAGCCATGTATAATGGCTGCGTAGCTTTAGTAACAGATATCTTAGTGGTTGGGCAGATATATTGCTGTGGTGTGTCCAACGTGATGGTTTGTTGTTATTGCTGTTCTACATTAGATACTGTCGGCATAGCAGCTAGTTTTTACTACAGCTCTTATGGCGTCACACAATGCAATTGTCTGTTGCAGTAAGAAACCCGTTTCTGAGGTCCACGTTACTGGCCCACAAGTTACAATGTAAGTTGCAGACAATGGCTTGAAGCTTTGTGGCAGTGATGTTAGTCGCATGAAGGAGTGTTTGGTGCAATCGCAAATTGCAAGTTGATCAAGATGAGGTGAGAATGAATGATCAGCTTTTATGCTCGATTGCCAGGCTCTGTTCCATGCGTATGCCTAGGTGTGTCAAGTTTGTTTAGTGAACATAGTTTTTTGATTGGCCTCAATCAAGCTAGCATTTTAACACAAATGCCACCAGTTTACCCGAGAACGCTATACAGTTAGCCTATGTGTTTTATTAGTGGAGCAGCAGTAAGTGACAAGTGTTTAACTCAGCAGTCAGTACAGTTTAAACCGTGATTTTCAAACTAAGTTGATGATATGCTCAGTACTGAAGACGCAGCTTGTCGATGTTTTTGAATGACTATACCCAGCAGTGAAACCAGTACCGTATTAATTTTTTTGTATTTCTGTTTTCTGCAGGTGGCGTAATTATTTTTTGAGTGGAATGAAAACGACTAAAGAAGCTTGCCCGCTGCAGGGAAGCACTAGAACACCTATTTTTACTTCATGTTCTCAACTTCCTCAGCAGCAACAAGATCAGCAGCTCCACTGCCATCAATCGACAAATCCGCAATTACAAAATCAGAATTTTGATCAAAAGAGCAAGAAATCTGAACGTTTGCACAAAACGAAAGATATGTGGGCGTTTTATTTTGCCTAATATCTGTCGATTCCCTTCGTTCTGTTGTATTCGTCTTTGCGTCCTTTCAGTTTTGTTGCCAATACACTCGGATCAATTTTATCGCCAACGTACTTATAAATCAACGTAACACGACGATTCACGATGACGCCCACTTCTTCCACTAACGACCACCGCTTATTTTTGCCAATGAAGATAGCTAGTGCCGGCTTGGCAGGCTGCACAGCAGATATCTTCACGTTTCCTTTGGACACGCTGAAAGTGTGGCTGCAGGTGAGAATGCAGGGCACTCAAGTCAGTGCTGCTGGATACTAAAAAGACAAACTACGATTTTTTAGGAACATAAATAATGAGATTGCGCTACAATAAAAAATGAGATTTGCGCTAACAAAGGCTGTATCGCGCTTTTACTCATCCAGTGGATATGCTGTTGCTCTTTGTGTGGGCGATTTACAGAGAGTAAAAATTAAACTAAAGAATGGGTTACCGTCGTCATTGTACTGTTTTGTGCTGTTTAAGTGAAACCCTTGAGATAGTGGATCTTTGCAGTTCCATGCTAGGGGACACAAATGTTCTGCTGCAATTTTGATTTGTAAAACTTAGAGATGATTTCATTAGAATTCGCCAAATTTTAGATAAATTTACAGTTCCCACGAAATCATTTTGCAACTCGGATATTTTGGCTTGCTGCAGATTTTATGGTTTGCCAGTGATAATCCTACTGACGCGCATACAGCACATCGGCACAAGATTGGTTTTGAAATGCAAGAGTTTTGTTGTTTTCTTTTAAGTGGATGATTTGTATGACAGCTGAATGAAGTAAGGGCTGATTTTGTGCAATAAAAACTGTTGATCTTCACAGGCGTTTCTTTCAAACAAACTTATTTGCTGTCGAAAGGCAGTTTGAAAAGCCTTTTTACGAATCCCGATGATTCAGTTCAATGTTTCTTTGTCGCTTTGCAGGTAAGCGGAGAAACAAAAGCAACCGCTGCAGTAAACACGACTGAAGCAAAAACCAGCAATAGCATTCAATCGAAAATATCTTCCATGCCATCAAACACAAAAAATCTTGTGGCTCAAGAAAGAAAGCAGGGTCTTACGCGTTCGACTGGCCCCAGGAACATCGTGGATCCGAAATCGTCGAGCAAAGCTTCTAAGAAAGTGGACGGAGGGGCACAAAATGCAAGGTTGACAGTGAAGCAAGCTCCACACCAGTCGAGATCAGTTTCCAAGCCGAATCCTGCTCTGATTAGGAAATACAGCAACCTTACATCAGCTTTCAACTCGCGCCACATGATTGGCGGCGTCACCACGTTTGAGACTTACGGGGTCAATCAGAACCGAGAAGCATCGCGTGCAGCCCAAAGCTTTTTTCGCACGGTTGTTCACGGAGTAAGAAGTAACGGCTTTCTCAGCTTGTATGGAGGTCTCGGCGCTGGGTTGCAACGACAACTCGCTTTCTGCGCTGTTCGAATTGGACTTTATGATACCGTGAAAGGATTTTATCGAAATCTTTTTCCAGGTACGAAAGGTTGGTTTCCTTAATTAGTTTTTTTGCGCGTGGAGTAACATGATCCAGTAACTTAGTAACACCCCATCCAGTGAGTTTTTGAGGCTGGCATTGACGATCATAACACGTTACAGCTACTGTTTACTACAGTCTTAAATGATTTTAACACAAGTCATTTATGCACGCTTTAATTCCTAATACCCGTAAACACTACTACCAATGCTAGTGCCTCGTCAAATTTGTTGAGGTGGAACAGAAAAATGGAGGCATGTTTAGTGAAACGCTAAAGTCATCACTACATGCGAACGGGGCCATCAGCTTCAAACGAAGTGCCCGGTCACCACTTGCCTTTCCACTGTCTATGTTCGTGTGCTTGGGCGTCCGGAGGATTTTTTCCAGGGGGAAGCCGGAAGGGCAATCATGGATTTTCCAGTGGTAGCCAAAAAGATTTTTCCAGGGAGGGCAAAAGTGCTGAAATTTCATTTTACTACTCGAAACTAGGATAACAACCTTTTGGGCTAAAAATTCAATAGGAATATGTAAAATTTCAAAATGCAGGAGGGGCCAAGGCCACCCTTCCGACACCCATGGTCGTGTGCGAGTGGGAGGAAACTTGCATTTTTTACCAATTTGGTGCTTGCTCATTTTGCAAGACGGTTGTATTTTTTCACAACGGCTAATTTTTTCCGTTCAGTTATGTTGTTTTTCTGCTTTCTGCGTTACCACGTTTCACTGTTTCACTTTGATTGTGACATTTTGAACATCCTCTGTTATTTGACGCGTGAGACGCACACGTTCAACCGTTTTCGGCAACAAAATTTACGCACTCTTTGTTTTGCAAGGTACTTCAGGAGGGAAGCAAATACCACAGCGGATTTTAGCAGGTTCCACAACTGCATTCATTGCAGTGGCTTTGTTTCAACCAACTGAAGTTGTGAAGATCCGAATGCAAGCTCAAAATCGTGCAGCTAAATCGGAAAGAATGTACAGTGGTAGCCTGCAAGCGTACAGGTCAGTTGTCGGTTTCATAAGCGCACTTTTCTCGAAATTTCTGGTATTGGAAAACATCATAGTAATCGAAAACATCAAGGCCCACCCGGTATTTCCATGCTCAGTTAAATGTTATCTTTACCTGTCCGCTGGTTGTTGAACTTGCGATATGCTTATTATATACCGTCATCTGATAACTCCGAATAACCTCGCTATAGTCTGGCTGATGCACATGTTTATTTCCTGAACAGGCAACTTTACAAGGTCGGAGGACTAAAGGAACTGTGGAAGGGCGTTGAGACGAACGCCGCTCGGCTTGGTGTAGTCAACGTCAGTGAACTGGTGACCTATGACCTCGTCAAAGAGGCGATCCTTGAGTGGAAACTAATGAAGGACACACCTTCTTGCCATTTCATTTCGGCGCTGATTTCGGGTAAGACAGCGTACAGAACCAACCAGAAATTGCAACTCTTTGAAGCGAGAGTTAGTGAGCCAAACGAATTAAATGAATTCTTTTTATGGGTGATCGATTTGCTGCTCGAGTTCGAGTGAAGTGAACCACGCAGAACTTGACTTCAAACTGGATGAACTTGAATGAAGATCGTGAGATTATGTTGCCAATGTTTTCGAGCTGTATTCGGCGAGGCACGTACCCGACAGCTTGCTTGACCAAGCTGCTCTTGCAAATGTACCGAACGAAATACCGTTACCGTTTGCAAGTGCCCGAATTACGGTTCATCCGGACAGGAGTTGTGATTTCCACAACGCGAGCTCGATTGCAACATGGGAAGCTGCATGGCGTGCTGTGTTATCACTTAAGCTTTACTGAGCGGCATGCAGGGGCCAAATGTGTCGTTGAATAGGTCAAATGACGTTTCAAACTGATGTCCGCTGGTTGCAGAATGCAGCCTGCAAAATATGTACAGGCGTCAGACAAAAACAATGAATTGTTAGAAGTCCATTAACTTCTCTTGAGCATTTCTTGAATAATAAATAACGACAAAAAATGTTGCATGTTCATTGTTCTTGCAAAGACTAAAACAAAGTAATTACTTCTTTGAAAGAACTTGTAGTTTCTCTTAATGCGTATGAATACATATTTTGTTGAGTAATACATTTTTTCGAAAATGTAGTGAAAAATGGTCAATTCTGTTTTGCCCCTACGTTCCGTTTTCTATCGTTTATTTAGTCAAGTGTAGTTTATGCAAATTCCATTACTTCTATGACATTTGAAATTGGTAGTCGAAAATGTCAGCCTTGTTTAGAGTTGAGGATTGTCTTGTGCCTACGTTGCACGGTTTTATGTTTGAAACCTTTACGGAAACTTTTCCTGACGCGGGCGTTTTACAAGCGAAACACGGAGATTCCGGTGCTCTGCCCGAATGCTACGGTGTCAGTTTTCGGTTTCCGGGCTTATTTAACGTGAAGCAACAGGCGTGTAATACCCGCAGTAATTCGCCCATACATTGCTTGAACACATTTAGCGTATGTATTATTTTGACGATGATAGTAATCCAGAGTTGCTCGTGTTAAAACCACCATAAATTCGGAAGTTCTATGACAGTGCCACCAATCATGCTAAATCGCATCGAGACTTAGAGATCGAACAGCATTCGCTTGCTGCAAAGGGCTGGGTGGATGTTACTGCAAAATCGACCTTTGCCCAGGAAGAGCATTACATCATTTGTCACGACCGCGCAGCAAGTCGGATTTCCGTAGTCAGCTGTGTCCTGGCAAGCTGCATTCGCTGGCGCTTGGATAGTAGTGAAGTTTACACTGAACCGACGCTCTGTTTTCAAATATGAATCCACATTGTTCTATTCGTTTAGCTTTCATTCCCTGAATGTTTTCCAAAGCCCGAGAGACAGGATAATTCAACCAATAGGTCATTTTTTCCGAAATGGAACTTGATAGGCATACCCGATCCTTTAAAGTGCATGATTAGCAGAAACATTTTCTTTCACTTGGTTATGCAGTATGTTTGCTTACGCCCCTCGAGTAACCTGTAGCGGTTGCGGATAGGTGTTTTATTTGCAGTGTAAACTTTTGTACGGAAATTGCAGACGGCAAATGTATGCGCGAAAATGGCCTGAAGCGATGTGCACGACACGTGTGAAGCGTTTTCTGTCGCTCGTGGCGCCGCTGCGAACAGCGACCTGAACTACCTGTGTGTTTTAAACTGATACTTGAGTTACTGCCTACGTTTCGCGTTAAATCGTATCTGCAGTTGTTGTTGGTCATGTAATGTTCATAGTTCAACCATTCTGCTGAAATGGTAAATGACCTACGTTTTTCTCTAAACAGTGCTGACAGTTACGTAGCTACTACCGCACCGGCGCGAAATTTACTTCATGGACGTGAGAAGTTAATGAAACATCGCAAATTTTACAAAATACTGAAATTTAATTGGCGGTGTAATCTGCGCAGGCTTCATAACAACGCTACTCGCATCTCCGATCGACGTGGTGAAGACCAGATACATGAACTCGCAGCTGAATCAATACAAAGGCCCCATCCACTGCGCCAAAACGATGTTTTTCAAGGAAGGTCTGAGATCGTTTTACAAAGGGTAAGTAATGGTAAACAGAACTGGCATCCTTTGCCATCGACCTTGACTTGTCGACACGCTGCTGCTCTCATTGTTCCCGCGCGACGAGGCGTATATTACCAGCAGCCCGACAGTACCATAAAAAATCTGACTTCTTCAGATCAGGGTCTGGCCCAAGCAGCAGTGAACTTTGGCTCCGAACGGAACCCGAGTCTTAGCTTTGTTGCACCATTTGCTTCGGTGGCGTGACGGTGGCGACGCCGGCCTCGAATTGCTTCGTGTCTCTCGCAGTGCTGGAAAGTAGAAATGTGACGTCTCTAGCCGGGCTTGCGATGTTTGCTCGCTCTTCAGTAAAGTCGAGCAATGATATGTCATTACCTTAGCGATGGGAAAGGCGAACGCGATAACGCAGTGTGTTTGACTCGACCACTGACAGACATCAAGTTATTCGAACGAGGTAGGAAGGGAAGAAGTTAATAAGGCCTTGTTGCTAAGTAACGAGCAGCACTGGCAATTACTGTTTAGTCAGAAATCGTTGCCTGGTTAAGGTTTTGCCAAAACGTTTGGTCGCGCATGTAATACTTTAAATTATAAAGAGTTTAACCGCTCCTGCCAAAAACCATGCATTGGTAGTTTCGTGTTTCACAACCGCAAATAAAAACACGAGGAATAACCTCTTTACGGTCAGGTTAACGCGTAGGCAACATAAGCTAAGCCTCCGCGCTGCTGAGCTTTGTGTTGTCACTCCTAGCACCATCACGGAGGAAGCATCTCGTCAGCATGTCATTGCTTTATCCATTTTAGCACTGTTTGTAGCTTATCACGCAGTATGCGTTTGCTCACGATCATGTTTATGGGATGTTTGTAAAAAAGACCGGGAAAACGCTGTGTAAGGAACTTAAAATGGCCGAAGAACCCGCCCATGCATGTTACGTCTCTGGGGTCACTGTAGTCGTTGGCGCCAAACGAATGTGAGAAAAAAATGTCAATTCAGTTTTACAAAAAGTTACAAAACACACTGCAATCTGTAAAATTGCAAAACATTTTTCAACGCTCAGGGCGTTTAACGGCGTGGATCCAGTTTCTGCCTCCTCGTTCGCCGGATTTAGTCTCACCACCTGTTTTTGAGATGAATTTTCATGTGATCAATATTTCTTTCTTCGCAGGTTCGTGCCATCGTATTTACGTCTTGGATCTTGGAACATCGTTATGTTTGTGTCGTACGAGCAGTACAAAATCTTGTCCAGCCGTCTCCAAGCAATTTACGACGCTCCAACAGCCAGCAAGCACACGTACGCGAGTACTCTGAAATAACAAGCATGCCTCGAAAATCGTCGGAACATTTTGGTTTCCTTTGTTGCGAACTTCTTCGCTTTCTCAACGCATGCCGCCTGACTTGACTTTATGATTGCACACGGGTCATATTGACCTTAACCACTTGATTTGTACAGAAATATGGATGTCCGCTAACTGTTCATCTCAGAAGAACACCTCGAAAGCGGCAAGTGATGACCTCGCATGGTGCGAGGTCTGCTGGAGTACACGCTTGCAATTGACGCTGTTTTTCAAGTGTTTAGTTCGACGTTTGAGCTGTGTCGGTATTTCGTTTCCTTTCTTGCATAACGAAATAGATCCGAGCAGTTTTCGACCAAGATAGATACAAATAAACCGTACGTCATCGTACGTGCTGACATGACACACGCAGCTCAACTGCAGCGTGCAGTTTCCAAGCTTCACACAAATCGCAAGCCATGCTTGCCTGCTGGCGGTGATAAACCGACCACAAAGCACTGCTCGTAAAGCTCTTTAATCGAGTTCGATGCTTTTCACTTGCAAATAATTAAATAGTTTCGCCATTAAATGGCGTTTTACGTGCTCTTTTTACCTGTCGATTTGTCACTGTTCTTGTCAGCTGGAATGGAGAGCAAAGTATTCACTAAAAGGGGCTCACATTAAAGAAATGTTTGTTGCGTGCGGCGTTTATTTTCGTTCACTTTTATTGACGAAGCTCGATTAACCACAACTTGTTTGAATGATGCCATATTCAACAGAATTGTTTGAATGATTCTTCGAGTTTTAGACTTTCAGCTTCCTATTACTTTATTCGCGCGCAAATGACAATGATTCCATTCGACAGGTCCAGAACACCAACTGCAGCGAAATATCCTTTAACATAAACAGGCCCTCAACCAGGCGATGGGCCACAACACAATTGCCCCAGCCGAAATTTTCAAAAACATGTTTAGTTGTAAAGTACAAAAACAAGTTACCATAATTTTAGTGAAAATCATTTTGACCACCCGAAAGTATATTTCTATACGTGCCTCTACGCACAACGTCGTCGTGCGCCGTATTCGTCTTGTTGAAGTCTTTGCAATGTTTCTAATGTTGCACACATCTGAAAACACCTCGTACATGATCTGTGGTTTTCGCGTTGTGCGCAACGCGCAATGTCATCGTGCCTCATCCGCTGAAAGCTTCAGCATGATGTAACAATTATTCCTTGTTTTTCGGTCTGCTGTTCGCGCTAAAAATTTTTTCGCATCGCTTGTCTGCTTGCGGTGTTTGTCTGTTGTGCCTTCGCACCGACGCAGAGTTAGAACGCTGGAATCATTGTACGATTTTACATCCGGTTCGTAAGAGACGTCGAATTTCTGCTGGATGCGTTTTTTTTCCGTCGAAGAGAGCAGCATACCTGGTGGAAAATGCTTTCCTCAGATATTTCTGTGTCTCAGTTTACCCAGATGTTGTGAAAAGTTATGGAAATAGACGAATCGGTTTACAGCGTGCGATGTCGTTCGTTTTTTTTTCTGAAGTCACCGAGCACTGGTACTTGCCTCCCTTCCCATGGCAACCGCTTCCTGTCACTTTGCAGCATTGATTATTGAAAATCGGCAGCTATTTCTAGTTAACGCCGAAAAAGCCTCGGCTTGGCACCTGTGGCCGAAAAACCGAGTTGTACAGCCATTGTTCATCTGAACTCTAGCTGAAGCATGTCGTGATTTCATCTGGAACTCGCCTTTTTTTAACACAAACTGAAACCTTTGTCAAAATCGACCCGTTGAATAATCCCACATCGACAGTAAATGAAACAGCTTGTGCACATTGGGACGGTAATTGAAAAAGAATATGGAAGTCACTCCTCATTCTGTCTCAAGTTTTTGCTTTGCGATATAACTGCATTCAATTACAGAGGGACGGCGATATTTCGGTGGGAGTGTCCACCTCCCAACTGAAAGGTTGGGTGTTCGATCCACGGCCACCGAATGAATCGCCGCAGCGCTCCTTGATTAAGAGCGTTAACCTCAACCTCCCGGACAAGAATCAAATTTCAGAGTTCGGCTTGCCGCCAAACGCTTCCACCTCAATCAAATTAAAACACAGAGGTGAACAACTAAACCGCAAAACTGAACTTGTTGAGCTTTAAACAGCTACGACATCATTTTGTGAAAGAACGCAGTTGAATTTGAGAAGTAATAACACTTGTTTCTTAGCCAAAAACATGGTTTTCAATCGCGTTTGAGTTGTGGTTAAACTTCGTGAGCATCCTGCGAAGTCCGTTTGGAATTTTTTTGTTTTGTAGTCATTGGCAACATTTGTTTTCATCCTTCATTTCTCACTGGCCGAAACTACTCATTACATCGACGTGTTGCCACCATTGTGTGAATTTATTCTTACTGCAGTAGCACTTACGCTTACTTGCAGCATTGTTGCTACGTTTTTAGAAAGTGCCTAGATTGCTTGTAGTTTTTGCGTTGTCCACCAACTATGAACATGGCTCGTGACTTGCTACTTGCTCGTGGAGTTTGTTAAAGCTGGAAAAATTGCTGAACAAGTTGAAACGCTAAGGACTTTTTTCCGTTTAGGAAAATAATAAACAATAATGGGAAAAATCTCAACATTGAGAAATCAATGTAACGGAGTATAGCGAAGTGCATATGGACTGCAAGCGCATAACAGCTTATTCATTGTCGTTTGAGCCAGTTGTTACTGTCCACTGCTCGGCCGCACTAGATTTCGGGCTGGTGTTGAACACAGAACCGTCGCCAGAAAGTCGTCAATAGGGGGCTTGAAGTTTGTGCGGGGGGGCTTTGCGTTCGTGCAGGAGGGGCTTGACATTAAAATTTGACAAAAATTCCACTAATTTATAGTGTTTCATATTTCAATTTGGGGGGATTGGAGCTTTGTTTGGTGGGGCTAGGCCCAACAAAGCCCCCTGTGGCGGCGGGACTGGTTGATCAGCCATTCAATTGTCTCATTGTCCAAAACCGTCAGGGCGTGCAGTCCATGAGGGGGTCGATGCATTGGACGTTGGAGGACGACATGGTCGGCGGTTGGTTCTTCGTCACACTCACAGGTCGCATAGAGGGCAATACCTCACTTGTGCAAGCAGGAGCGGAAACATCCGACACCGATGCGGTTAAGCCGGATCCACACTGCTCTTGGAGTGGCGACTCCAGGTGGGTGGGTTCCGGGGATGAAAGTACGGAGCCTCGTAGTCGTAGTGTTGTCCAATCACTCCGCATTCCATCGGTGATCCGCCCAGACCGCCGCACTCTGCTATCAGATGAACTGATGAGCTGTGCGGCGGGTACAAATGGGTGTCTCGATTTGAGACGCTGTGCATTCCCACTCGGTGTACTGGTGACCGTTGAGTGGAGCAGACGTCCAGGCTCCATGGCACGGTGTACTACAGACAGTGTGACTCCATTGCGACGAAACTCAACAGGTTGGATGCCTGCGAGAATGGGAAGGTTGTCCGCTGGCGTAGGACGCAGGCATCCAGTCATAATTCGCAAGGCGTCGTTGATGGCAGGAGCAATGAGGCAGGTGTGAGCACTGCGGCACCAGACAGAAGCGCAGTATTCTGCTGCTGAATGGACCAGGGCTAGGGTGGCTTCACAGCACAACAGCTGTGAAACATGCATTAGGTGCACATGAGATAATCACTAAACTTTGCTAGGAAACTTGCTATATGCGCGTATACTTGTTGGTTGCACGTTTTGATGAACCAAATTGTTTGAAAAACTTACTAAAACTACTGTGTCTAGCAGTAAAACATAAAAGAAGCAAAATTTGATTTTTCGGTCAAGAGGTCGCAACACCTGTGAACTATAGCATGGCTCAATGTAAGTCTTGATGCAGACGAGGAGATGTATGAATGGACTTATTAAAGGTGTTTGGCGCCGTTTTTTGCCTTCTATCCAAAAAATAATCTGGCCGAAAAGACCTTGCAACTTGCTAAGCTTGGCACAGACGTGGAGAAAATCAATTTCCATCAAGGATCACCGTCATTTTGTGTATATTTAAACCCAGTGGTTAAAATGCAAGTACTGTACTTCTGCAAACAAAACCATTTACAAAAATATAGGAATATAACGAAATCTTTTTTCACGCAAAATATTCAAGATTGTTAACAGCAAAAAATGAATAGATAGCAGCACCTTGTGGCGAACAGTCGGAGCAGCTCTTGCCAGTAGACTTGCTGATTACGGAGGCGGACGATGTGGGGGCACAGTACAGTTGTCTTGCGGTGGGGACAATTGCATCAAACTGTCCCTTCCGAATCCACCACTGCAGCACTGAGTTTTAGAACAAATTCCTGCTGAATTGATCCCTTGTGTGTCAGATTGTCATAAATATTTACGAACCATTGGGTTATAGCAGGACCTCAAACTCAAATTGCTCGCAGGGCCAAATGTGGACTTACAAAAATAACCAGATTGTGACGCAGACGCAACAATGGCAGTACCTGGACCTTAGTAGTGTTGCAACCTCTCCGCTGGCGTTGCGCTGTTCACCACGAACGGAATGTGCGCGAAGAACAATACCCATATATACGTGGCGCAAACAAGCAAAAATAGAGCGATTTCGTCGAGTGATCTCTATTGTTGCTTGCTGCCACAGTGCGAATCTCTGCGCACTTGCCGCTCGGGATTTCCGATCGCAACAGAAGAGACAACTTTTGCATCTTGTTTCTTGCGAAAGGTACCGTGAGTTGTATGCAAATCATTTCTAGCCGTCTCTACGTTGGTTTGAAAGGAACCTGTTCACTGGGCGGGCAACACCGGTGAATAAACTAAACTTAAATGTTAATTATTTGAAAATTCTCAGCAAGCACCGCGGGCCGCACAAAATGCCCTCGCGGGCCACATGTGGCCCGCGTGTTTGACACCACTGGGTTATAGCTTACCGCCATTATGTTTGCAAACCATAATGAAACGTGCGAGGATTTCTTAGTGGAAGCAGACAAGGTATTTTGTAAGATCTGAAAACAGTGGACACTTGAAACATGCGAGTAATTGCTTGGAACGACATTTGTTTTTTTCGTGGCGATTGCGTTTATCCTGATTGCTGTAAAATGTTACAAATGAATGGGTATGTTTCATGTTAAGCTGTAGGCAGGGCCTGCGATAGGGGATACAGGAGGTACATCGTACCCTGGCCATGAGGATGAAAGTGCACACGTTTTATTCTGTAATCAAGCACAAAATTGCCAGTGCGAGGCAGTTGCCAGTAAAACAATTAAATCTGTTTATAAATCTTAGCAGGGTAGCTGTTTTATCTATATTCTGATTACTATACAAACAAGCTACACAAGATTTGACAGCTGCGCCTGGAGCTACGGGGCCGGTATCGTTCTTTGACTTCTTCGTACCTCCCGGTAAAATTTCTCTGAGGCCCTGGCTGTGGGTCGACACGCAGAATACCACAATACTACTTTCAGTGCGAGATGGGGTTTTCAGCCGAAGGTCCTGGATGCCGATCTGTCCTTTGTTTAAAGCTGTACAGGCTGGCGTATCGGTGGTACTGGTAGAATTCTCGATCCACTGTACTGCCACGAATTGTATGTGTTGAGCTGGTGACGACAGGCTCTTGGACGATATACAAGCAGCGTCACGTGAATTAGCATGTGAGCAGGTCTTTGCAAAAATAAAAACCAGCATAAGATGAAGGTCGCAAGTGGTTTTGAAATGCACTTGAATTTGGCCTGGCGATAGCAAGGGGAATTTCAGAAACTGGTGGCTGTGTTATTAAAAATTCGCTGTTATAGCAACTGGCCCTATTTGCTTGGGAGGATTAAAAAACAGGACACTCTTCCCATGGGCGCAATTACGTGGGGGACACGACACACACACTTTTTCTGACAGTGGGGTATATCCCATGTCTCTCACATTTTGCTCTTTCGGTTTCATAATAAATTGGTTTCACACCAAGCTGTTCCCCCCAGATTTTACAACAAAATTGCGCTCATGACTCTTCCTAACCGACGACATGCGACTTGTGGGCGCAACTTTGGAAAGACATGCTTTTCAGCTAATTTTACACTGCAAGAGATGCTGTACTTTACACGCTACGGTTTATCACCTGTGCACATCAATACAGCGCACAAACGCTATCATTCACGGGCAACTAATTATAGGTTAGTAACCGCAGCGCATTTGCGTTGTTAAGAGTTGCTGGCTTGAAATTATCTCCCCTCTAAAGTGCACAGAAAAGTTCAAAAACCCTTTCGTTACGCGCTGTGACACTCAACGCCCACCCAGTCATCACACTGATACGCGTCATGGTCTTTCTCACGACAGTTTTGCACGACATAGGATGTGACGTATGGCCGCATAATGTCACACCACTCATAGGCGTAGCCAGGGGGGAGCTAAAGGGGTCATAGCCCCCCTCAAATTTTTGGAAAATATAGTCATTTTGTGCTTTGAGAGGCGTTTTTCCAAATATAATTGTGTTATTCGCCTAAATTCATAAACTTTGCCCCCCCCCAAACTTTTGGGCTGGCTACGCCACTGACGCCACTATGCAGGGGCAGTTTGATTTTAGTCAAGCGACGAATTTCGTTTGTCTAAGATGAAAACCAGTTCAGTTTTGGAAAAGTTCACCGCGGCGGTCGTTTAAAGCTCACCTTGAAACTCATGCTTGCTCAAGCTGGTTCGCTACAACAACTGCGAAGTCCTAGTTATATTTTTCGCAGGCAACAAGACGCTAGAGGCCTCGAGTGATTTTTCCATGTCATTTTATTCACGTCTACGCTGGTGGCAGATTATGCGCGAGGAGGATCACAAAAGAATTAAACTCAACATAAAAAGGGAAGAAAACAATGACGTCTGTTTCGGAAGTGCAGCAGAACGGGAGAGGATTGCCAGGAATGATGGAGCCCTGCGTGGCGAATGGAGATGTTGTCGAGGGCGCCGTCGACAAGACGCGAGAACGCGCAGAAAAAGTTCATCGCAAAAGATTCTGCGCCGTTTATTTGAAACGAGACAATTTGGACGTCGTCCTTACTTTGTCAGTATCTTGGCGAATGACGGGTTATAAGGTGCAGGCAACTATACCGGTGCACGTAAAACGAGTTGGGCAGCTAAATCATTCTAACGCAGTGGTTCGTAACCTTTTCTCTACCACGCCTCCCTTACTGTAATTAATTGTCCAGTGTTTCAAGCCCCCTGGCTTTAAATGAGTCAATTGGACAGAATACTTCACCTTTCAAAAACTTCCATGTTGTAGAGGGCGTAAGGGTTCGTCCCCCCTGAAAATTTATTGACATCCCCCTGAGGTGGCGTGCCCCCACGGTTAAGAACCACTGTTCCAACGTGATCTAAGGATGTTGCGGGCAACTTGCACTGCGCCCTCGATTGTATTTTGCGTCGCGTAACTGCGATCGACAGGAGAGAAGTCCCGCCAAGAGGCCAAACACCCCTATGGTACATGTCCGGCAGGCACGAGGACAGCGGCGGCATAACATTTAAGCGCAAACATTGCCTCAGGCTGCGAGCAAGGCACCGCCATCAGTAATACTGAACAAGAGATCGCGACACTACAAGAGCTGCGCAGTTCGGGACCAGCGTTCCAAGCAACACAAGACACGGTGGCGACTTGCCAGACGCTCGTGGCGTGACCCTGGCAGGTACGATCATCCCTGGAGCTCGAATATTTCAAAGAACGTGTAACAAAAAAACATCTGTTTAAATAATCCCGGTAGCATCTTTGCTAACAGACCGCGCCTATGAACAAGGAGAGAGAAATCGCGCCACTGGGGCAGGTTTCCTTTTCGGCGAGGCGTGCAAACAGAAACTTGCTCCACAGGAACGCGAAACGTCATTCTGGGTGAAAAACAAACAAAGCTCGCGTTGTTTATCGCCGGCAAAGAGGCTCCATCGATGCACGGAGTCAAAAACAGGTGTATGAAGAAAGCACTGTGATGCGGAATGACGGAAAGTTTGCGTTCTCATTCGCGGCGAGCACGACCCAAGGCAAGGCGTCGTCGAGGTCTGGTCATCTTGGGCCGAGCTCAGGCGTTTGGGGTCAAACGACGAACCGGGAATGGCGTTGTCTTGCTCTTTCGGGGAATGCAGGAAGACGAAGGTAGTAGGACCTGCAGAAACAACACTTTGGGTGAAAAAAAATGCTCTGAGCAATTTTACTGCTAAGGCCTGACGTGGGTCGCCAAGGCCGAAACCAGCTGATACTTTCGGGGGGCAAAATGATTTCAGCCTGTTGTTCTAGCTAACAACCATACATGTTTTTGAAAATTTCGGACCGGGAGTGGGCAATCGCCCGGTTGCCCTCCTGGTTGTGGGTCGCTACGGAAAGCTTCATCGACTCAGACGCATGACTAATGCAAAACAGCAGCAACTTGCCATTGGTTTGGCGCTACGGGCAATCGAAAGTGCTGGACTGGAGCTAATAGTTTTCTTAGCAGGTTGCTTCACAGACGATCTTTGGTAAACTACCTGTACTCACCATTCTTTTTATTATGTCTCTAAGCAACTGGCTCTACAAACAAAGCGAAAGTTCTCAGTGAATTAGCCTTACATGAACAGGGTTGGTTATTGCGGTTGCCGACAAAAAAAAGAAATTTTCAAATACTCACCTTTGTTTTTCTTTGTCGCATTAGAATATGCTACGTTTTCCTGTTTTTTTCTTTTGTTTCTTGACTTGTTTCTCGGCTAGCTTCTTCTCTTTCTCGTGTCTCGCTTTTAGTTCTTTGATTTTCCGCTTCATTAGATTTTTGTCGTTTTTATCAATGATTCCCATCTCCTACAAAACAGTAGTTATGGTAAGCATGATTGCAACAAAACCCGACCAATAGAAATTTCTGTTCAAGGGTTGCCAAAATAATGCGCTGGAAGACTTGCTCAACCATTGTCTTGGTTTGACAATAGAAAACCGCAACCAGCAAGATTACTAGAACGACGCCAGAGCGCCGACTGATGTTTTACCTCTCAGTGGATTCGATACACTTGAGCAAATTCTGGTAAGAATTCCAAACCAGTAACAACTCCTTCCTAGTTTATGTTCAATTATGCCGTGCACATTATTATTTGTGAACACACAAGAAACATGCAGGGCACAGGGTGTTACAAGTTTTTTTTATCAATATGTAATCCATGTTGACCATTTTTTTCAATTGATCTCAGTGTAAAAACAACTCAAAAATGTGTCTTTAAGGTTTCATGTGTTTGTCCTTTCAGCAGGGACATCTAGGAGTTTCTAGATATCCCTGCTTTTCAGGTATGAAAATGGCATTCACTTCCAAAGAAAAGGCATTCTGTGCGCCAGATATGCTCAAACAGTCGAACAAGACTGTGCAGCGTGTATTTGCAAGCGACTTGCATCAAACGCAAATAGCACAAAAACTTAAAAGCTGTTCGTTCAATTTCGTTCGTTCGCTGTTCAATGCTGCTCGTGTACGACCAAAACATCTGCACGACCCACAGTATCGGAAAAGGCAATTGAGAAATGACGCCCCACAAGCTGTACCTCGTTCAGGCCTTAAAAACGGATGAAAACCAAAAGCGCAGGAATTTATGCGTTAATGTGTACGAGAAACTTGAAAACGAGCTTGAAAGACGTTTCATTATCAGACGATGCCACTTTTCATGTAAATGGCCCAATCACCAAACATGACGTCCGTATTTGTGGAGAAAAAAATCCCCATGCCACGATTGAGCACACGAGTGTCTCACCAAAAGAAAAGTGTTCTGTGCGATCTCAAAGAATCATCTTCATGGCCCGTTTTCTCTGGGGGTGGGAAACGTAACTGGCGATGTTTATCTGGAAATGCTTCAACACTGGTTGTTTGATAAGCTGATAACAAATGAAGGTGAAGAATTGCCTTTTAAACAGGACGAGGCTCCACTTCACTAGAAGCTATCTGCACGGGCTTATCTCGATGATAATCTACCAATGAGATGGACTGGGCGTGCTGCTGATGAAGACAATGTGCTGTTAAAATGGCCGCCAGGTTCGCCTGATCTGACACCTTGTGAAGCTTACTTAATTTCTTACGCCTACAGTAAGTGCTTAACCTGACACATACATCTCAATGCTAACATAACTTTTGCAACACCCTGTACAACGAATGGGTTTGACCCGCGGCGACGTCTTGGCCAAGCGCAAATCAACCGGAGTGTTGAAAAACAAGAACGCCGCAGGTTGAATCGAGGGCGCAGAATAACTCGTCCTCATCAAGATTCAAAGCGCTTCATAAATTTTAAATGTGGATTTCCTCACGAAAGAGATAACTGGCCGAAGTCTGGCACAGTCAAGAGCTAGACCTTTGCTATACAAACAACCCTCAGCACTGCACAAAACTGTGCAGTTGCCACAACAACACTCACCTTCATCTTGTCGTTGTCGACGCCAACCACTTTGCTGCCGTCAATCTTGTGGACGAGGAAAATCTGAACGTAATGACCCAGCTCGACCGTTTTCAGCCACGCAGCCACGTCCTCGCAAGTCCACGCGGGAAGCGACAAGGCAGGGCTTGATGTCTCGTTGTGGGGGTTCAGTCGTCTGTTAGCTTCGATGGACCCCTGTGTGAATGCCATGCGCTGCTCTTAAAGTTCTCATCACATAGATTTCCACAGAAACCCTTCTGAATCGCATTCTGCTATAAGTCGTGAAGAATGTATTGTCAAATAAAACGGGATAAGGAGTACATTAAATATTTTAATAGCAATTAAGAACATTTAGCTTTCAAACAAATGCATCAAAGATGCAACCAATACGCGTTAGGTAGGGATATCAGCAGCGTGCAGTGCAATATAAGGCAGGAGTGCTCAAATAGTCAATCGCGATCTACTGCTAGACCGCACAGTGATCGCAGATCGACCGCTACAGGTCCAGGAAAAATGAAAACATTTTTTTTCTACAGTGTCTTCTCAATAATGGTCTATTTGTGTTAGAATTGTTTTTAGATGCTAACTGATGATAAGCTGTATTTGCGTGAATAAAAATTGTTTCTAGCTTTTTGCACATTTGGCGCCATTTTTTGGTTGCCATCCATAAACAATTGAACGCTTTTGGCTCTAAGTTGGGCACTTCCTAATAATTCGTTACTGCTTATGCAGTTACGACTGTTTGTCACATCGCTCATCGTGCGGATTGGCGAGGTGCATTTTTGATATAGAGAGGGTTTGTCATGTGATGGCTAGTGGTTGTGTGACAACAAAAAATATTGTGTGGTTAGTAACTGCAGGGTGGAGGTTTGCGATGTTGGCACGGCAGTTTTTTTAAGGCGTTTTGAGAGGCCGAAATGGTCCCACAAATTTTTCCAACGGTCTCTCAAAATAAAATAGAAAATCGCTTCATTGCAACCATCAAAATACACTAGAACCTCGCTTTATGACCATTTCGATATTCAAATAAATGGTTGCGGTCTCTCAATATATCTTTACGGTCAGAAAGGTCAAACCTTTAAAAAAATCTGGATTCATGAGCTCTCGGGACGTTGCGGGCTTGAAAAGTAGATTTTGGGCCATAAACGTTTGCGCACTCGTGCTATAAAAGCTTTAGTGTGTAAACACCACTTGTTTTTGTATACTCAGAACACACACTTGACATTTACGAATTTTACCTTAGCTGTAAGGGTTTACGAGCAAAAGGTGACATGGCCAACTACACTGCAGCGACAAACACTGGACCTGTCAAGCGTTGATTTACTCAACCACCTGCTCGTGCACATCACATTAAATATTTATCCGATGGCTGACTAGGGTATCTACATTCAGCAATGTTAGCGTGGTCGGAAAAACTGGAAGTGTTGCAAAGTGGTTGGTACTGCGACTGCCTCAAACTGGCGGTGCACGAAAAACAAGCCACCAAAATACCAAGTTGATGTGGATCTTTTACAGCTACCAAGGTTTCGCGTTAACTTTGTCTATTGTGCGCATAGGGCAAGGCAACTATTGCTGGTTGCTAGGAACGAGACTTGACGATCGTTGTTTGTTATAAAAAATGAAGAACTTAAACACTGTGCTGTATTTCCTCAGCAAGCCAAAAGAATTATTATTGCAGAATTGGATGGGCGGGAACAGAGAGTCGGGTTCATGGATATTAAAGGTGTAACTGATTGAAAGCAGAGGTTTGATTTACTGCGAAGCGGATCTCACACAGGGTTGCAGCACGCTCATCAAGATAATGGCGGCGGCTGATTGCGTCTGTTTTTCTCCGAAGTTTTTATGCACGCGACTGCAGAAACGCGATTGACTTGACAGGTGGGTTCAAGATGGTTTGAACGAAATCAGCGCAAGACCACTGCCAAAAGCAACCAACACCATGAGTTCAACGAAAACCACCTGGCACTGATTGTTGCCACAAAATATAGGAATCAATGCGACTTTTAGAAAGCGACTGGCGATAAACCAGGAACCAGGGGCGCCCCCTTAAAACCTACGAATGTAACTTTATTGACCATTATTTTTTACAATTCGGAAAACAGCATTCGCGATATAAGGCTATTTTGTCGTCCACTTACTGCTTTGTCGCAGCAGTGTTGTTTAGTATACTTCGCCCCTCTTACAGTAGCGAAGGCGTTATGAGACTTGACTACCAAATATTACTGAAATCGCCCCCCCTAACCTCACTGGCTGGATCCACCACAGGCAGGAACGAAGCGTCGTAAAAAGCTACGGCAATAATGCTACAGGTGCCCGAAAAAAACGAAACGTTATAGAGTAAGCTGTTAATCGTCACTAGTGTTGCTGCCAGTGTTGCCACTGCTCAGTCGCGTTAACATCAGATTGTTGCCTCTTTCAACATCAGATAACATCAGGTTTTTACATTGCAGTTTAATATAAGCTTAATGCTTCTATTATCAATAAGTGCGATAACCCACGTTGAATCCAAAACAGAGAGAGGTATCGTCATTAAATGGAAAAGTTGGTTATTTATGCGTAACATATGTTATTCCGCTTCCCAATGCTATGAAGAGAGCCTCTTCAGTTTGGAGCAATAAACAAACACACAAGAGGGTGAAACATTGAGTAAAGAAACTTAAAAATCATGAAGCTAACTCATTTTCATCCTAAAAGTACAGAAAATTTTGGAAAAAAAGCAACAGCTCTGTCAACATCAGATTTGTCGCCAAAACATCAGACATCAGAAATTTTTCTCAAAACATCAAATCTGACGGTAAAACATCTAAAGTGGAAACACTGGTTGCTGCAATCGAGTCAGCAGTTACCAAACATGTCTGGCGACCTTAATACGCAGTGTTTCTCTCAACAAATTTGAATGATGTTCGACAGAGCAAACGTTTTATGTGAAGAGAAACAACAACCAGCAGAGGTCGCTTTTGAGCAGTTCCGTTTGTCGTATCTTCGAAGACTTTTTCCACGTTTTAATTCCGCTGCCGTGGTAAGTGACAAGGGATCGACAACTTCACTTTCAGAAAAAAGGGTAACGTCTCAGATCAATGTAGAATGGAGAGAACAGCGTAAAATCGCTGAACAGTCATAAAAAAACATGCTCCATGCAACAGAAAACAAAATCGCATGTTGTTATGCAAGTGCAGGAGAAAAGATAACTGAAGTTGGAAACAGCAATTGTTACTGTTGCAAATCTGCAAAACCTAGACGTTAAAACGGCTTGTAAAGCATTTGAAGTACAACATCAGCAGTCATGGCAGCACCTCACCTCGGACGAAACAGCGGAGACAGTGGAAGCGGCTGAAAGAGGTCGGGCGGCGCCGTGGCTGGGGATCGGGGCGTGTTGTTCGAGCACCGGACCATCAGTTTCGGTGATCGAGTCCTCGGCTTGATCGGAGTCCTCCTTCACGCGACATCACGGAAGGTCATGCAGGTTACAGGCATGCGAGATCACGGAAGAACAGAAAAGAGGCAGGCGCGCGTTTCGCCAATTCCTTCAGCACCGGGGGTTTCAACCGGTGTTGGTGACGACAACAAACATGGGGCGATTAAACGTTTATGAGGTATTACTACGCGTTGACATATAAAGGTCAAACGCCATAACGAACATTGCAAATTCACTCACACGAACGCTGGTTTGAAATTGCAAGTCAAAAAATTCGGCAAATAGGTTGGTCTGTGAAAGCTGGTTACAGCGCGGTAGGGTCTTGGCGCAAATTCGATTTCTGGCCACTTTCGTTTCGGTGTCCTTGTTTTTCAGCGTTCGAAATAACGTCAGTGAGGCTTGGAGCAGCCGGAAGATGCCATCCGAACAGCAGACCGAACCCATCGTTTCAAACGGCAGGACACGAAACGAGCGCTTATTTGTCAAGAAAGCGTCACTTGTCGGGAAAGACGCGCCAGCATCAAGAGGCGTAGACAGGAAACACCACAGCAGCAAGCGCAAGAAGATGCAGGCAGTGTTAAACGCATTCTCAGGTGTTAAACGACGATCGCAACGAGTAAGCCAGACGACAGCAGGCCGGATCGACTCACGTTCAGCGCGCGTCGCATTCTCAGCCGAATCGAAGGCGAATCTTCTTTCTTGAAAGGCATCGGTGATTCCCCCATTTCGGTCACCAATTCCTGGGGTAGAACCGGAACGCCAGCGACCGGATTCTTCCCGGATGGGTTGGATTTGAAAGCGGATCCCGGGTGACTGAAATCAAATTCAAAAAATGCTTATACTCATTATATAATCTGATAATCTATAATCTTATAAACAAATCAAGCTTTGCACATTTTACAAAAAAGAGTTTAAGTGAACACGCCGCTGGCGATATTCACACAGAAAGCGCTTCACATCGCACAGCGCAGAAAAGACGCTGTAGCTTTTTGGGGATGTATGATTGCACAAAGTACACTCTACCGCTTACCCACATCATGACACTGTGCGTACACGTAGCTCGCCTAAAAGAGATGTTGCCAACGAGCATTACGAAAACTAGAAGAACTGTTAGCGCTGACGTTGCAGCGCAAAATATACGAAGCCTTACGTTGAGTTGGGGATGCCGCGGCGGGTCAGTGGGCTGCCGTGCAAGTTCTTCAATTCCTCCTCATCCTCGCGATTGATGTCTGCGTCGCCCTGCGCAGCGAAGCAAAACACTGGCGAAACGCGCGACAAGACGTCCGAACCAGTCATGTGGCCAAGTAGCATTGGCCAGCAATTTGCGAGTAGATCGTTTCTTCAGAAATAAATGAAGTGAAAAAATTCGCCTTCTTGTAGAGGTTGAACCGCAGCGCTCACAAATTATTGCGGCGAGTTGATTTCAAGACACATTGTCAGGAGCGCACCGCTTTGAAATTTACCAAAAAAATACATCAAAAAAACCTTACATATTTCACATTCGTAAATAGCCTACAGATGGCCGCATTCGGATTTTTTTCAGAAAATTTCCAATCGGTACAGAATATCACAGCAAGGATCACAAGCCCAGAACACTGTCAAACATCTCCTTACTTGCATCACCTGTTGATAAAAAACTCGATCGAAATTTCCTGCGGAACTGGAACCGAACTACAGTAGGCAACGAATCTAGCATTAGAAATCCAAATGGACCTCTGAGTGCGACCTTTCGACACAATTCTTTGCGATAACGCAAAAAGCATATCTGTCTTTAGCAAAATCCGGCAAAGTTAGTTTGCAGGCATTCAACTTCCCTCACTCGTGCTGCTCAAAACGTTGCACCCTGTGCTACGAAAACGTAAAATTCGAAACGCACAGTTGGCACGAAATTGCCAAAAGCATGCGCTGCAGTACAGCATCGTGTTGTGAGGTTGGGCAATGTTATTAAGCGCTCTGAAAAATAAGGTGGAAGTTGCGCGCGAGGTGCACTTTCACGGATGGCGGTGTTTGGCACCGTTCTCACAACCAAACTCAAAAAAATATTGCTTCAGTGTTAATCCCGGATCAACACACTCACACTGCTTGCAGAGACCGCCTTCATATGACGTGGTCCTTTCAACAACGCTCGGTATTTCAGTGCTGATGTGTCGAGCGGCGATTGGTCATCGTCAAGAGACGGATGAAACAGTTCCGGCCTCTGCTTTGAAACAACAGAGTTGGTGAGACGCACAGTAGCTAGTCCAAAAATGTCAACCGGGCTCAAAGTACAATGGCTTTAAGAATCGAGCAGGACACCGAACTGCGGTATATCATAGACGCATGGGCGTCGCAACATGCCTTAAATTTTGGGTTGAAGGAACACTGGAATGATCATCTGGAGATTGTGCCGGGTGACGCTCATTTGAGGTGCTCGGTGGCAACGAAACCGATATGCGACCCAAGACCATACGATACAAGACCCTGGTAAATTTGATTATAATTTGGTATTTCAACACTTGACGTAAGTTAAAACGTATTTCACCCGTCCAGGCTTCTGTCGAAATGCTAGAGGAGTTTCCATGCTTTCTAGACCGTCATTGTGAGGTGCAACCGAAATTCGTAAACAGCCAATTACGATTCGTTTTGATCAAGTTAGAATGTTACTTTTGCTTGAATTTACCGCCACAAAAATCTTCTACACCAACCAGCATTTCCTTATCGAAAAAGGGTAGATGAAAAAAGTTCAATATTGGGGAAGTTAACTGATGAAGGTCAATAATTAGGCATGGGTTAAACCAGCGGAATTCTATAATTTGTTAAGAATACGCCATCTTTCGCTTATCCTATACGTGTATGACGAAGGTCTTTAGTGTATCATTGCCATCAAGTAGACAGCAGTGCATCCTTGACTGGGCACAGGCAGCGTGCAGATTGCCTGCTTTGACTGAATATGCGCATCCAAACTGGCACAAATGATTCGTGAGCATAAATTTACTGTTGGGTGCGAGCAAGTTGTTACACACGTCAGTGATTAGCAAGGAGCCTTGTCTGCGTCTATCAACGAAGCATGTTGTTAGCATTTCGGTAAAAATACAGATCTACTAACTCGAGCAAAGTATAAGCGAATTGTTGTAACAACCAAGTACCTCTTAGACCTGTGACGATCCCCATCCTGAACAAGTTCCTCGCCCCCAGTTTGGTAAAACAAAGACTTCAGCAGCACTGTCCGGTAAAAAGCAAACTACGACCTAAGCAAGCTCAGCAAGTAACATCACTCGTGCTGCTTATTACCTCTGAGCTGGGTATTCTGTTTCGCACGTTCGCTTCGCTTCTCGAGTCCAGCATATCGTCTAGACTGGCGATCAGGTTATCGAAAGTCTGACCAACGGACGTCGGGTTTTCGTTGGAGGCAGGAACAGGTGAATCTACGATCGAAGCAAAGTGCACCAACGTGCTGCGAGTTCACTGCAGTTATCAGTTATTTTCGGATTCGGGGTTTTCAGCTTCACTTTGACACAAAACTTGAAAGCAGGAAATGTTTGCACACGGTTCACATTCTACTTTTTGGCTGAATTTTCTGGTAACACAATAAAACACAACGACAGCAAGCAGACTCAGCAGCGACTGTTAACCATATAACCACATTTAAGTTTCAAATCAAGACCTACTTTACATTACGGCGGCAAACCGATTTTGGGGCAACGGCATTGTGAAAGTTAATTTCGGCAGACACATTGTGATATTCTAGACCAGGGGCGGGCAAACATTTTCTACGGAGGGCCACATTGAAGATTTTATTGCTACCGAGAGCCGCATGCTGGTATTGCATATATTACATCTATAATCGCTTTGAAAACTTAAAAAAGTTTTTACATGAACTACCACAAAATGAAGGTAACAGTAGTCACTTCCGGTTGTGTAAAAATGCGGTGTCGAATGAAACGTGTGGAAAAAAAGCTTGATAATTCTAATCTAATCGATAAAATTACTTTGCACATATTTGGAGCCTATGCACGTGCGACTGCCCTGCGGGCTGCACAAAATGCTCTCGCGGGCCTTAGTTTGCCCACCTCTGTTCTCGACCAGGGGTGCATAAATTGCGGCCTTCGATAAAAATGTACACGGTCGTGCACACGTAATTTAAAATATAAGTTATGGCGGCCGTGCATTAACAAAGTCTCTTTGTATCCTGTATCAGGATACTTAGTAGAAAGACGTCAAACACATAAGTGGAAGCAGGCTAGGCTCAGTGTGTGCACGTGGAACAGAAGCAATTAAAAAAATAAGATGTATCTGGAACTCAAAAAAACATTTACTCTGTTCATATTTGATGCTAAACTGAAATAAAGTGCTGTTTGAACCAAGTTTAACACTCCTCACGCCAGCAAAGACCTTGGAAGAAAACCTGCATCTTCAAGTCAAACTTCAGGGCTGACTAGGAAAACCACCCGTAACCGATTAACTTAAAGACCTTGTCAGGTAATTGCGCGACCCATCAAGGCCGCATTTGAGGTTTGGTAGGTCGTACAATTATTTAGGATTGCGGTTAACGTGCTGTATGAGAAATTGTAGCTCCAGTCAAAAACACTTAGATCTTTGGTGTGGTTGTGCTACTACTGTATCTTCAGGTGCGTGTGCATACTGTGTTTGCGAGTTAGGCCGATTTCGGGCCTGCGCACAACATTTTTTCGCGACGACGGTCACTTTGTCGCCAATAGTGTTGAAGCAATCGACTTCAAGGAAGAACTATGAATCGTGAATTATTTAGTCATGTTAGTTTGTTACGCCACCAAAACCCGCAGTTGCACGTATCTCGACTCACTCGGTAAATTTAGCTTTCGAACCTTAAATTGGGCTTCAAAAATAAATGTCGAACTGGGGCGGGGTTCAGGCTTCAAAACGTGGCTGTGATAAATTCCTGCGCTTGCGGTTAATTAGTTGGTTACTTGACATACCGCGGTTGGCGCCCTGTTTACTTTGTTCGTCTTGTAATAATCGTGTGTGGCCTTGAAGGCGTGCTGGTGTGTTTGTACTGTTTGGTTCTGCGTTTCAGAATGTATTAGTGCTCTACATTCAAATAAAACCAACCAATGTTTGCTGATGATTGCGTTCAGTTTACAATTCTGCTGCATGGTCCCCATAATAGTTTTATTTTAAGAAAAATAAGTTGTAGAAAAATTTAAGAACTTTTTTCCTGCAGTCAATTTTGCTCCAAACTTTGCAGGGAGGCGTAAGATATATGTATGAGCTAATTACATGATTTTAAGATAATTTCTGTTTGTGAAGCGGGATTTCTGTGACCTCAAAGAAGAAGGAAAAAATACCTGTTTTTAAAAGTTTTACTAATGTAGACACGAAAATTGGCACAAGTTTTTTTCATAAATCAGTTTGAGTGACAGTTTTTGCGAAAGAACAATTTTTCGAACGTGCATAGTTTTAGCTGCACAACACTTTGAATCAAATCACTATAGTTATTGGAAGGAGCAAATATTACATTATAACAAGCGTTGTGTACCACCCTTTCCATCAATGCCCAAGATTTTGATGTAACTCATCCGGTTAGCAACTTGTGACCAAAAAGTTGATCCTGAAAAACTATTTGTGGTGATTCGGTCCGAAAAGTTAAGCGGTTGCTCAGCGATGTCATGATGAAGAAAGCTCTTTTCACTCGTTAGTAGTGCAACAGCTTTGACTAGCACTGGCATTGAACTTTTACCACCGTTCGGAAACACATTATCAGCAGGAACTTTTTCAATTTAAACAATGCACCGACTTCTGGGAGGTGGTAGCAATTAGTTATGTTAGTAAATTTCGTTTGCCGGTTTAGTTTATGGTGACGGGAGTCCACCTCACGTTTTCCAAGGGTTTCGAATATTTTCGTTCAACACCCCTACAAAACACGCACAAACACACCAAACTCCAACACACATGCAGCACGAATGCAACAACACCCACACGCAAGCAGTACACTGCATTGCAAGCAAGGAACAAGATAAAACACGCACTTTAAATCGACTTACAACCACGTACCTATTCCACCAGCTGCTAAGGAAGGGAAGTATTTCTTCTGGTGCTGCTGGTAAGAAGGCACAACATGCGGGAAGCCTGTCTCCTTCGAGCGATTGCTGTTGTTCCGATTCGTCCCTTGGAGCTCGTTCTCTCGCAATATGCGCTTTAGGTCGTTTATCTGTATCAAACTAAGGGTTTCAAAGAAGCATCGCGGCGCTTCGCGCTACTGAAGCGCCTGAGACACACATAATCGGGCAAGACGTTTTCAGCGAATCGAACTACAAATCATAAGCATCAAACCGTGCCAGTTAACGCCAAGTGATAAAAGTTGCGATTCTCACAGATAACGTAGAACAGTTCTGTTAAGGTTAAAATTCGAAGCAAGTTGTAAAAGTTGCCAACCAACGCTGTGTAAGCGAACCTGCTGCTCGAGTTGCTGCTTCTCCGTCGCGTGTGTCATTTCAATGCTTGAGATCTGAAGCTGAAAGTTGTTTTCACGCTTCAGGAATTCACCTTCCCTGCACAGAATGGGCACATGAGTTCATTCACGTTAGCTGCACCGCAATTTGGTGGAGTCCAGTAAAAGGGATGACCTGTACTACGCTTTATGGTAAGCTGTATAATAAACAAAGCATCACCTGACCGAGGTCAAGCAGCGATTTATTTGTGACATATAATCATCCACCAAACAAACAGACTGTTTGGCAGTGCGTTGACCATGATAATTAACTAATGTTTGCTGAAATGTAAAAATGTTTGTAGAAAATACAGTAGTTAGCACATACGATGTAAATCATTTCTCTGTTACAACCGTCGAACAACCCACTGAAAAACAGTGAAATTTGCGCACTCGTATGTGGTAGTGTAGGTGAACTACGACGAAGTACCAGTACAAAACCGGTTAAAACCGCCTTTCACCAACAGTTGCATCCTCACTGAACAAAACCACGTTTCAAAAGGGGGGGAATTATCAACATCAACGAGAAAGTTTTCAGAAAAATATCCTAGACTACTTCGACAGGTTGTTAGTACACACAGTACACACACCTTTGCTGAAACTCCTTTATCAGCTTTTTCGCTTTGTTGTACTTCTTGTCGAGCAAAGTGACTTGTTCTCGTGCGCCCTCCAGCGCCATCTCAGCTTGCTTCAGCTGTGCCTGCGCCTCTCTGTTCGATCTCTCCCGTTCCGCAAGCTGCGGACGTGGAACATAGTTGGACGAACACGTGCGGAGACGAGAAAACGCACCAGTATTCGAAGGTAAATGCGTTCGAGGCTCACCTGTTCGCGCAGCTGTTGGAGCTCCGCTTCGGCATCTTGGTTTCGCTGGAAGAGATCCTTGACCTTGGAGCGGAAATCATCGTCGGCCATCGACTGCAAGAGCTCGTCCTCGTTGTCGTAAGCGCGATCAAATACCTGGCACGGCAGAGCACGTGGATGTCACGAGTTGAACAAAAAAGATAGAAAGACAGTAGAAAGACTAGTAGCGTCCGGGTAGATTTGATACTGCATTACATCTGCTCATGGTCAAACTCTTACATGGTCTTATTTTATGAAAAAAAAGAAAATCATCACACTAACCACTCCGTCAGTCAATACGATTTCGTTGCAGTAAGCAGTAACATCTACATCAATGTCAGGTGTACAAACCTCCGCATGAGAAAGATGGTCGTTCAGCTCTTCTCTCTTGATCTCAGTTTCATCAATCTGGTTTAAAAACGAAGTTAAGCGTTTGTCGTTCTACGTTTTATCCAACCGGGGAACGACGCCGTGAGTTAGACGAGGGACATTTGTGGAATTTATTGCGAGACAGCTGTTGCACTGGTTCACAGTAAGTTTCACAAATTCCAGTCCGCCAATAGAAATAGTCTTAATCAATTAACTTCCTACTTTGCACCGCGCAATTCACCAAACATGAACTAGCCTCCGAAAATGCTATGATTGCCCAATTAAATATATGCACAACTTCCGGTAGCAAACCAACAATTTTTTGTCTATACATCAAACACTGATCCTTTGCATGCAGGAAACAAACACGTAATAGATACAAAACCAATAGTTATGTTAGTGTGTTATGAAGTACACTGACACACAAGATCGAAAACAACAAGAGTTAGACCCAACTTCAAAGTTCTTAAAACCTGAACTACCTTGCAGCTGGCAGAATACTGTCCGTATGCTACGTGAATTTTAACATCTGAACCAATCTAGTGATGCACGCAGAGCGGTGTTAATATTTATTGTTGTTGTTAAGATAACACAAGCTATAGCAACAAAAGACCTTTGCAGAGCGAAGTTTGCTCCGATGCTAAGACCATACTTTGGTGCTGACTTAATACACAGTGAGCCAAGAAAGAACCGACACAGCTCGACCAATGCCAACTAAAAGGCATTTTACATTTCCAATCTTATGCAGCTACCGAAGAACCTTCATCCAAACCATAAATCTATGCTTTCAACACAGGGCTGACAGCCCGCAGGACTTCTCTGCAGCTGAAGAAACCAAGAGATCTTTGAAAAACAATGCACGCAAGGATCGTATGCACAAGGAACAAGGCTCATGCACGGTTAATATCCCAGACGAAGACTGGGCAATGAAGAGAATCTGATTAGTACAAACTAGATCAATGCACGTCAGGATTGAGCAACAAAACAACCACGATTAGATTTACTATTGGGCCATATCGCTACGTGGCAGGAGCCCACACGCAGGGAAAAAAGCTGTTTCTGGCAGCAACTTCTTTCAGGCAGGTAGTTATTTTTTTGAACCTATGGCACAGCATAAAACTTCCAAGGACTGGCGTCTGAAAAGACATAGACACAACGACTGCAAACAACTACCACGACAAGCAAACAAACACGCTACCAAATCGGCTGCCCACAACAATCCACATGAAATTTTGTCGCGCATGTACCTTGAGCCACGAGGAGCCTCGTCAGCATCAGCCGGTGGGTGACGTTGGAATGATAAATAGGTGACACACGCAAATGAATTTAAACGACGGAGTTCACTCCTGCTGCATCTTACAACAGAAGTGCTTCGAATGACAATTCCTCCACTTTTTCCGGGCACTGGAGATCGCTCCAGCGAAATGACCTTTGACAGCGATGCTGCAAATCACTGCAACGCTACGAGGAAGTACACCTGGACCACCACGGCGTTTATTAGAACGCGACATTCAACGTCATCCAAGCACCTTTACAAGACTTTAACAGGTGGACACGACATGTACTGTAACATACTGAACAGGTGGCAATTCACTGCATAGCATCAGGAGCCAGGTTCACTGAGAAGCGAACACAGAGTGAACAGGTGAACGGAGACATAACAAACAGTGCATCGAAATGGTGTTAACAGCTGAGCAAAAAAGCAGCATAGAAGGCTGTGCATTTGCATAATAAAGTACAAAACGTTAAAGCACGCAGTCTGGCTTTGGTCCGGACAAGGCTTCAGTGAATACGAAAGCTACTAAACTAACAAACAGCAAGAGAAAAAAGGCAAGCTACACGCTTCACTGATTAGGACACGCCTGGCAGAGGGTCGCTCGATTCAGCAGCTGGATTAAAGTCTGTGTAAGTTTGACGCGCGCGCTGTTAATAATTCCGACGACGCACTGCGACATTGTCCTGGGCAACACGCGTTCGCGTTCCCGTGATCCGGAGTGCAAGACTTCACTGCAGCAGAGCGATGCGGCGGATGCCCAGGACCGGGAGACATCTTTTCAAATTTGGCTATTCGTTGCTTGACCTCGCAATTTCGATACTGCGCCGCTTTGATCGGGTTGAGAGCCGACGCTCGCGTTTTCGAACCCGGGAGCGTTCTCGCAGGCGTGGGACGTAAGCGCGCGCTACCGGTGCTCAAAGCCTGAGGCCGTTCGAGACGGCGACCGTGTTTCTTCTTGTAAGCGGAAATCATCTTTCTTGATTCGCGCAAAAGTCCCAAAGCGGTGAGGTCGTTGTATTTCCCAGCGCCGTGAGGGGGGCCAACCTTGGACAACACGTTTCGTTAAAACGAATTATCATGCCCGGTCAATTTTTCACACTGTTTTGCAAGAGGTGCGGTTAGCTCAAGCTCAGCATGCGAGTTAAGAAGGTCAGTATCGACACAATACGAACCTTTCGTCTCGATTCAATCTGCTCCAGCGACGGCGTTTCATCGCAACCGTTAAACGTCATCCTCAAACCGTCAAAATCGGGGTTTCTATTTTCGACCGACACGTGACCACGATGGGCCAATCTCTGCGTTTTCATTGTTTCCACACTGTCGTTTCGCACCATTGATCGCCCGTAATGCGGCGCGGGCAGTTTCCTAGGAGTTTCACCCGGCTTTGGCCCGGCTGCGGAGTGGAAGCTTTTCCGAGCGCTAACCCCCGTCACCGGTCGCTGTGCAAAAGGGGATTAGGTATGAAATTACAAGAGATGAACCACTGAAGCTTACTCGTAAGAAATTGTGCGGTCGTTCGTAAGAAATAAGTACGAGTTTATGAAGCTTAAGACAGCATTTTCGATATCCTTGATAGATATGGCTAAAGGTACGAATGTCTTAGTAGACTCGTAGAGACAAGCTGCGGCGCAGGTTAAGCACTGTGCACTTGACAACCCAGACTGGTGGAATGCGACGTACGTATAATTCGGTGAGTTTCACTTTCGGTAACTGCTACGCAGGGATGTGGTGCTAACAAAAAGGGTGTGGGAACGCATCCAAAAAATATCCATTTTAAAACAGCTTTAAACTCATTTTAAAGCAAAACGTGAAAAAGGTGTGGGAACGCCGTTCCCACGCGTTCATGTCCCACTGCACCCCTGCTGCTACGGAATAAACAACTTCGATAGTCCGCTGATTTGCACACGGAAGCTCGATGGTGAGCCACTGTTCGGTGGTTACCGGGAAAGCAGATGGAACGACTTAACAAACGGAGTGAACTGCCCCTTTGAACACTGGCGCCGGGTACTGATTTGTAATTACGAGCGGTAACGTTCAATGTCCAGATATTTTTTTGGCTTCGAATACTAACGAAGTCCAGTCCCACTCACGTTGGTTACATGCTCCACAATTAAATTTCAGGGTACTAAGCTGCTATCGTGTAAAGTACACGTCTAGCTGCAGCGTTTTTTTGTGTCCACTGCTGCTATGATTGCAGGAAATAATGCGAACAAATTTTAGAAATTTTGCTGAATGGTCTCTTTGAAAACAGCAAGATGTCAACGATCTCCACGCGTTCGACATTTTCTGTACTGATATTTCATCAGAAATCGTTTTAACATTGTTATTCATCTGTTTCGAGGAAGTTGTGAATAAAAGTTATATTTGTCAACAATTTTTTCCGAAAGCCAAGTCCTTCGTCGAAATTAACCATACAAGTGAAGCCGCACTTAGATGGTCTTATTCACAGATGTTGTGTGCAACTTAACATAAAAATACGAGCAAAATTTACATTGAACTGATTTGCAATTTGCCACAACATTCCGGCGTTATATCGTTATCAACTCGATACATTTCTAGACTGAAGCCGATACACCTCTCGTGGCTCTTCAGTCAAAATCACAGCAGCAAAATATAAAGCAGCCCTTGCTAAACCAGCAGGCCAGTGAAAACTACTATGTTTATGGTGTAGTTGCTAGTTAGCACGTAAATCTTTGACACAATGTAAGCCCGACCTATCATATTTGCCATCTTGTCCAACCTGCGTGTTTGGGTTGAACAACCCGCTTTGCCAACTGTATCAATCTGCACAGTCCACCTTTCTGGTGTCACCACGTGGTATAAGACATTCAGGTTGCGCTCAGCACTCCAAGTTCCAATAAAATAGACTTTCAAGAATAGTTCTTGTTGCGTGTACAATAAACTCGCTAAACCAGTGGTTTTCTACCCTTTTTGTACCGCGATCTATTACAGCAGCCCACAATAACCCAACGACCTCCCCATCTAAAACTTGAATAAAGTAAATGTGATACAGCTGTGTACATAAAATTGTACTCGCGGCCCCTTGAAATATGGTTCGCGACCCCTCGGGAGTCGCGACCCAGGTTGAAAACACTGTGCTTAACCAAACTCATTTTTAGATCACGGTGAACATTCATTTTACTCTGTTTCAAAAACGAACATTTCATAACATTGCTTCATACGTTTGCTGTATATCCTGAGAGGTTACATTTTTTCATACAATCTTTCTCGTTACCATGCCCGCGAGAATAGCCAATTAAGCGATCACCAAATAAAAATAAGACAAACGAGAATTTTTTTCACGTTCTACCGTATTCCGCATTTTATTGACACCGAAAGGAGTGACAACAAAACATAAGGTATATAGAGATTCATAACTTTTTTTGTTTAAAAGGCACAAGTGTTTATATATATTTCGGGTGCTTCTGGTTTTGCACTGAGTTTCTTTTTTAAAAACTAACCCGGTGAGTTAAGTGACCATCGGGCGGGTAAGCAAAAAACAGCATATTACACACTACTTAAGATTGCATTGAATGTTTGCTGGGGTAAATGATGTATGACAAAGGGTTGCTACAAGTTTATATCGGTTTAAGGAGAGCAAATTCTCTTAGAACGCGCAAACTCTGACATCAACAGCCTTAGTAAAATGTATAATCGAACTTGCAATGAAAAACCAAATCATGCGCTAAGGCAAAAATATGCCGAGTGTGTTTGGTCAGCTGCTGTCGGTTCGAAAATGGCAGTGACGACCGCCTCCTCAGCATCATTTCTTCGAGATAAGTAACGTGCAATGTTTGTTGCCAACTGAATCACAGATCGTTGCAAGGCATGGCAGTCTTGACTGTGACGTTATAATTATCGGGCACGACTTCATAACAAAAAGTTGGTGTATATACCAAACATGTGACATGAAAAGCATAGTTACCGAGCAGTCGAACTAAGTCTTTTGCCAGACCAATGCAGATGAGTTTGTCACTTACATCCGCAAAAGATCAGCTTTGCTCGTAACCAGACTGACGCCCCCAAAGTCTGCATTGAATTCAAGAACAATGACAGCACCGGTAGAAAACTGAAGCCGCTTACGCTGCAACCATCCTTGAGGAAAAGAATTGTTAGGACGACTGGCGAGTGTTCCCGTACCGCGAAACGTTGACCAATGGCGTAGCCACCTATTGGATATTGTGGATTTGGGGCAACAAATATAGCAGAAAGCGCTTGATGCACGCACGGGTGGTTGCAACTACAGCCGCTTATTAAATTCAAAATAGGGTAGGACGGAGGTGAATTTATTAGCAGGTTCTGACGAAGCAATTTCTTTTGCAGATTACTACTGAGACAGCACAGGTAGAATGTTGGCAAACCTAACTTTATGGCAGACCATACGGTGTATTAATCCTCGTTATAATCGCTGGAGCATTTTCTGCCAATGAGGAGAGTAAAATGAAGTGCAAATTTTTTCAGTAAGAAAAAAATCTAGGGAAGAGAAATTGAAAAATAATGGAGCAGCTATCTTCCATTGTGAACATTACTTGAAACCCATCTTCAGCCAACGAAAACCAAGATGTCTGCAGTGCCGCTAAATCACTACCGCAAATGGAGACGGAAGACACAGTTGACCTCGTGAAAGGAATTTAAAGTAAGTCCGTCAGTAAAGCACCTCCAGCCATGGCTGAAATTGAACACTGCAACTTGGCCAGACGTTGTAAGTTATAAAGTGGGAGTTCAAACGGTCAAAGCAGGGACAGACAGCTATTAGAAGAAAGGTCTTTCCAACCAGTGGTTAGAGTAATTAAAGGAAGGAGATAAGAAGTAATCGTTGAACTTTGTGAGCAAGAAGTAGATTTACAAGACACTAAAAATGGTGATGTTGTTCTCAGGTCATGGTTGCTTTATTCCAGCAGTGATTCAAGATTATAGTGTTTCTGTTGCAAGTTATTTCAATCGGAAATGATAATTTGTATTTGTTCCAATACCTTTGGTTATTTTGTGACATCTTAATCCTTGTCTTTTATCATAAAAAATCAACAATTCACAAGCAGTGTTTTGATAAATGGAATGAGCTAGGACTGCGACGTCTGGTTCATCAAGCAAACATAAAATACAGATGCAGGATGCCATGGATAAGAAAAAACGAAATGGAGAGAAATTCTTCAGAGTGTAATGAAGGTCAATATGTTTTTGAGCAAAGAAAATCTTCCTTTCATGGCCATCGTCATGACTCCAACTCAAGAAACCACATAAATTGTCTTCAAACTTTGAAACTCAAAGAAAGCAAAATGTTATTCTGTTGTCAGCAAACACCTTCTGGTAAACAACTTTCTAAAAATGGCACGACAACGTATTTTTCACCTACTATCCATAATGAGATAATTGAGTTTCTTGGAAAAAAACTTAACTCATTCTAGCTAGAAGAAATGAAGGATGCAAAGTATTTTTCAATTCTACTCGACAGTACTCCTGAGGTGTCTCATGTTGATCAATGGCTTTGTAGCGAAATACGTAAAATTGACGGCAATGAGGTAAAAAAAAAGTATTTTCCAAATTTCTTGTGCGAGAAATATTCAGATGAAATTATAAGTCTATTATTAAGCTTCAAGAAAATGGCTTAGACGTAATGATGTGCAGAGCTTCTACTCATAGATGGGAGGTCTCTTACTGAAGCATGTGCCAATTTTGTCAAAGAGTAATGGATACACGATGGATGGGGTGCACATTGCGAAGCTGTGAAAGCACTTCAATGAATTCATGACGTAGAGAGTGCATTAAACGAGATCTTTGACCGAAGAAAGATTGATACACAAGGTCAAGCTCGTGGTTTTTAGATGCAAGTCGGTGTTATTTGTTTTCTTTGTTTTTACATTTTTGGAATGAGGTTCAGGTGAAGTCTCATGATGCGCGGATCTATAGCGAAAAAGTTTGTCACCGGAGAATTGTACCCAGAAGATGAATACCTCTACAGATTTTTTGATCAATGAACGCGATGTGGCATTTGGTTTTTGAAAGCCCTGTGATCGCAATGTTGCAAAGTGGAAGCATTGGCGGATTATGAACAAAGAGCACGTATGCGGATGACGCTTATCTTTTTGCGTTATCAGTAGAAATCGATAGGTTCAATCGGCTGGTACAAATCAAAGGTTCCACGTTTTAAAGCGATGCTGCAGCGCTAGATCTGCTACAGTGGTTTACAAATGGGCGTTTATGTGACTCAACACCGCATGTTTTAAAGCTTTGCCTATAACTTTTTCTGTTCGTATTGCAAGCTGTGAAAAGAGTTTTTCAAATCGTGCTTAAGACCTACTGGAAGTTGATAAACTGTGCTTTAGATCTACTGCAGGGAGAAAGTAGGTTGCCTGAGTGATTTCATCCAGAAACTGCCTTTTGACGATATGATTTTGGAATTTGCTTCAGTAGACGCTCGACGAATTGATCTTGGAAATTTGGTGAGTATAAACTAATAAATTCTAATTTTGAAATAATGCTAGGTGTGCGTTACACCTCGTGAGTTGGTATATTTCGTGTGGTGATGAACCTTAAAAATCAGTAAGCCTAGTGTTGAGGGAGGGTGGCGTTAAAGAGGGCGACATTTCGTGCAAAAATCTCAGGTCAGCAGTTTGTGCTGCTACGCCATTGTCATCGGTAATTTACGTCTGATTACAGCAAAGATAACAAAAGGTTATCCGATGATGATAAAACTGAATGATATATACTGTACAGCTTGAGAACAATCCAAAACAACGCTATCGAAGATACAAAGCCGGTCAACTGCAACGTTTCTGACTGCGTAGCAATACACTCCAACTGCACGGCAGTGTCCAAGTTGGATATTATCAAACTGACATAAAACACCGATTTTTCTTGCTGCAAGCATGCAAATCACATGTTTGAGTAAATTTAAAAAAGACGGATCAGCGAAAACTTCAAAACGTTTGAACAAATCATCTGCTACTGGCTTTTGTGCTGGCAACCTCAACACGAGCAATACTAACTTCCTGACGCTGAACGGAAGCTGACAAATTACTAGACGTTTAGGTACTCTCCGTCCGTACAACAAGCAAGTAATGCATGAGTCGCGTGCCCGAGGATGCAATGGCTTTGACAGGAAACGCCACAGGCGGCGCAAACATATACACAAGCTCAGGTATTTGACAGACTGTAACAAAGCAGCAGTCGTGCGTTCGTGTCGACGCAGTCACTGACAAAAGAAATGGGTCAGCAGTAGCACTTGATATCACTCAAGTTTTAAGAGCAGCCTAAGAAACGACTTATGCCGATTAGTGTTTACGTGCGGTGACCGCGTCTGTTGTTGGTAACTGGTAATAGCAAACATAATTATCGCCGTAGTAACTCTTTTCTACGTTCTCAGCTGGTGTTGAAACGATAAAACCACCAACACGTGCCAACGTTTTGATAGCTTAGGCAGCTTTGACAACTATTCACACGCTTTAACACATCAGTTCACACGCTTTAACGCAAAAGAAATATTCAACACGTGCAGGAATCAACACTACCTGGACATTGTACAACAACCGTTTGACAAAAACGCTTCAAATCAGCATTTTTTCGAACTCTATCACAAAATAGATCGGAAAAGCACGAAACTTTGAAACTAACTTCTTGTCGCTTCACAAAAACATTTAAAACATACAGCAAGCCTGTTATGAATGAAAAAAAAGTCTGATTGTTTCTCAAACTTAGGTTTGTTTGCAACAAATCGATGTTTTTTTGCTCTTCGTCGCGCAGCGATTTTGCCGCTGCGTTTTTTTCAATTTTTTATCACGTGTGCTTATCGCCACTTCTCCGATTTATCAATTCTTGCCAGCACGTTATTAATAATCATTTACTGCTACCAGCGTCTGCCAACTCACACATTTTGGTTGTCAGCCAATGCCATTCTAAAACTTCTGCTTGGACGAATTTAGTTGCACAAACTATCGTAACGTTGGCTCGTTTCAGCGATTTATTATCGTTAGCAAACTTGCCGCAATTAACACCAGTTGTGCATAGAGAATAGCATAAGTACTGTACTTGGTGCACAGCCATTCCCTTTTCATGAAGTAAATGTTCACTTATTTCATGATTACAACAGTAATCATCTTTCTGCATATCTAAGGTGGTACATAGCAAAACAACCGATTTCCTAAGAAAGCAGAAGGGGACCAAATGATTTCGACAGGGCCATACAGTTTTATTGTGGATCATAAATGCGTGGTCGCTAACAAACTATTGCATGAACAATAATTTGAACCGTCAAAAGATACCGCTTGTTACGTCCCACATCCCGCCAAACGACATATGCATGACCTTCCAGCGCACACGAACATCGTTCGCGCATTGCTGGAATGTGCATGCTGCTATTAACTCACCGCCGCTCCGCTTAAGCTGTTCTCGTCCCAATTCGTAGAATTGTCGAGATTGCTCGCTGTATCGCTGCTGGAATCTTTTCTCTGCACAGAAACAACCGATCAAAGTCAGCGCAGGTAACGCTTTTACCGTAAAAACAACTTCGGCGAAATTTTGGACTAAATATTTATTTTTAGGATAAAAGTTCTCACAGCGTTTGGGTTCTTGTGTATCCAGAAAATAGGATCAAAGCATTCTTTTTTTTTGTCACGGTCCATTCGACAATCGCAGCATGGGGCCCAGCAACAGTTCTGCAGCAGATTGTCTTTACAGTACACGGGCTTGTGCCCTCGCAAAAGGCNTTGCTATGACGTTGTGCCAGCAATGAAGACACGTGGCCACGTAAAAAATCCTANGGGAAGCCCCCTTTTTTGCCAAAGGCACAAAGCTTCCCATTACNAGAAGTCTCTTGCAGCTCATCCACGTTTTGTTTACTATTCTTACAGCGGCAACTAACAGCTTTCTACAAGCGGGGGTTCAGGAGACAGGAAGTAAAAACGCAACTTCTGCTCCAAGATGAAAAGAAAAATACCTGAACAAATGCTATATGAAGTGGTAACAAACTTATTTACCTAGCTGAGAGCAGCGGCATGCAGGTCATGATGTCCTCGGTCAGAAAAACTGCCACTGATGCCAACACAAATATTTCACAGAACGCAAAAATGCACGTGGTTGCGAGGTAAGATAGAATGATGTCCACGATCAACTTTTTGGCTTTTTTTTCGACAGTATAACAAGCGCATTTACAAATATTATAACATAGTACGTATGCCATCCGTTCTGCCGCAACGTCACGTCGAGCATTATTGCATAGTACGCACATTACATTTACAGCCGCAGCCAGGAAATGGTTACCTGGAACTCGGAGCCACTTTGCGATTGGCCGCTTTCCATCTTCTCTTGTTCAAGGGATTGCTGGATCAATCTGGCCACCTGAAGTTCCGAGTAAAAAATCAGAAAAATTTAACGCCCTGGAGCAACATCAAACGCAACTGCGGTTAAAAAACACTGGCGCTTGATCGAGACGAGGTCATTGGCCGGATACGTAAATGAGATTTTTTAATAAAATGCACACAAATTATGACCATTTTTGCACTCAGTAAAAAACACCTGAAAGCCACAGGTTCACACGATAAATGCATTACGTTAATAGTAAATGCTGTCATTGAGACAACGCCATTACTTCGAAACCAAAATGCTCACTGTGTAGATCGTTCGGTTATTGTAATAAAGGTTGGGATAAGGCAATATGAGCCCATTAAAGCACCAACTGAAACACGTTAATTCGAACAACACGAATATACGAATGCCAGGCTTGAAATAATGTGGATTGAAGCCGTCAGCAAAACTAACTTCGGAGTCTTCTGTGCCATCCTTTTCCCGCCCAATTTTGAATCTGACGAGGCCGCTTGTGTTCCGCAAGACTGAGCCAGCGTATGCTTGAGTTACTCCGACCAATCCGTTGCCGTCGACTTCGATTATCTGATCGTTGACTTTGATCCTGTAAATATATAACCAAGCGCACATCGGAAATGTTGTCTCAAACATTTAGTGCTACGTCACAATCACTTCAAATAATCCGCGTTGGGCAGTTGATAATAGGAAAACCCCCATTCGGACCGATGTTACATTTATATGTTTTACTAAAAAGGAACGCAACAAGAAAAACATGCATGATGGAAAAAAAACTATTGCCTGTACAAAATGGAAGCAGTAACTATGAAAATGGACATAAAACATGTAAACGGAAGCAATTACTTATGCTTCCATTTTACATGAGTTGATCATCTTCTCTGATTGTAAACAATACCGAATGAATTTTTGTTGGATCGGCAAGCTGCTTTTATCGGGTTTCTGAAAAACTGTTGTGTGTAAGGTTCCGCTTTACTTACAACGTGTGAGCAAGTCGGAAATAATACGCAGCGAGATGCTTGCGTTTCCAGCAATGGTTGCGAAAGTTTGAACCTACGTAACTCAGGGAAGACTGCACGGCCAACTGCGTAAGCAAGATGAACAATGAAGCTGAGGCATGGTGCTGAGGTGGAACAATGAAGCTGAGGCTGAGGCATGAGACATGCTGTTCACGTCAGTGTTGCCAATTGAGTGGATTTGCCACTAAATCATGAGGGGCAGCGGCGAAAAAGTTTTGCAACGGAAAAATTGGCCGTGTATATGTAAATATCAAGCCCTTTTTCAGACTCATTTGAGATTATTGTGAAAACGTTGTTATCGTTGTGCCATTTTCTTCGTTGAAAAAAACGCTGAAAAATTCCTGGAATAAACGTTCTTGCACTGGACGTTATGTGAATCCCAAAATTCAGATAAAAAATAGGTTTTAGCGCAAAACTAATCTAACCTCTCTACATTGGATTAATAAGCATGGCAGCCTGTGCAACTTAAGACTACAATAGTTAACTTGAGTAGGATACTTTACTTCATGTGTTGGTGATGCAAATTCTTCAAGCAAATAAAAAAATATAACACTGTTTTGTAGCCAAAGACAGGTTTCAGTTTTCTTGCGTAGGTGACGTAGTAATGTTTCGCACAACACCGCCATGCAACCTCTCTTTGCCAGTCGCTTATAATTACAGCTGTTTGCACAAAATTCTTGTTTTATTCTTAGGAACCCGAGTTACATGAAAACCCTTTTAAGTCGTAATTAATTTTACCTTGTCCACGATTAAGCAGCGAAAGAAGAGCATAAAAAAATCTTAAATTCAATGTACGACACATATTTTATTTAGTGGCAAAAATAAGTCAAAATATATTGGGGAAAAATTTAGTGGAATCTAGAGGATCTTTAAAGATGGTTTAGCGCAGAAGCGCGAAAGAGAGTTGGCAACACTGGTTGACATCCCGATCTGCGCTTGGGCAGAATAACGCCATGCAACTTTGCGGGAGCGTCAACTTAAAGCTGTTGCTCGTGGGGTCATACGTTTTCATAAGTACTATGTCTACTAGCTGTTCTGGATTCTCACTGTTTTTGAAAATTATCTCCGAGCATCTCTCCAGCATGTAGTTCAATCCTTTTTCGTGCTGAGCGCAATTCCCCTCTTCCTGCAAGAGCTGGTCAAGTCCTCGTCGAAAATGATATTTTTTTAACGTTCCAGCAAATCTTTTTCCTGTAGCCCTGGCGATCGATTCCTCCTAACTACGTATTAACCCACAATCCCAGCTTTTCGCATACAATCCAAAATTTTTAACCGAAAACCTTCAGTTTTCAACGACTACTGTTCATTTAAATCACATTTTTGTGATATTTTAACTCACGCCTCGCATTTCATGAGAGACGACTTTTTAAGGACAGCAAGAAATACCAAGTATTGAGCTGTCAGTGTTGACCAGAAAAATTGCGCGGCCTCGAAATCTTTGTGAGCCCTAATAACGCGAGAAAAACGTTTCCCCGCCTAACTTTTCGCCTTTCAAGTGTTCGCGGCGTTGTAATTGACTGCAGCAAAAAAGTTTCGGGTCATAAACCCGGTTCCAGTCTTTATCTCATGACGTTGGTCCAAACAAGCCTTGGCTACACCACTGTTATACAAATTTAAGAGTGCTCACACAAAAAGAAATCGTAACAAATGCAGCGCTACATAATACTGAAAAGGTGTCGATGATGCATGCAAAACTGTGATGCGCGAACAGCCAAATTTTAGCGTTAGAAATTTCCACATGCGCAGAATCAGGCTATTTGCTTTGCTTGGCGCATATGCTTTAATCTGTGTCGTCCAAATGGAAAATACAATAGGAACAGGTGAGATCTACCTTCAAAAGACTTGCATTTTTGGTGTGCACCCTCAATGGGGATCGGCAAGTACATATTTTTTTGTGTCACTCCTTTATTCAGGACGATTGTGATGTCAAAAAATATTAAATATCAATTTTATGTGCAACTCATTTATTCTTAATGGTGTATCTGATTTCTCTAATTAGTTTTGCGATTTTCGTTCTTTTTAATTTTCTTGCAGCATAAACAACCATAAGCTTCATTTCTTCGTCATCTCCGTTCAAAGCAATTTCCGATCAATTTAAAATAAGCACCTCGTGATTTTGTAGTTCCACGGGAAGATGTACTAACACTTTGCTGTAATTAACAATGCATGCATTTTGCGGCCCAAGCAGGTTGCAGTTTAACTAGCATTCCTACCATTACCAGGCCAAAATTTTTTAAGGTTTCCAACGAATACGTCTGAACATGACCATGAAGTCCAAATGCACATCGACGTAGTGAATGGCTACTGTCGAAAATGATTTTCTTGTTGCAAAACGGACAATGCCACCGGTATTCTCCGTGTCTCTTGAAAAATGTACACAATCAATTTTTGTGGAAATCATAACCAGATGAGATCGTTAATTACGGAAACACCAGTCGATCTTTGTGCAGTTTTTGCCAAATAGTCGGTGAAAACAAATCCAAAAATCTGACGGACCTACCAAAGATGTTGAAGAAGAATCTGATGCGCGTGGAAGTGCAACGATTTAATGCAAAAGAAATCGCTTGACTTGGTATTTCATGTCCCACACTCCGCCGCAACATTTAATTTAACAATGACGGACACACATTTCCACTCCAAAACGAGACCTCACTTTTTCACCTACGCGAACCGTGCGCTTCAATCTGAAAACCCAGCTGTCTCAAGAAAGACTTGTTTATTTTCTACATGCTGGTGAACACACTGTTGGAAACAAAAATATCAAATACTTGTTTTCAATACTGTTTGAAAATCACGAAAGAAGCAGCTTTTAATGTAACTTCGTGTGATTTAAATCGTAATTGCTCGTGAAGAAAACAGCACACCAGTCAACCTTAACGGATACTGTAGTTCAGTGGTTCCCAACCGGGGTGCCATTTACAATACCCAGGGGTACCGCGGGCTAACACGTTTTTTTACCATATCATTAAAAATACATTTTCAAACTGTCATCAAACCTCAAAGCAAATTGCTATGGGAGCNGTAAAT
>JGI24158J21664_10000230_pt1 | contig 43992 bp, 20 predicted proteins | sample Ectturendosymbi3_FD_21664 | JGI IMG/M metagenome (IMG submission 21664) | reverse complement strand
TGCTGTTACAGCTGAGTAAGCATATAATGACTGGCCCATGGTCAGCTGACTTTGATGACCTCCGGGTCTTTTCGTTGGCCATGCAAAATAAACAAGCATTGTCTGTCTTGTCTGTCTAGGCATGCAAACTTTTAATAGCATATTATTTCTAGTACCTTCGGCACATCTGAAGATCAGATACCTGGAACTTTTAAAAACCACAGCGGGTTATTAATTACTCATCAGCAGTCGGAAAAAGCATTAACGATGAGCTTTAGATTTTGCGCCTAGTTCTTAGTTGTTTTTTAATATGTTACTTCAAAATATTTTGCGATGGAAATAAAATATAAAATATGATGTGTTGTACTGCTCCAGAAACTGAATTGTCAATTTTTTCCTTGTCAAGAATTATTAAGTATACCCTGCAGAGCCAATAGAAAGGGAAGTATGTAGAATTTAGTCAGTTCCTACTAATGAGCTCACCATAATCATCTATATCCAGACTTAGCCAAAGCCTAGCAGCAGAGCAACCGAGCAGTTTGTTTGTCCCCTGGTTCAAAGTTTCTACCAGCTGCCCTTATAGTTAATTGTACCTTTTGCATGGCAACTTAATTTTGGCACAGTGATGTTCCGGCCTTCAAGAAATCGGCAGAAGTAACCTGCTTTGCTTCACGCACGTATGTTCAAAATCCAATCTGTTGGCCAATAGCCTTACTTCTCAACACACCAAAGAAAGTTCCTTCAACACCTCGAACCCTGCGGCGATGTCCAATAACCTGGATACTAGTTCCAATCGCCATGACCAGTAAATCGTTCCATCACCACCAATCACTGTCATTGACATCAATTACTGACTGACGCGTTTTTTATTTTTCATGTAAGTCTACCCAGACAAAGATTTAGTAAGTCCAAGCTCGTCCGACCGTGGTCGTATCACTGGTAGAAAAGCGCGATTTCCTGAAATTATTTCTATTTCTGCGCTTAACTTGTTTGAATTTTTACATCATATGTTAACTCTTTCGTCAATGAGCAGTGTTATTTTTCAGCCTACTTTACACAAAGCCACCCTCATTGGATTACTGTAATAGATCAACGGTTCCCATCTTTTTTGGCTTATGCCCCATCACCTCTATAATGCCGAATACCTCCCATGTGGTGCTATATAAATCTTATGATTTAAAAACTCAACTCCGTTTTAGCAAATAAGCTTAAAACGCCAACATGTTGGTTTCTAACAAGCTTCTAAAGAATATAGAACCCATGAAAAAGAACGAAATAAACAGTTAACTTCGAATATTTGAACCCAGGCCTCGTCAGTCGGCCTCAATGTCACTCCGTAAAAATCAAATTGCCCCCTGTGGGGCTACCTTTCACGTTGGTAACCACTGGCGTAGACGATATTCTTATACCTGAAATCTTGCTTGAGGTGTGGTCGTCATTGTCTTCTCCTATACTGTTCAAACCCGACCGTGAGGAAAAACGTGAAGTGTTCCTGTAAAGACTTGAAGCTGAGATGCAACGCATGCTTCTGTCTTGACTTAACAACTTCACGAAAGGTTTACAAAGGCGTCTTGAAACACGTTTTGGGAGCAGTTGCCAAGTTTTCTCGCGTTTAGAAAAACAACTGCCAATATTGTTGTCCGACTTGGCTAAGTTCATTGCTGTTAAATGAAAGCAAAAAGGCTTTGAAGATAAAAATGACGAAGCAAAGAGAACCACGTAAGAGATTAGTCGTTTAATGACAGACAAGTAATAGCGTTTTCAGGAAGTGTTGTTTGTTATTTACATGTATACAGTCATCATTTTTGTCGAACTGAAACGGAAAAGCTGAAGATGCATTTCACTGAATCATCAAAATATAGCTCGCAAAACGAAGCAAGTGAAGTGAGAACCGGCGTTAAATGGGAATTGAAACATACGGTTTTGGGGCTAGACAAGCACTCAAAAGATCAATAAGACCTTTTTAACAACAAGTTATAATTAGCGTGAGTACGGTAATTAAATAGCTTCCAACATGCGATCAACCCACAATATTAAATTGCCTCAGTCGTCATAGTATTCTGACGTTGTTCGTAATTGTTGTCCTATAAACTGCTCGACTGAGTGCAATTCTGTCATAAATTACAAAGCAGTGTAGTAGTAGACTTACTGGGATGATTCGTAGAAAGGCCTGTGTTAATGCTTCATTTCCCTGTCTTAAATAGAAAAGCAAAAATCATTTACATACTGCGTTTTGGTATTTCACCTCCAATTTATGTTTTTCTTGATTGTTTCAACGTGAGTGCTTTCAGCTGCTCTTGACCACCGAACAAAATTGTCTAACGAAGGTCTTTCAGCTTACGCACTGTGTTTTTACCCACACCAGTGGAAATTTTTATCTAGACCCGTCCGCACCGTGTTTCCCATCAACACCACGGAATGGCAAACACGACATCTTCAAACTGACAACAACAAAACTGATGTGAGTTTTCACGCAGTGGGACGTCGAAGATCCAAAACCGAACAAAAGGTATTTTCTTTATTTTTTCGGTGCCAATACGCTTGAATTAGGCATAAAACGATTGCATTTAAACGCCAGCAATTTCACACTACTCTTTTCCGGCTTTGTTAATTGGCATGCCTGTGTGCCGATTTACGAAGTGCCCCGCTGCATTTGTAGACGGATAATCTTTTTCACAGAATAATTCTGAAGTCTAAACCAAGCGGAGTTGAAGTAACGATTTACCTTGAGGTGATGGACTCTTTTGATGTGTAAAAATGTCTCGGTCCGCCAACTTTTTGAGTAGTGACGCACATGCCATCGAAGCCTTTTACTGAACGAGTAGCCCTGAACGTTATGAGTGCAGCAACAAAGCGTATCATGAGGCAGATGCTCGAGTTCACTGATGCGGTTAAATCACTGCCATTGTGCAAATACCTACATGCAGTTTTACTTTAACAGACAAATAACCGCCCTCATCAAATATTTGCTTCAGTTTTTTTGACCAATTGCATGTACTCTTGTTAAGTTGCATGATTTAGACTTCGTTGCACGCAAGAATCACTTCACAGTTGTCAAATACGAAGAATGGCTCAAACGTCTCTAATCGAGATGTTTTAGTGCCTCATTTTCCGTCCTTTGTTTGCTTTTTATTTTTACTTTCAACTGTTCTATGAACAGCTTTTTCTTTGTCTGTTTATGTATCTGCTCTGCTACACAGTACCAGCAGCCAGTACTTGGGTTGTAGACACAAAGAGACAAAATCAACAATTTATCAAAATACAATCGGTGCTCCAGTTGGTGCTTATTTATGGGATTGTCTGCTTTTACGCATTGGCATCTCATGGCATTTTGAAGCCTGCAGTTTTCCCTTCTTTTATCTCAAATTGTTCTTTAAATACAGTTAGGTTTACATGACTTTTGCTCCATACATTGGTGAAATTCCTTGCATCACGAGATTTTTCATTACACCGTAATGCAAAATCTCGAGGCAATCCCACCAAGCCGCAAACCGGCACGATGTCGCAAACGTTAATTTCCATCAACCTGCACTATTTTGTTAATTTTTGCTGGAGAAAGCGGCTGAATATATTATTTCGTCGCAGGCATTCAAGCGCATAAATCCTAAACCTGCTGGCGTATCGATCTGTTCCTCTCCGGCAGTACTTTTGCTCATGGGCAATTTTGAGAAAATAAGTGTTGCTTTCGTCACCCACAGACAGAATTACGCCGTTATCAGTAAAATGATTTTTTACTGATCAATAAAACGTGATCAGTAAAACACCACCAGACAAAGACCCTGTCAAGTGTCAACCGGACGTAAAATTTTGTGTCGTTGTTAATGATCAGTTTTGCTGCCCGTGAAGCCTGTCCGTTAAAATAAACTATACAACGAAAAAAAGTGATAAAATATTATCGAACTTCCAGGTGCATGCTACAACAGCAGCTGTGGTAGAAAAAGCCCTTTGTTGTCATCGCGAACTGCGTGTAAATGATCAAGCGATATGATCTGTTATTTTTCTGCAGACGGTGCATCTGTTGATTATAAGACCTGCTTTCCATCCACAGCATACACGCTCAATCATCTCACTTTTGACAAGCAGTTTCCTGACTTTGCAAGTCACAGACCACTTCCGATAAGATTGAAAGCTATTGAAGGTCACCGAATAATTTATTTGGAAATATTACATTCTAAACGTGTTGATTGCGTTAACAAACCATAGCATTACAATTAAAAAACGCGAGTAAAAATTAAATTTATCATCGCATCACCATATCCATCAATGCCATGAAAGGAGGGGTTTCATGAACCCCAAAAACTTTTCTATAGCCCCGAAATGTCCGCTTAAACCAGGTTGGCTGTTTAAAACCAAAGTACCTGATCAAATTTGCTATGTTTTTTTCGTGAAATGTGCTTATTTTGTAATCTGACAGTTATCATAAGCTGTTCAGCACCCACCGGATTAAATATATTCTCTTGAGAAAAATCGGGTTTTGTAACTAAGATGTGGCTGTTTGATTTTGAGCGAAAAACGTTTGCTACTTTAAAAAAATTAGAAAAAACAAACTATCATCTTAAGGCTAAAAAATTAGAAAACTTTGTGAAGAGTCCGTTGCTCGGTATACCCCTCCGTGTTAATAACGCAGTGATAGATGCTAGTAAAGTGCCAAAGGAAACCGCTTTGGGAAACATCGTCAGGTTTCTGCGGTGCACAGCATTCAAACACGAATCTTTCTCGTCGAGGCCGTTATTGTTTATTCTTTCCGCCGCTGCTGGGCACTCGGCATCAAGCACTCCAACGTGCTGCTGAGAAGTAATTCTTAAACAATCGCTCACTGAACGGTTTCAGACAATCGTTTACTGAACAGCTAAAGCGCTTGTTGCTTTGAGAATTTCCATGCCCGCGTGAGACAAAGGAGGTCGCGAAGACGCCACTCGCTATGTGTGATTCATTAGCGTAAGTTTGTATCTGAATGACCGAACTTGATACGCTGATCAGTAGGTACTGAAATGCAGACTGGCGTAAAAGTGGTGCCTGCCTGACATTTGATCAAAAATGACGTGGATGTAATAAGAAGAAAGTCGAACGTTATCAACGAGAGAAAAACCAGTGCACTCAAGCAGAACCGTCTGTTCAGTCTCAGCTATTTGCTAATAATTACAACAACATGTTCGGGAAGTTTCTGTGAACCCAACTAACGTAACAAGTGGGATAATAAATTTGACCGCCCCAAAATTACATATTTACCGCAGAAAGCTTCTGTACCGTCGCCTTTACAGTACATAGGTGTTTAGGGCACCAATAAAGATATTTCTGTTAGGGTTGTATGTTTTTCCTGTAGTTCAATAAAAGCAATCACGTTATTATTAATTCAAGTGGCATTTTGCGTGAACTTTTTTCACAGAAGCGTGGTTTTCTGTGTATTTCCTAATTCCTACCGACATGCCAATCAACATTTGAGCGTTCACACGACAAATATAATGTTTAAGGAAACTGATTGTTTTCGTCATTTCGAAGCTGCAGGGAAACCACTACACAGCAAAAGACGATGAACGCAAACAAAAGACGATGAGCATGATACACACAAGCACCAAGTGTGTATCATGGTCGGTACGTGTACGCGTACAGGATAACACTAGCAAAAAGTAATTGGCAGAATGTATATCTGCTTGCATCTTTATCGACAGTTTTACGCTCTACCTTCTTGTTGTGATCATGGTTACCTTCATTATAAAGCAAGACTTTATCATTATGAGGAGGTACATTTAGCATTTGGTTAATATGTCAATTTAAGTTTAATAACTTCTCCACTTGAAATGACGACGGTTTGGTATATTTTTTAATCTTGTTTCATTCCTGCCTGTAAGTACATTTGCTGGTAGCACTGATCCATGACGCGACCTGTACATGTGCCCTTTTCTAAGTTGGCGTGCGTTTTCAATCTTCATGTCATTTACCACAAGAAGCTAAATGGACAGTAATCCTACCTGCTTGACTTCATCGAAAATATACTACTGCAATCTTGATTGTTTGGTTTATGTCCTTACCGCGTCCGACCACACGATTCCAGGCTGTTTGGCACCATCACTGCATTTTTCTATTGAAAGCATACTTCGAGTTTGAATTTGTGCTTCTAAACCCGTCATCTAGCTTAGAAAGGAACATGTTACCTCGCGTACTGAATGAGCCTACTTTGACTTTGAGGGCGTCATCAAACTGTTCCTGCTAATTCCAGGCAACATAATTGCAATGAAGCAAGGCGCAGCTTGACAAAATTTTCTAATTTGCTGTTTTCGCTGATTGAAGAAATTTTGAATGGTTTCGCCCGATCCAGTGACAACCACCTGACAGATAATTTCATTTCATTTTTCATCAAGTTTTCTGATTTGCTAGAGCAGGGTGTTCCAACGGCCACATAAAGTTTTTAAAATCCTTGCAGTTCGAAGTATAACGTTTTGCTGCCTGTCCAACGCGCTATTTTATATATTTTTTGCGTGCTACCCACATATGCTTAAGTAGGCAGTTTTCTGCTAGTATGTCAAATCAATAAAACATAAATGAAATAAATTAACACTTCAACTTGTAGTATTTTAACTTCTTTCAAAAATATGCATTTTCAGCAGTTTTTGTTCTTGGTTACATTTTCAATAGCTGTTTAAAATTCGGCAGTGGACAGTCTTAAACATGCATCCTAGGTTTCACCAGGCATTCTGTTCCGTGTGTCTGAAAAAGTGCTTTCACAAAGGCAGGTGCTTCCGAACATGGAACATGTCTGCAGTGCAAAGTCTCTTAGCGTGGGAACCGTTCGTTGTTCACAAGCTTCAAGAAGTTGTAACATCATTCTTTTTTTAGCAAAAGAAAAAGATTTGCCTGCAAATTGCGCAGTTCTTCCCTAATATAAGATATCTCCATGTCTGTTTCCATTGGATTGTTGTAAAGCTCCACCAATTTTGCTTAAGTAAATCAAAACCAGCGAATCCATCGGTAAACCCTCGCTGACGTCACCGACTTACTTGGCAAACGTTACCGACTTTCTTGGCTTCGTCCACTAATTCGTGGCATGAAGGAAAGTGGGCAGAGTTATTTTTTCTAAACAAATAATAGAAAGTACATGTTGCTTGCGGAAACCTTCAATGTGTCCAAAAATTTGAAATAAGCTTTGCATGCGGCCTTGCAGTTTCATGCCAAAAATGTTGAAATGATTAATATTTTCTGTCAAGAATGTCACGAATGCCAATGAACCAGTAAACATATTTTCACTCAACTGAATCTCGTATTTAGGAGTCATTCCTATTTCATTCTGGAGAAAATTCAGTACTTTTTTCGCAAAGCAAAGAAATGCTGCAAAGTTTTCCCTGCAGTTAGGCATCAAATTTTAGAGAATATCAACATATTTTCTTATTCTGCACGCACATATTTTACAGTAAGAACTGGATGAAATATCTGTGCATGTGAGTTCTATTTCCCTTTTTGGTGATTTTGACTGTAATAGTAAAATGTTCTGCTAACAGTTCTCTAAGAAACACGACCCTTGTGAATAGCAGTCCCACAAATAATTACCAATAAAAGGAGACTCAAAGCTTCTACAGCTAAAGCGTTTGGCTATTTAAAGTAACAACAAGATTAAGATATTCTTTGCCTGTCAATGATTGACCAGATTACACTCCCAGCAGTAGAAAGAATGCTCAGCTTATTTTCCAGTATACGATTTCGAATGGCTGTTGGCGAACTCCAAGTGCCTAAAATAAGATTGCAGCTGTCAGCAAAACAGCTTACTACAGACAGTGCTCAGCAGTGTGTTCAACGTCCAACGCATCTTGTGAAACACTCAAGCATAGCAATAGCCACATGTCACGGTATTAACTTTACTGTGCGTAAACCTCACTGTTTGTGATATAATCCCGTAAACTTAAGCTTAGGATGCATACTGACTATAAATCATTGCTTCGAATGAATCCACCATTCTAAAAAACCCTCAGAAACAGGACTTTTAAACAAAATATTGTAAGGGCAAAAAACATTATAAAAAACAGTTGAAGCTGTGCATGGTTGTGTAATGAATGTTAACGGGTTCGCCCAGTAGTGTATCAAATGCTCTTTGTCTGTGGGGACAAAATCAGGAATACCTAGAACTCAATTCTATAGATATCCCTGGACGAATGGAAACAATAGTTTTAACTAAGGGAAAATACATTTAAACCTAGGAAATAATTTGATGCAGAACCCAAGTAAAATTTTAGGGCAACGTAACAGTTTCATTTAAGTTGGTAAAATTAGATTCGGATCTATTTTGCCATGACTACGTTTATACACAGCTTTTATATCCTTGCCATTATCCAAGCAAAATTGATTTTTATAAATAAATTCAAACCGCAATATAATGCTGTACCGAAAACATGTTTTTAGTTGCAAATGAATGCCTCCACGTTAGACCGAATGAAAACTTTTGTTCTTATTGCACCCATGGCGATTACATAATCTAACTTTTGCATGTCAGAAGTTTTCTCAATCAAAAAAGCTGAAAACATTTTAGCCCACAGCTCGGGATATATATCTTCACTAAATATTTGCAAGTATGCGTTATGAACGAAAAGATAAACTTAAGTAGTCTGATGCTGTTCAAAACTCAGCAATTTACTGATACGCATGCACCTTATAATACAAGCAGCAGGACATATTTAAATACGCTTCACCCATGCATCATACGCAATATGGTATTTTATAGCGACGTAGGTTTTTTCCAGTGTCTGTCAGTAATCTGTTTACATGATCGGACAAAATGTGTTTACATGATCGGAAACTGTTCATACGAAACTTTGAAATGTATGGATCCACCACTCAGCTGATGGCAGCATTCTAATTAGAACTCTTGGGACGCATCAACTTCGTGACAAATGTCTGCAACTGCTTCTTTCAGCTACAGAGCAGCTTTGTTTTTCTTTGAATCCACCATTAGATTTTTGTCTTTTGCCTCTGGTACAATTCAGTTACGGTTCTACCCTGAAGTGCCAACGTTGCAGTTTTATTGCGGATTTCCCCGTATTTTAGTTGCAGTAGACCTTTTTTCAAAAAAAGCCTAATGTTAGCCATTTTTCAAAGCGGACAAACTTGAACAAATTCAAATTTCCTAATTACGGATCAAATAGGGCGCAAAGTTTAGTTTACACTTTTTCATATCAGAGCTACCGCCTATAGCCTTAATTTCGAAACTTTTGCATAAGAACTTCACGAAAGAATCAAACCAACTACTGTAAACATACTGTACTTGTAGTGCTATTCTGGAAAAGCGATTCAGTGTGCTAGCGCTGAAGTTCTTAGAAGTTATCAGCCTGTACTACTGGCGACAACATAAACGTTTAGTGCAAGTGCTTCTGTGACATAATCGAAGGCAAATGTTTTAACGGGGCCGCCGGGGCGTTGATGACCTATAAGTACAAAAAAGTGAAAAATGGGTTATGACTTTTTTATTGGAAGCCGGTTTTCAAGTCTCAGATTTTCCTGCAGGGAGATATCGCACAGTTGGATCATAGCTGGAGCATACAAACTTGACTTTTTCTCAACTGATAAATCTTTTATGGACCGCTCGAAGAAATACGAGTTAATTGTAGTGATGATCCAACGACCAACCAATTTTTAAAAACGTAAAGTTTCTTGTAGAAATTTAATCCTACTGTACGTATTGGCGAACTCAGTTATTCCAAAATTTCGTAGTCAACCATTTTTATCAAATGACATTTAGATATTATATTTTTGGGCACATGTTAAATACTGCGTATACGACAGGCATGCGGTAAATACAGTAAGAAATTGAAAAGACCGAGCTGCCCCAGATCGAAAATACAAACCTCAGATTAGACAAATGCTTCCCAACGTTTTCAGCTTGCGACCAACTTTTACTCACAAGCTTTTGCGATACCCACTATGAAATATGGCAGTGAAACGACAACGAAAATGTTGAGAAATACAAGAAAAACGAAGTATATAATTTACTGTACATGGGAAATGCGGACTTGCTTATAAGATATGATAAGATCAAACCCGGATAAATCAGTTAATTTTCAAGAAACCTTTTCCGTTAAACACTGGAAAATTGTAACGTTTTCAAATACTTCCAGGCCCTCCTGAAAGAATTTGGTGGACAACCAGTGGGCAGTGATCCACTGGTTGGAAATACTGGGTTAGATAACATGTACCATGGTGAACAAAGCATTCAGTGCACTTTTAAGATGGACATTTTGTTCTTTGCTTCATCCACGGCAGTAAAATTTAACAACTTTATACAATTCCCTGGTGCAGAACAGTAGCCTAATAGAAAAAACATGGCCACCAGCAGGCATTGCTGTCAAAATAGGACATTTGCGTCATATTTAAGAAAAGTTTGATTATGAAGTTCAGATTTTGGCAAAGCAAAAAATGTACAGCTGTTATGTGATAACACAGTTATCGGTTCTTCGTCTACCGTTTGAGGAAAACAATAAATGAATTTTGATAAACTTGCAAGTTGGCTGCCCTGTTCTTTCCTGGTTTAAAAATACTTGATTTTCTTACAATACAATTATATGGTCGACAGCATTGTTTGTTTACAGTGGGCAACACTTGAAGGCACGCAAAGTTTGTGACTGTTGCATGTTCATCAAAAAAGTCAGGTCTTGTCTCCCAACAATGGAATATGATATTTCAAGGTTGCTCAACCGAAATGGCGCTGTGAAAAAAAGACTTTCGCTACTTTCACTGCCTTAGCAGCGTTCCAGCTGCAGTAAAAATGTTGATATACAAATGGGAAACAGCCACGCTAGGTCCAATGATTTAAACTGAATCATATCGGACGTTTCAAGAAGTGTTTTTATTGTTAACGAAGGTACATGGCCTTTTTATATCGCCAGCAAAAAAACATGAAACGAATTTTCGGTAACGGCGATAAACACTTGCTTTACGAACCTTCCAATATTTGCTTCATTTAAATCATTGTTTTTTTGCGTTTTTGTTTCTCTTGCCACTTGGCAAGACTTCGAAATTTCACTCTGATCCAATATTTTCAAATGCTTCGCTAAAGCGGTAGATTATTAGAGCGCCAACAACTGCAGAACAAACGCATTGAGGTCGAAAACGCTGTGCAATTGTTTTGAGTTAACTCGTTCCGCATCGGTTGTGCGCACTCAGTTACATACACAAAATAAAGGAAGAGTTTAAAAAACATTAGCAATGCGGTAAAGCCGTCTGTCTGCCAAAAACAACCGATCGTTAATTTTGACTTACGCGCAGTGAAGCAAGTCGTGAATTTGTGAAAATGCGACATTTTGGAACATTCTCAGGCCAGACTGCAATTTGCCAAAATCGGTTAAAACTTGGGGAAAGAAGGGGCGAACGTAAGACTGAGGTAGGATTTCCCACACTCACCCCCATAGATATGACCCACAGCTCATCTTTCTTCAAGTTTCATTTTATACATGCAAAGGGTTTTACTTTCAATAGTTTTTGAAACAAAGCCGCTTCTTCCTCCACTCGTTTTTAATTAGAAAGAATATCAAAGTTTAACGGGGAAGGACTAACTGTTCTAAGTGATTGTCCAAAACAGGGCAATACATGAATTATATCATAAACCCTGTCAACTTGAAACACAACGTTGAAGTAAACTTCAAATTTAAAGTGGTATGAATTTCAGCAAAATGTCATAGTTGTGAACCTCTCAACAGCGCTTCAACACATGATTTAAATACTGAAAGTGGTTTGCATTTTCAAACGCTTACACCGTGACAGTATTTTTGTTAAAAGTATAAGAGAGAAACTGCTGCAAATTTATTGAAAATTGTTTTTACTTGCAAAGCAACAATTTTTAAAGTGTTACAGGTATCCGTAGTAGTGAGATTGAAGAATATCTCGACTGGGAAGGGAATTTTGAGGTTCAGAAAAATAGGATTTTTGCCATTGCTGTTGGTCTCAGAATCTAGGTGCTATTGACCAGTTTAAAACTTAAAGAGAGTTTTGCGAGTATGAGGAAAAGGAGATTCTTCCTCATTTGTGTCATCCCGGGCTTACGATCTTCTATGGCTAAGTAAAGTAAATACAAAAAATTGCAAGGGTTTGCCAAAGCAACTTAACGACTCACAGGGTGTGCTGTAGTTTTTCAACTCCTTTACAGAAACCATCCTTGTTCAAAAAAGATTCAGATGCCCTGGAGATAACCTTCAACGGGTTTCAGCAAATGTCGAAGAGACAGCTTTAGCAGTTCCATAAAATAGGTACTTTTCCTGGGAAGTCATGCATCACGACAATTCCGTACATTTTGTATTTCAATCTGTCAACTACTTAAGAGTTGTGGTCGAAACATACTTCAGCTATTGTTGTTGAAAATTAAAAAGGGAAGTGATTTAAGAAAAGTTTTGTTAGGCACAAATAAAATTTGGATTGTAAATCTTCTGATGCTTTTCGTTTTTTACACAATAGTGGATGGAAACATTTTCATATCATATTTATCTGCAAAAAATCATTTTTTTCTNACTGACTTTATCCTCTTTGCCTGCTATAGGTGCATATACTTCTTAGTTTTGTTGGGTTGATGCCGAAAAGCTTTGACAGAATACAAGGAACAATTATTGCTCTTTCTTTAACGACTAATCTACTGTAAAACTGATACCAAGGTTTCAAACATACTCGTACGCATTTTTAAATGGCACATTACTATCTTCATACATTATTTTTCGTACAATACTTCGAAAATTCAAATATTCAAGTGAAAATGCGTTTAAAAGCAGATGATTTCTTAGCGAAAGTTAATTTACTGAAAGTTGAACAAAACCTGATAAGCACACAAATGCCTTCGCCGTGAATTAAATATAACATTGCTGGCTCAAACAACTGGCAAGGACACCGTTAGACGTTCAGGTGGGCGGTGGTATGCTTTGTTACGGGTTTATTGACTGCGCCAATTTACGTACCGTTGCCTTTGCTGTTCACGTCAAAACATCGGTTGATGTTACCTGAACGCCACAATTTGAGAAGTATTCGTCAATCTCTTTTCAAAACGCTTTACGTTACAAATTGTTTGAGCGCATATTTTGAGCGTGCGAAGGTCTCGGAGATATTTGAATGCAAAAATTGTGAGAACACCAATTTGAAAGAATTCTGGTAAAGCTTTCAAACACTTTTGCATTTTATCGAAGCCTTGAAGCTGCAAAATTTTCATCATCACTGAAAATAATCCCAGTGTTAATTAAATTTGCGGTAGTTGTTTAAAACGAATACGAAAGCATCGTTATCGTTCGTCACGGTTTGTTGAGCAAATATTGTTATTTTTATAAAAGTTTTGTACTAAATGTTGTAAATTCTACTGCTTTTACTTTGCTTTGGCTACGCACATTGGTAAACTAATGTTTGCATCTCATGTGGAAATAATTTGCGGTGGCGTGCACTTTTTTGTCAGCTGTGAACTTACGGAAACGCTTCTGCAACGTGGACTTCGAAATATGTGAGTGGTTGTCTCGCGGCACCGTTTTGAAAATTTTGTAAGGATGAAGTGTGTTTGCCACAACTCAGAATAAACAATGGAAAGCACGCATCNATAATTTATCTTNAAATACTCCAAAGTATGTACCGATAATTAATTTGTTGATGTTTTTGTTGCACACAAGTTTGTATCTGGCTGTTTGTTCCTTGTGCGCTTGCTCATTTTGCGCAAATTGTGATTTAAATGTACTGCTGGATGGGTTACCATGCGAAAAAAGTTTTCTCGGGCAACAGAGTTATGGAAACAAGAGATAAGCAATGCTTCATAAGTTTTCTTAGATAATGGAGAAAAGGTCAGTTTACAAATAGGCTTTGAAGAAGTTACACCAACATTTTACGTGCAAACAAACTATTTTAAAAAGTGATTAACCCTGCGCAAAACAATTGCCTAAAACTAAATCTACAAACCAGAAACAAGATTAGGTACCCTTTTAAGTAGCTGTTCGTTATTGAAATAATCAAAAAATCCTAACATGAAAGCAAACAAGGCCTCTAATACAGCTTGTTCGGGTGCTCTTGCCATAGATGTACTGTATTTTATATTACTATATTTTGGGAAAAAACGAATTGGTTGGAACTAATATTTTGAAAAATAGACACGATAGCATACAGTGCCACCTTTTTAATTTTGTCTGACCCATGTAGGTTCTATGCATAAATCGTGTAAAATCCATGAAATACGTAACGTCTAAAAGAGTTCCAAATTTATGAACATCTTGCTATCTATATGTTAAAGAACGAGAGTGAAAATCCCAATAGGGTCGTACAAATTGACATTACTGTCTTTCAAAATTATCTTTGAAAATCTGCCTTTTTGAAATCCCTTCATTGGGTGTTATGCAGCATATCATTTAATAAATGACGTGCACAACAATCGTTTGTTATATGGAAAATCGAATAGCAGCTTCAAATAAGTTTCTTCAGTTTTTTCATATAGACCTGCAAATGTTGTGAAAGAACACAGCGAACCTAAGAAAAATCGATGATGAATTTTTTAATCAGAAGAGGACGAACCAATGTTGTTTGAGTCTGGATTCTAGCCTGTCGCATATTTTTGAACTTGAAAGAGAATTTTGGTCGATTCTGATCAAATTCGGATCAGATATTAAGTGCATGAAGAATAAATCACATTTACTCCAAATAAATGGTTGAATTAAAATAACATATATTCTTAATTGGTTTAGAGTTCATCGTCACAACAGTACTTGGCCCAACCGATCCGTCAATGACAATTTTCCGGACGCGTCTTGGTCAATAAACTTTGTCGAAAAAATCCGGGTTGTGTGGAGACTCCTAGAACATTGGTGTTATTTTTGTCGTTCACATAATAACAACGAAAAGACCGTCGCATCTACTAGTTGGTTCTCCGCTCAATTTGCCTTGTTTTCACTTGAGTTTATCGAGGTTACAAAATACAGTATTTTAGGTCGGGTTGCGCTTTATTTCGTTAATCCAACGACTCCGCCTTGGTAAAGCAAAGACCTATAGACCCAATGTGCTGCGACTGAAGTTCAGGCTAAAAATAACTGCGGTTTGGACTCGGGAGTATAAAAAAAGTGATTCTGGTCGCGTGCGATAGCTTCGAGCAACAACCTTCCCATTCGTGCTTCCAACCGCGCCATCATATAGTTAAAAATTGTTTAAACAAAGTATTTACCACGAGTATTAGACAATATTGTTCAGAGGAACTAGCAAAAGGACGAGTGCAATGTTTGACTTGACATTTCCTGGTAAGTTGTGTAGGATCTTTTGCACATTAAGCCAATTTTAATGAGTCATTAAACGTTGAATGAACTCTGCTCAGCAAACCATCCAATTTCCTGGTGTTATCAAAAAAAATGGGAATTAAAGACGTTTTTCTTCTGAATACGACTTCATTCACAAATGAGCTATAGAATGGATCATTGGCTCGTTTTTGCAACGAACAAGGTAGTACTTGCACTTAGATACAAGCAAACTTTGAAAGAAGTTCACAATTGCATAGAAAGTACTAGGTTTTTAATTGGTTGGTGAGCAATGCTCTCCAAACTATTCGAAAAGCAAGCGACTCTTGAAATAATAAGAAATCGTTTATACAACAAGTTTGTTATTCTACATGTAAACTGCTGGAGAGCAATGTTTTTACTCCGTCCTTTTAACAGTCTAGGGCCTAGGCAATGGTGCTAGTTCAGTGATTTTCAACCTGGGGTCGCGACCTCGTGGGGGTCGTTTGCCTTGTTTCTAGGGGTAAAATATTCATAATTACTTCTATATTTTACAGTATATTTCGTATACGGAACCACTTTTTGTCGTAGCCAAAATGATAGGATCACCTGGCAAAAATAATAGCCCACTTTTCATTCAAAATTGTTTTTAAGTGTGATTATGACTATTGCGAAGTTTTGAGTGTGATTACGAACATTACAGTACTGCTGCGTTTGGGAACGCATGAATAACTTTGTGACGTAAGAATGTGCTGTGTTTGTAATTAGATATCTGATTGCGGTAGCTAACTCGAAAGTTTATCTAGTTTTCAATGAGTTGTGGTGTGTGCTGTGGAGTGATTTAGTGATTTGCATACGGCACGGGTCTCTCTCACTGATGCTGCCATGTGCATGAATTTAATAAATGAGGCTTTGTTGAACATAGTGATGTCGTACGTTATTTTTGGTCATTGTGATTTTCTATTGTGGAAACACAACTCCACAACCCCACTTCATATGCCTGACTAGAAATTTTCGGAAGAGGGTCGTTAGGTTAAATTGGGTTGCAAAATGGGTCGCTGCATGAAAAAGGTTGAAAGCCAATGTGCTAGTTAATAGTGTGAGTCAGGTATAATGTATTGGATCAAATCGATTTCACAAAATTCGGAATTGCAAAAGATGAAAATTAAGCTAATCCGTAAATAACGGCCCTTTGGTGTTTTGGATGCAATCAAAGTCAAAAATGCGTAGATTTATTTAACGCTGAAATGCAAATTACTTTTTATTAATCTGATTCGAAATCTAGTTGTCGTGGTAGGATTGCAAAAATAATTGCAAGAAAGGCATAATTGTAAGCTTGAAAAGGCACAATGAAAAGTGTTCAAAAACTTTGGGCGGCATATTTAAGCTCGCTGCATAAAATATGCAGAATGCTTTGCACATTTGTTGAGGTACACTGATAGTGGTAATTGGCTTCAACAATATTCAATTGGCATTACTTTTAATACTGTCATTTTTTACAAACGATTAACGGGACAGATTATATAATCCAAGTTGCCAGAAGTGTTCTACCAAATTTCCTGAGAGTTGTACCGTTACAAAGAGATTTAAATAAAATGACAAATGAGCAAAACAAACATCTCGCATGAACTTGAACTGACGGTGATAATTAAAAAAGACACGATTCTTTCTCTAACTGCTTGTAATGCATTGTATATGGAGGTGAGTTTCAAAGTAAAGCTGCGAAATAAACTTTACTCAATTTGCATAGACCGTGCGAAGAAATGTTATCCTGCGCTTGACCCAAAAAATCTTCGCCGCGCACTGAGATGTTCGTTGTATCGATTCAGCGTTATCACGAACGCGCTGTTGAGCTGTTGCAGCAAGTGAAAGTACTTGTTGAAACTACCACATCGTTCAAGGCTTTTTTCTCCCAAAGGTTTTCAACGTTTCTCGGATCTTCCCAGTGAAACAGAGTTTTAACGGCGATAACGCCAGCGGCAGTGGAATCACTTTCGCCAGAATGATGTAGGCTAAAAAATTAAAATGCATGCAAAAATTACTGTTCTAACAGGGTTTAGCAGTTTCAGCATCGTGGGTTATGATTGTATGGTGGTGCTAATGAACCATGTATCTTGTAGATTTATTTTAAGAAAGACCCTTTCAAAAGAATGTTTCCCCATATCCTTGAATGTTGAAGGATTGCCTGCAGCAGCACAAAGTGACAATCACAAACAGTAATTACAATTATATCAGGATTTTTTTCTGGAAAATGTCAGATACCCGGTATGGATCAGTAGGAACCCGATTTCTCTCATTCTAGGGAACCGATTTTCTCTGATTTTAGGGACCCGATGATAATTTTTCTGATTCTAGGGACCCGGTTTGAAATTCTAGGGACCCGGATCGGGTCCCTAAAACGCCTTAAAAAACCCTGACTATATTAATGAAAAGAATACGATTCGTAAATTTAGAACCATTTTGCTGAATCAGCAAATATTTCAAGAAGCCTTAACTGATCGATTTTGCCTGGGGTAAGGAAATAAAGCGCGCATATATAATTCCAAGTTCTGGTTGATACGTCATAACGAATTTTCCCTTTCGATGTACGCAGCCCATGCTTGCAAAAAGCAGCTATTTCTTAATTTTCTTCAGCAAGTTATTGTGTTGCTATACAAAATCAAATGTTTACCTCAGAAAAACAGCAGTGCAGTGCACGTTGGCAGTTAGTACCCATTGAGCTGCAAACCTAGAATATATTTAAAATGGCCCAAAACTTACTTTATGATGAATAAGTCTGCATAGGATTTGATTTGTTGTAGTTTCGTTTTGGCACAGCGAAACGTGCGTAATCTTCGATATGTCATGATAAACTAATTGGAAAATTCAAAGAGAAAAGTTGTTAACACGACTTTCTAAGTCGTGTGGAAGTTTGTTGAAATTAAAACAATAAAGCCATCATTTCAATGCTCTTATCTATTTATTTTGCCGTGTTTAAATCATATCTAACTTACTCAATACATCATTGGGGAAAGACAGTAAAACTACAATACTTTTTTTGATTAGATTGCAAAATAAAGCTGCGTAAGAGCCTTTGATTTAACAAAATAAAAAGATATATTTTTATTAGAAGTACCGAATTTAAAAAATTTTCCAAAAAAAAATTTAAAAAAATTTCCAAGTTACACTTGCCAAATTTTCGTGCTCTTTTGATATAGTTGTGGACCGCTTGGACGCTTTGACAATTACTAACGTAAGACTGCATCATTTCAGAATTATCAAACAAAGCATAGCTCTTCGTAAAAATACCATTTACCTAGAATTAAAACTCTCTGAATCAGCTTTCTTTAATGAATCTTGGTCTCAAAGTTTGGTATGAAATTCCTGAAAACTTAGTCTTTCATTTTTTTCGTTTGACAAACAATACAAAAATGTTTTGCTCTTTTGCCAGTATGGCAGTTGGTTCTTTGTTCTTGTATTTTTCTATCTTTCTATTCATGTAGCCTAGTGCTTCTTTCTATATACTTTTTACTCTTCCTAGTGCTCATCCCACCCTTCCTGTATAAAGGCGTGTTTTTCACCCTCTGTGATTTTGTTTTTCTTTCATGTTTGCGCTTTATTGCGAACTTCTATGTAATGTTAAAATAATTGTATTGTGCCACTTCATTTTTCCTCTTCATTTCAAACGTCTTCAGTTTAGTATTGATTTATGCCAATAATAGGGCTGGCTGTGTAGTTGATAAGGTCTTTCGCTAGCCCTTTGTGTCTCAACAACGTAGCCCTCACCAATTTGCAGAATTCCCAAGTCCTCAATTGTTTTTATCATTTTTATTGACATCCAATCAACATTTCTTCCCATTGGTAATTTGCTCTTTTTATTGTATTTCTGTTATTTGGCGGTTTGAGTCACAAAAATCCATGATTAAACTTATGTACCTAAGAGTTATTCTCGACATGCTGTGCAGCCTTGTGCAAACATTATAACAAACTGGCACATCAACAGCTGAAAGAAGACAACCCGCTGATAGTAACTGTACTCGTGCAAACGACTTAAGTTAAACATTTTTTACAGAACAAAGTATATGCCGGTTTGTGAAAATTACTGAAAACACGGCAATTTTTCTAAAAATCAGCAATGGTCATCAACTACGTAAGATTGGACCCATGTACTCTCCAGAGTATGGTTAGTTACACAGTTTTATTTCATCTTTGCCATCTTTCCACAACTGAACAACTGTTAGTAACTGTTTACATCATCTTAAAGCTATTGTCAAGAAATTTTCTCAACTTGGCACTAGCTTAAATTCTATTAAGTACTATATGCAATTAGTTGCATATCCTGGTAAGCCCATATTAAACTTTTGGACTACACGCCGATGTACTGTAGCCATGGGTGGCGGAACCTTTTTCAAAGTGGGGGGGCACAAGTGCACGTGAAACAAAATGTAGAAAAGTTTTGTGGTTTGAATTGGCAACTTTGACGTCACAAGCATTGAAATATGACGTCATTACCTATACACCATATGAAGGTCTAAATTACACTATTTGAGACAAAATTACACCACTATGAAAACGTATCGGTGAAACACCTAAAATCAAAATAGACTGTTACAGGGGAGTCACACAAGCCAATGATATTGTTTTATGGTCATTCCTCAGGCTCATCACACGATTTATTCTGACTGAATATAACCGTTCGAGGCTTGCGTCACTGAAATTTCCATTTGCTTTCATTCTGGCTGGCATTATTGTTGCTCTGTGACGTTATGTAACAATAAATGAGAAGTTAGCATGATAACTTCTCCATTGTTGAATAACGTACGTCACAGAGCAATGATAACGCCTGTAAGTACTCTGCACACCAAGGCTATGGATCCGGAACTCAAATTTTAGACTCCGGCTCCGGGCATCTGAATTTTTTGGCTCCGGTTCCAACATCTAGAAACTTTTGGTTCCGGCTCCGGAGCAATTTGGTCCAAAAAATCAGAAGAAACATTGTATAGCTCGCTTGCTTCACAAACTATCTCTGTGGATCCGGAACCCAAATTTCAGGCTGCGGCTCCACCATCCAAATGTTTTTAGCTCCAGCCATTCAAAATTGCTTCAGCTCCGACTCCACAGACCTACTGCGTACTAGTCTCATTAGCCCGAGTTGCTGGACAATTTATCATTCGTTTGAAAGTATTCTCAAAATAGGAACTGTCCATCGGATTGGACTTCAAATCCAATGTTCTATACAAATCCATTGCTTCAAAATCATTCAGGCCGATATGAATTATGTTTCAAAAAATACTTAATTGCATATGGCAGCTCAGGCATTAATGGTTGAGCCTGAGTAAAGCGCGAGCGAACGAAGTCGAGAGAACGCCTGCTACGAACGATATTGTTTTATTCAGGTCACTTGAAACATGAAGGCGAAAGGCCAGATATGGAACGAAAATATATGAACAGTGACATGGCCCAAAGAAAAGAGCCCGAGTTAACAACTTAGTGAAGTGGGACCGTGGGTTGTGGCACAAATATACAAAGCAAGCAAGCTTGCGTTCTCCGATATGAATCATAATCGAAGACTCGGGCTCAGCCCGAGGAGCCCGTGTGCCGGAGTCGCCACTGCGCTGTTAAAAACACCAACAACACAGCATAAAAAACAGGCAAAAATGACACAGCACTGATACCTGTCTTAAACGCATTCAAAATCACAACTTCTCCGTATCTTGANCACAGAAATAACGCGACTGAAAAATCATTCTACAACTGCATTACATACCGGCATGCAAAGACAAAACAAAGCATATGTACCAACTAGCAAGTTGTCTGTAAGGATACCAATTTTGTTGCCAATGCAGAAATAAATATAGCTGTTTAGTGCTGTCAATGCAAAAACAAAAACACAACTGAAATTGATCTGTCAAATATTTAATTTTGCATATAAGATTTAGCAAAATTTCATATTTAGAATGGTGTTAAAACGCTTAAAATTACACCAATTGTTTAATGGTGTGGCACGAACTTTTTCCTACACACAAGCATGGGTGTCGGAAGGGCGGCACGAATTTAAAATTTTCAGCAAAAAAAGCTGTTTTCTTAGTTGTGAGTGGTAAAAAACAAATTTCACCACTTTTGGCCCCCTTAGAAAAACTTTTGGAAAAATCCACAAGTGCCCCCCTGGATAAATCCTTCCGAAGCCCATGCACACCAGCATATGAATTACACCATTTTTTGTAAAAACTGTGCTGTATTACACCATCTGGCAACACTGCTCAACAACACCAATGTGGTAAGCACTAAGCAAGCCATAGTAGGGTGACAGGCTATGCACGATGTATTCTGTCAAACAATTACGAAATCCTACCAAATTACAAAAAATATATTAAAAATAACATTGACAAAATACTGCCAAAATGNTGCAACGTTTTTTTCATTAAACAATTTACTTTAGCAATGGACCTAATACTAATGTTTCTTAGGCAATATTCGAAATTTAGAAGTGGGGAGGCCTAGGCCCATGCGGCCCCCCCTGTTCCGCCACCTATGACTGTAGCTTATTTTTGTTTGAGTCAGGGAAAAGTTTATCGATGTGGAAGAGCAATTACTGCAGCTAAGATTTACGCACTTGTACGCAATTAACGCAGTTGCCTTTTTCATGTATTGCACATATTTTGTTTCCTGACATATCAAGATTTTTTGACATAATTGAAAAGAAAGAAAGCAAGAGTGCCCCTACTTGGTTTGTCAGCCTTGTGCTCATCCATGCGTCACCCACGAAATTTCCCACAGGCGGCATCGCACGAGTGTTTTATTTTATTCCATTCCACTAACAACGTTTTTCGGCACTGACCAGCAGTGAAGTTTCTGCTAGTAATGGCACTCGGTATGCTAAAAAACTACCTAAACTCGTGCATGGAAGCAACTCTTAATTTTTCCATCGCGCATAAACACTGGATGCAAAAGCAAACAAAGGTTTTGTTTTCGGTCACGGGCGTCGACAGGATTTTTTCAGTGGAAAACGAAATTACAGAGTTTTGACACTAAAAGCCAGGTAAATGAAAAATGACCTATGTCGCTGCTAAAATCCTTTATAGGTTTGTTATCTAACTTTGGAGCATAACTAAAACCTTGGAAATGCATATTTAGACAAATAACTACGCAAAGTTGTTACAAGCCATTGGAAACAAGCTTGTCCAATTTGCTGTCTGAGAGCAATGCGCACACTTTTGAACTTTTTTATTATATTCTTACGTTTTGCGAAGTATCAACTTTTTTTAAATAAAATAACTTTTTTTTTTTGCTGTAACAAGTTCTAGTGCCATCGAAACCATCGCAATAAATAAAAACCTTACCAACGTTCTCATGCATTTCCACATCAACACACCATCAGATACAGTACTACTGCTTACGCCGTTGCGGCCGTACTATTGCGCTTGACAAGTACAAAGAGCATATAAGAAAACATTTTCTGTTGGAAATAAAGACTGATGACAGTGCAGATGCGTTTTTTTAAACGCAACTATAAAGAGTGATAACATGCGTTAACCTTGGCGATCTATTAGAATAAGGAAAAACAATATGAGAATCTAGTTTGAAATCGTTGAGGACTTCTTTCTGAAACAAAATGATTTCTTATTCCCTCTGTCGGATTGGACCGCAGCTATATTGAAAAAGATTGGGAAACATTTCAATAAAAAATAGGTGTTGATAATTTTTAGCGAAATCGGTTTCATTTTCAAATTAAATCATAAAGTTATCTGATACCGGCTTGTTTCCGGTGGAGACTGCTGTTACGTTAGGAAATAGGTACATATTCCAGCCAAAGTATTGCAGAATGAGATTTGCATTTATAACTGATTGTTTTGTCGTGGGTGGCTTGCCTGCTTCGATACAATAAATCACCATCCTGGTATACAGCGAGTGACTGTTGCGTACGTCATTTCCATTCCCAGAGAAAAACAGCACAGACCTCGAATTTTTCTTTTATGTAGCGTAGAAACAGTACTACTCGTTTAGCAACGCTTAAGCTAATTAACAGCACATAATTACGAGCATATGGAGCTCAGTTGAACTAGCCTACAAAAATTAATTTTGTTATTGCTGTTCAAAACTTAGGAAGTAACAGAACTACAACACCAAAGATTTGTTCTGAATTGTAGCTGTTTTCTTGGGTTCTACTTTGTACACTGCGGTCTTTCACAAGCGGTTCTGCAAAATTAATTTTCAATTAACGTATCACGTTAGGTTGAACCTAACTGTGTACCTGCAACTGCAATATATTTGATCTGATCTAACAACTAGTAAATTACCTGTGACAGGCAGCGCTATAAACACCGGGATAACGGGAATATAAGAGATAAATGGAAAAATGATATCGACATGAGTTTACTCAAGTCACATTTTTGGAAAAAAACAGTGCGCTTTGCACAAATAATTGAGGCTGTGCATTTTTTATTTTTGGTGCTCTAAAAACTCATGTCGTCACGCCGTCACCCTTTAAAAAGGTAAAGACTGCAGTGCGCCCCTTCACCGAGTTACGTGTAATTTGCATGTAGAAATCTGGTAAGCCTACAATTCCAGGACAACCTTCTGTGTTGCAATACACAGAACCATTTTACCTTACAGGAACAAAAGTGGCAGAATGCTATTCTTCGAAATAGTTATAGAAACTTGGAACGACATATCAATTTTATTATTCTGGCTGGTCACTCCACCTTTACTCCTTACTGCCCACGGTCATATTTGTGATTGATCAAACTGATGGCATAACGTCCCTCCCAGAGACAAATTATTAAACCAAGTGGGACAAAAATATTTTTCTAACTCTTGTTAGATATATTGTTGAGTTACCTAAATCGTAAAAGGTCAGATTTTGTCGCCTTACACAACCGGGAGTTGTTACCGCGGTTTGGTGCCACTTATAGTAAGTAACCAGCATTGCAACCAAACGTAAGTTTTTGACGGCTGTGGGTTTTTCTGCCGAAATGTCGCTCGTGACAAATCGTTGCATTTCAGTGTTTGCACATTTTCGAGTTCTTTGTTTAGAAGAGAAACAGCAATATTACATAAAAATCTCATTTTACTATTTCAATGATATTGAACCAGGTTTCCGAAATTGTGTGATGACTAACTGCTGGAAATGACACTTCGGAGAATTGACTATCTAGTGTCAAAGCACAAAACTCACGGACAATAAGATTTTTCACAGTTTCACTCGTTTGCTTCGCGCATTCCCCATAAGATCTCTTGATAGGTGTAAGCTGCGCCATGTCCTCGCGAGTAAGCGGAAATCGGCGGCACAACAAAGCCTAGCACAGCGGTCGGGTTTGGGCTTACCTGTGCCTTGCGCTGTGCCGCAGTTGTTGCATGTGTAAACCTGTATAGCGTAGCTAAGCTCACACTTCTGCAACAGATTCATTGAAACCACTTGATTCATACATTTCCAAACGTTGTTACACTGCCCTATAAGCGGAATACCTGCGTGTGCACTGGCAGAATGCGACACTTCAAAATTTTCTGTGCAGTGTATTAACGGCGTTTTGCCGAATTGTTGAGAACAAGTACACGTCGCAGTTAATTTCGCTGCTAGGTCTCTTCAGCGAAAAGTCAGAACCGCATGAAGTTGACGATCTGGAAAGGTAATTCTAATAGTGGTCGTCAGGCTCGTGATGTTTTAATGTTAACAGATGCACGTGGTGCGGAAGATTTCTGTTTGGCACGAAAACTTCAAAAATAGTGTTGACACATTTTGGATTACAATTGCAGACACTTGAGCTGAGGGCGGTCTTTAAAGAAGCTATCTTTGCCGTGAGGTGAAATTTAGTTAACACTGAGTTCATTCCCTTTCAACAAGCCGCTGTGGTTGAACTAGAGCAGTGTTTTTATTTTTAATTTTGCATTTGAAGGAATCAGCTGAAGTTTTGAGCCTGCTTGCTCCGGGTAAGATTTTAATACTAGTCATTCATCAATTCCCACTGCGCAATTCCCCGTGCGATAACGTAACGACGTTGCGGGACACGCGAACCCGCGCGTAAAAAAACACAAAAACAGTGAGCTCCTTTCTCATAAAAAAGATATTAGCAGGCGTTTCAGTAGGGAAAATAGTACTTCGCTTCCCGTTCTGTGCCGATGGAGTCATTGCAATTAGTCTCGTGTCAAATGTTATTATTTGCGACGCGATAGCAATAGATTCCAATTAGTGTAGTTGTATGTGAGTCCGTCCAGCATAGACTCGTCTCTGGTCAAAGGTGCAAATGCTGATCTCCCCTGGTTTCAATAAATGTTAATTTGAGCAGTGTTTATCATGTAGATTGGGTGTTTACAAAGTGTTTATCTATTGAAAACATAATTAAGAACTTTTCATCACGCTTGGCATGTGTGTATTCAACATCTGTACCCCGGGTTTACAAATGGTAGGTTTTGATCGTTCATGCAGGCATGCTCTGGCAGATTACATTGCCAGGGCCAGCGTTAACAGCGCCGACTTCTTCGGTTTTTCATGCCAATGAGGTAATAGTCACCTAAAAATTCATGGCAAATGACACAAGCCTTCGGTATACACCCGAAGTTTGCAAACAATAATTTCAAATCTGTCACGACATCCACAGTTCAAAAACAAATCATTTCACAATGATCTGTTTTTGGATTTCAAACTTCCCTTCCGAGCATCGCAAGTTAACACGCTAAAAACTACAACTTTGTTTTCTTGACAGTTTATCTCTTTAAATAAAAAATAGATGTGTACCATATTCGCCTGGCTCAGAATTTTCTATAAAACGGAAAAATTTGCCTCTGTTAATAACAACCCAATTTCTTGAAACTTGAAAGTAGTTATTTTACGGTTGACCAGCTGAGTTATGTACTCAATTGAAGCGATATTGCCTATATCTTCTGAAACTTTTCAGAAATTTTCTCGAATCAGGATTTGCCCTGCTGTACAAATTAGGTTTGTGCAAATATGCTGCAATCTTGCTAGCTGAAAACACCTGGCTTGCTGAAAAATGCTAGAGAAGGCTGAATCACATTGAAGAAATGGTTAAAAATGTCATGCCGAAATACTATTGATGATGCGTACTTGATTATTTGACTTTTGAAATATTGCGCATGATGGCTGTACGTTTAGGATGGTTACAGTGAAACTTTTTTGTGCCCATCTGCAATGCTGAACAGGGTTAACCAAAGCCGCAAACATGAGGAAGCCGATGCTGTGCACTATTTCATTGGCGCATTGGTCCACACAATAAGGCACGTACGGTACAAGCGGTAAACATGGCTGTGCGTGGTTGATCACTTGCGGCGGCTTGCCAACAGTCGTGAAGCAGTTCTCAGCAGTAAGGTTATGGCAAGACATTGAGCAGAAATGATGATGATACTATCTCAGTCATAATACTTACTAATATTTAAGCAACAAAACTTTCAGTGCGGTGGACGTTGCCATTTTTGTAGACCTTAGGCTTATTTAACAGCATTTCGAAGAAAGGCTAGCAAGTACTTCACAAATACTGCAAAAATAGTCCTCGACTGACAAATGAAAAATCTAGCAATAACTTCTAAAAAAATGCTGCTCGACTCACGACTGGATAGATGCTTGGTATTCGCATCGTGAGGTATTTTACAGAGTCATAATTGAGAAAAAACCCATGATAGCCACGACGTGGTTATTGGGGTTGCTGCCATGCAGGAAAGGCGGTTAGTTTTTGCGTGGGCTACATTAATTTATTATGAGAAAATGTACCGAAAACAATAGTAATTCATCTTTGTGGTTCTACCTTACGTCGATGACTGTATTTTATCTTGTGTTGCTTAAAATGTGCGAACTGCAAAACGTAGTGTTCTTTTGCTGTGATAGTTTGGTGTGAAGTTATGCACTGTACCTGCTTTGAGTCGAAGCCAAGCTAGCCTCTCCAACCCGCGATTCGGCCACCGCTTCATTGGCATTGTTTCCTTCACGCTTCCTTTGCATAGTTCGATGACTAGCCAGGAAAACAAAGCGACTTACAATCAGCTTATCAATGCAAAACCACCTTGCAGTGATTTCGTGCTATAGAATCCTCTGTGTGATCATCTTGGAGTCGCACAACGCCGCAAATTTCATAGCCCTGCGAACCACTTAAATTGCCCACTAGCTTTTGCGCAACGCTGTGGAAGCTGAGGTCAGCATTAATCTGGGTTTATTGCAGGGAAGTCTGATGTAATAGCATCGGTAGAAATAACAACGACTGGGTGTAGCGAGGCAATCTGAAGTATGCTCCCAGAGTTTTTGCTCAGCAATTTCGCAGTTTTCCGTACATGATGATGTAGGTGATTAAAAAACTATTATATAATGTACAATTTAAACTACTTTATTTTCTGCAATTGATAAACCGTGATGGTTTTTATTTTAAAATTTGTTCACTTTTGAAGAAATGTAATATGTAACATCAACAACATAATACTGGCTTAACGTAAATATCCACACATGATTTTCGGCAACACCACACAACGTAGAAAGCGAACCGAAGCAGATTGCCCGTGATTGACAAAAGAAAGGAAGTGGACTATTGCGAGAGAAAGGTTGAGAGAATAAAAGAAAAAATCAAGAGACGCATGGAGGAGCGACTTACATTACACAGGGTGTTATAGTGATGTCATTATGCTCGACAGCTTCAAGCTTTTTGACGGCACAATGATTCGAGTGATGTGACGTTTTAGCCGTTTTGCATTTATTTGAAGCTCGCTGCAACTTGGCTATTAGTAAGGTAAGCTGAAGCAAAACTGGACCGGTCTGTGTTTGATGTAGTGTAATTTATCAAGAAAGGCTGCCAGCCTTATAGATCGTGGAGTAGTGTAGAGTGATTACAGCACTAGTGCTAAAGGCAAATAAAAAGATTCTTTCAGTAGCATGGTCCCTGTATTTTCTGTCAAGCAAATGTTGAACAATTGGAGCAGGCGTTTATGGTAGCTGATGAGAGCGGCAACCTAATTTGCTTAGGTGGTTTTTATAGATTATAACGGTAGCGCAAACAGAAATAACGGTAATGTCTGGCGATTTGGATTTTGTACTTTATTATTAGGAAAGTTTAACTTATCATCATTCAAATTGGTGTGCCCATTCCTGTTGATTATTGACAACCGCTTTATTTTACCCAGTATATTCAGTGATTAAATTTGTGACATTTGACTGGGTTTCCGTGTTGCAGGCTGCTCAGTGACTGCAGTTGGTATCTGTATGCATATTCGAAACTACTGGTAGAAAGTTTTAGTTGTAATGTAAGGCTTTTATTTAAGCGTTTGCCTTTCCATTTGCTATGTTATGATTTGCTGATAAATTCACTAGCCAATACGTCAGCTTTGTATCTTTCCCCTTTAGTGAATGAATTTGCTATTCAGTGTTTGGTATAAGTTGTGGTGGAATTTTGAAGACGTGAGAACAAGATGACAAACGGATTATTTCAGTTGATCTGAAAGACGTTTCGCCACATTGGCGATAGACTTCACGACTCGCTTGGAGCGCTTCATAATCGAACAAGCGCTGCGTCAACGTTTACCAAAAGCATCTTCTCTTTGAGCTCTTTTCGTGATTAAAAGAGAAAGGAAAGATGACGAGCAGGCATAATGTACACTCGAGGGGAAACATTGGCCAGCGCTCGGACCTCGTCACGGTAATCTACAGATAAGCACTTAACGTTACACTGCTTTATCGCTGCTGTGTTTTCGCTTGTACGGTTTGAAGTGTTTTTGCGCATTTAAGCAATTTAAAGTCTAACAGCTAACATGACTGGTAAAATGCCTCCCATGTCCAAAAATTTTACCTAGTGACGTGTACGCTGCAGCACAGCTTGGTGCTTCCCTCATTAGGTGGCCTTTCCCGCATTTCTGCGGTCTTTCTCCTTAATCGTTGCACTTTTCTGTTGACTCTTTTTTATAACTTCAGTAACTACACTTGTTCTCCGCTTCTCTTGACAAACGAAAGGATTTTCGTACAGCTGGCGGCGCCGTGTATTGAAGTCAATTCTAGATGCAAGCAGTTACATGCGAACAGCAGTTGTAACTGATTAAGGTTGCTCTTGGATTCTTTATATTTTTGACATTTATGAGCTACATACTGCTCAATTTTTGTGTGTTTGGCTTTGCCTTATATTTGTATACATGTTCCAAATTACTTTATATTAAGTCCTACACTTAAAGATGGATACATTTATTTTCAGTTTTGTGTAAATGTAAGATCCTATTTATTTTGTCGATTACGTACTCGTGTTCATGCAAACAAACGACTAGTGATTATGTTGACAGCTTTTTAGCCATTGTTGCTCACTGAAGATTGTTGTTTGTCTACTGAAGCAGCTTAAGCATGGGGTAAATTTGTGCAAGTTATACTGCTCCCGCGTACCCATTTTTACATCTTATTTTAGTTTACCCAAATAATACATCTACCTGCTTCCAATCCAACTCACTGTAAAATTTTTATTCCCAACCTCCCGCGAACCAAGAAGTTTGTCCACTCCTGGCTTAGGTTGTGCTTGCATTTTTGGTACCTCCTCGGTCTCATTTTACATGTCTGAAAACTCAGTTTTGTTGTTGCAAATTAGTCTAGGCACCTGCTCAGGGTTTCATGATTTCATAACACGTAGAGGTGATACGTGGCGGAGGCCAGTGTAAAACGCGGCGTATTTTTCATTAATTTTGCTCCGAGAATTTTGAAATCAATTGGGATTTTTCACCGCCATTGAATAGATTATTACGTAAAGATCTCATCATATACTTTGAACATAAGTTTTGAAAAGCTGAAAAATCCAGATAAACTTTAAGATCGTTAGCAGTACTGAAATTTTAGTTTATCTTAGAAAAGTTATCGAATGATAACGTGATGACAATAAATTAAAAAAATTCCGTGTTAAAGCGTTTTGCTTAGTCTGAAATTTTCCGAATGTAAGCTTGACTCTGATGCAATCCCTTTGATTTGCCTCTTGGTGAAAGGCAGTGTATGTCATGTTTAGATTGGCGTCTGAAGCGATGTGGCAAGAAAGATGCGTTAACACCAACGTGGCGATTAACTGAGATTATGAATCTAAGAAACATGCTGGTGTAAATATTAACGCTGGCAGCGAACCTGGCGCCCGTGAATGCTTTCAGGCGTCCGTGGTTCATGACTACTTCGAGTTGAATTGCGCTTTCCGGCATGCGTGCGTTACGGTGCTTCGCTTGGTCATCAAACATAATGATGTGTCGTAAAAGGAGTTTTTCGTGTTCCGAAGTTACAATCAATGCTTGCGGCCAGTGGTTCATCACTGCAATTCCTGTGCAGAAAATTGCAGATCCTCCTATACAAGCCTTTGAAACAAAGCCGGCATCCTGGTTCATATGTTTTAGTAATTTTTTGAGTAATTGCCAATATACGAGGTGAGCGTCGCATTAATTTGGAATATAAACAAGCAACCTGCTCCTCGTAATTACCACACAATTTCCCTGATGTTAAGCATCCTCCATTTACCGTTTGTAGTAATTTTATGCCTGCGCAGAAGGGCACACTTGAGCTGAAGGGCGTACAGAACACATGATAGAAGCTTGCAAATTTTTTTTTTCAAATCCATGCTTTTTAGTTCGTTTAATTAACCCATTTTGGGTTGCTCAAGAGTGCGTTCCTTGTCCCTTGCATTTCATCACCTCGAAGCAAGGACTGCACTCTGCTGTCCTTCAGCTCACCGTTGTAAGGCGCGAAAAAGTATTATCCAGTGGTATGTCAAGCTGACTTCCTGCTAATTTTTGATCTCCCACTGCTTGTGTATGTGTTGGAATCAAACTTCTACTATTATTATCCTTTCGTTACGCGCGCCAATTTAACGCTCCGGTGTGAAAATCAGAGGAGACCGTTCGTGGAGTTCGGTGTCACTATATGCTCTTGTTGTGGTTTAGGGAAGATGCGTGAGCTCTTCGTTTTCAGCGTTTGTGTTAACCTGGGTGTATCCATGAGTTGTTGTTTGGACTTTTTCAACGCTTACTTTACTGTTTATCAATCAATTACCATAGTTCGTTTTGACAGCTTCGCTCGGTATTAAACTCACGTTGGTTATAATTTGCAGTGGGTCGGAGGAAGTTGTGGTCGACACGGCTCCTACGTGTTTTACAAAGCTTTTCGGTTTCATCTTTTACCGATTTTTGGCCCTTCCACGACGCCCGTCTCTGGTTTGAGGAACCGCTCCAGAGAGCGTCGTAGTGGTGCTGCAAAGACCGAGGAGTATCCAAGCGATGAAGCGGAGCGTGAAGGGCGTGTCAGGACAAACCAAGAAAGAATATTGTCCTTAGGAGAATTCTTTTTCGTGCAATGCCGTCCGGAGGACCCCGTGTGCGTTGGAGAGATCCAATTACTCTGGCATGACAAACACTCCGGACAAGACTTGTCATCTACTCGACTATACTACTTGCCGGAGACCACACCAGCTGGCCGGGCGTCGCAGCATGGAGAGGTGAGTCGACGCACACGTATTTGTGAATAACCGGCTCTTGATACCCATTGTAAAAATGCGCATTGTTACAAAAGACATTGATTTCATTTGCGATCGATCTTTGCTAAATGAGTATCTTCAGCAGGATTAGCTCAGTGTTATCAATCCGTCAAAGCGCTTTTACGGTGTAAAAGGTAGACTTTCTCGCAGAAACCCTAGTTTACATGGAGTTGTATTTAACTCAAGGAGGCCGCAATGCACAGTTGAGAATTTGTTTCTTCTGAGCTAACTACATTTTTGGATCAGTTGATTCCTTTTCTTCTGGTGTTCTGGAGAGTAGTTTCAGTTCAAGCCGTTACTCCGAACAAATGGGTCGGTGTGGAATGTTTGCAGGTAATTCCTGGAAGGTTTTTTGAAAAGTATTTAATTTCGATCGCGTCCAGTTGTATGCTAAATTGAAAGCGTTCCGTTGTTGAGAGTGCCATGGTAGAGACGTGTAAGCGGGCGGCAAATTGAATAAGCTCGACGAGTGAGTAATGTAGTCGTTAGTTTCGGAAGGGGCTTGAACATGCATTGCTTGCCAGGCGTAGCATCAAAGTAAAATGACTATATATAAATATCATGCTAAAAATCTGCTGATCCACGCTTGCTATCCTAACAATTTTGAATGACTTTCTCCCTTGCACTTGCCACAGCTGTTTGCATCGCTGTTGCTTACGCGGTGCACCTTCCCTCCTTGACATCACTGACCTACATGCGAGACTTTTGGTAGCCAGTGGTTTGATTTCACCTTGTCGCATGTGCAACGTTGTTGCTGGACAAACCCTATAAGTAAGCCTTACCGGACAGGCACTTCCACTTTTATTTCACGGAAAGCAAGTTAGCCCGATCGCCCAGGTATACTATGCAAGATTTTAAGAAATTTGGAAGAACCAACAAATCGGCGCAAAACGAACAATATTGCCGTGACAACTTCGGTGTGTCGTCTTTTGTTTCCCAAGGCTTTCGACCGCATTTCTTTCGTTCTTTTGGTGTCGCGCGAAGCATGCACAACACAAGTCTTCGTTGTGCGTTAGATTTGTCGCTGCGGTGACTATAAGGTGCATACTCTTCGCGGAATGTTTTACGCCGGCGCTCACCGTTTTTGATCGAGAAAAGCACGTCGGCTGGTTTACATCGGAGCTTCTACGCATGCAAGAAATCAATATTGACTGCTCTTTGCCTCATTTGAATCGAAGCATGCGCTGTGGTTATTTGATGAAATACTTGTGCGCGGTTTGCTATATCTATGCGACAAATTCCAACGCTGTTCGTCCTGTGCGTTTGGAATTTTGATGTAACAAAAATTTTTGTGGGCTGCGGAATATTTTTTTCACATTTTTACTCAATACTGGAATGCTGACCATTTTCACGAACGGGATTGACACTTGGGTTGTTGCTGTTATTTGCATGGAACTCAGGATTGCATGTGCGATACACAGATAACGTTTTGCTACATCGACGGCATTCCATATTTTTCTGTCTCGGTTTAACGCCTTGCGGCGCATGATTGTAATCGCCCTATTTGACAAGGTAAAAGTCGTTGCTCAAGGGCTAACGTCATTTGAGTAGTCATTCATTATTAATAGATCTATCCTAACTAGCATCTGCGGTGCAAACATGTAACAGTGTCTTGCAGTAGAGCTCACTCAGAATTCTGAATTGAATCGTTTATATTTTTCTGACTGCTTCACCCAAAATGAGATTCACTTCACTGCAGCAATTAGTGACAGGCATTACATTTCTGTTTATAGTGCGTACCGTTAAAACCACTGGATTCCGAAATTAGGTTCGTTGAATCGGCTATTGGCGAAAAGTTCGCGTTTGATGTGAAAACTGCCTAAAAGTTCATATGTTCTTCTGAAAATTGAAGGAATGTTCCCTGAATACTTTTACATTATTTTCTGAATGTTCTTTAAAATTTTCACCAGCGTTTGCATTTGAAAAAAGGTAGGTTAAACGATTCCGAATAGGGCTAAGCTAGTCGAGCTTTTCTTGTCGGTCTTGTTATAGTTCTAAATAATTTATCCGATTCGTAGTGACGACATTAAACCTGAAGCAAAGTGACACTTCAGCGAATTGTGTTTGTTTTGTGTTTAGCTTAGGAAATCCATTGCGCTGCTTGGTCAACCACTCCGGCCAAAGCTTTTTTAGTTTTTTTAACCTTATTTTCTATGTGAAGCTCTGAGTTTTTTTGCATTTATTCAAATTTCGTCGCTTGTGTGTTCCAAGTATTGCGTTGTCATTCGTGCTAAAAATCGTAACGCCGCCGTCATAAATTTTTAATACCAGCCTCCTGGTATTGTCAAGCAGCCCTGGGCATATGGTAGCAACAATGGTAGGATGCAATGCACATTGGCGGCGTGCGGGCGCTAAATCAAGGAAACGCCTGTTGAATGAACTCTCGATGTATGGAAATTTGCAAAACCTGCGCTCTCACAACTGCTCCGAAAAACGCTTTTCTTATGCAAGGTGGCATGAGAATTAATTAGCGTCTCGGAATTTCAAGGAGTTAAAGTCTAGTTTTACACATTTCTCAATGCCATTTCCGGAAAAGGTTGATTTTATCGGCAAGATAAATTCGCAGAAAAGCACGCTGTTTTGGTCAGTGCCTACGCTGCTTGATTTCTAATTTTAACTTGCGGAGTGACACCAGATTGTCGTGGGAAAGCTGGACAATAGCTTTTGAGCTCGCTGTTCGTTTTTTTATTAGTACGAAACTGCGGCAACCCTTTGCAGGGCTAGGGATAAGTTGGTCCGTTTCGTAGATCCTCTTTCAGCGCTGGCTCAGCCATGCTTCTACAGCACAACCACGCGGAGCGGGCTTTTCACCTGCAACGCTGTGTCACTGGTGACCGACCTTGGTTCGCCGTTGTTTACTCAACCGGATTTTCGACTTAGTTGCTCGTTTGCAGTTGAGTAACGTAATATGAAGCGGTGATATGAATACTTTAACCGCGCAGTAAAAGCTGTTGTTTGTTAAACGCTTTTGGAATTGCAGCGAGGTTCTAAGCTGTGACACCCTATTCCGCACTATTTTCTCCAAACATTTGATTCTTGTAACATTTGATCAACTTATGATGTAGCTTGCTGGGCCATTTAGTTGCTGCCTTCCTTGCAACTCTCCAGCTTCGCTGTGTCTTCAGAATCATTGCGTCAAGCAACAAGCTGCTATTAACTGTAGTGTTTGTTAACTGCAGTAGAATCAATAAAATCTTCTTCGTTTTTCTTTTCTAATTTTATGACCATAACGAAAAGGGGACTGTTCTTCCTTGGACATTGAAAATACATTGGTGCAGACTCCCGCACAAAATTACTGGTGCATTTTTTTGCACAAATTTCTTCCGTAATGTTTATTAGCTTTTCGGCAGCTTGCACATGCGTTGTGAAGCAGGTGAAAACGAGTTGCATCAAAAAACTGTAGGGGCTTCGCAGTTACGAAAACACGCATTCCAAGCTTCTTGTTGTTGTGTAGTTGGGTTATGACTGCTCGCGAAAATACCACTCGTTTACATTGAAATTAGCTGAAACCTCTACCACAAGTTAACAGGCCTGATCACATGCGAATTCCTGCGTTGTTTGTGGTATCCTCTCCATTATATTTTGCTAGAGCTGGTAACCCAACGAAATCGCGCCATACAACGCACCGATTTTACGTAACCGAGGGCCGTGGTGTAAAATCCTGATTTCGCAAAAAGTCAATTACCATTGCAGACACGTCATTCCAGCGTTCAGTGAAATGAGTCAGTCGCTGATCGCCGCGTTGCGCTGATGACGCAATGCGAGATCTACCTGCGGTTTCAAGCTGGTGAGAAGTGGAAGTGAAAAAATTCAGAGTACAAAATTTACTGCGTGTGGTTGCGTCAACATCCAAATATTTTCCGTTAACTATAGAAGCGAACACTAAATCGGTTTGCTACCATTTTGTCAGTGGAATCCCACCTGACGTAACAGTTTCGTTTTGAGTTCGTTGTGATAGCGAAGTGTGAACTAGATAGATACAAAAAATCAAAATTTGCATTGCCTTCTGAAACAGTTGAAGTTTTGACATGCCTCAACTTTTTATTTCTTAAAATCAAAATGAGGGCCACGATATTAAGTGTATGCAGTGAAACCTTCGAATTTAAACATTTCTTCTGCCAGCAGTTACGTTCTGTGAAGCAGTTGCTTCACGGGCACCACAGCCGTCTGTCTGCTGGTCCTCATTTGTCGCGACATTTCACAACCGACTCCAGCGGCCTCACCGGTCAACAATCAACACTTTAGTTTTCGGCAAAGTCAGTGCTTAAAATCTGTCAGTTAAGTAGTTGATTTGAAAAATAAAATTAAAAACAATGGTTGGAGGTTTTTCGCCGTATCCCAGGGTGGCATCAAAACTTTTGCTGTTTGACCAACTACCGTTTCGTAAGTTTCCATAGTGGAAATATTTTGTTTACCTTCCGATATTATTGAGTCTTTTAACATGATATGCTTGCTGTTTCGCTTGAGACGCTTCTCCAAAAACTGTTCTGAAAAGGCTTTAGGACCATTATGTGAAGTAGCTCTGTGTTAGGTTGAACTGAATTTTCTTATCAGTTGTTACTAGCATACATCAACCTGAAGTACCCAGATTTAACTGAGCTTCGGATACATACAGTTGGCAGTCAATGTTTACAATTATTCATCACGTAACCGCTGGTAACGTATTGAGCCGTGCTCTCTGCTGCTTTTAACATCCAGAAAGGAAATTTATGCGAACCACTAATCTTGCTTGGAAGTGAAGCGCGCATATCCTCAGGCATACGGTAAACAATCGACCTCCGTACGCCCATTGTGACGTCATTGCGCAATAAAAACATCATTTGTGCCAGTAAAAGAACACCGTTACAAAAACGCAAGATTCGTTTGTAGTCATTCGGTAACTAATCAGTCCGTGATAATGAAGCCACATTCACAAGCAGTGAGCGGCGATGCCAAGTATGGGGCATCTCCGCGAATCATTATTCAGCCTGTGTCACACTTCCCAGTAGCGCGCGGGAAGCCGTAATTTCCTATTCCTACTGCTGCGTATCGCGCTGAAACGCTGCAGCAAATAAATAGCCGGCAAGATAGTCAATTAACGTGTTTTAACATTCTTTTGAGTTTCATCTTATCACCTTTTTTTCTGCAAATTGTATCGGCTATTCGCAATAGTAACATTCGTAATTTATTCACTGTATATCACGCGGCTGTTACTTTTGGATAAGAAAGTAAAAATCGGAGCGTAACTAGGCCATGGAATACACTAGTTTGAGAACAACATGTCACCCACGTGTGCTTTTTCTTAATGCGCGGGTGCGGTTTTCTTTTGTCTTTGCAAGCGAGAGGCGGCAACAGCTAGCGCTCGTTTATATTCGTAAAAAGATGAAGCCTGTTTCAGACATCAAGGGAAACCGCTACTTTTAATCTTAATTTTGCCACGAGAGATTAACTACCAATCTCGAGTGTAGGTAAACAGCTTGACATCGCGCACCCGAGTGTTGCACGACAGTTCACTTTGCTTTGTGGAGAGCAGAGCGGCGATGATCTGTGACGCGCCTTTTGCTTGCATTATTCGGTTATTGATGTCATGCATTGTTTCAGTACAGCTGGACGTGGACCGTTAACTTGAATGGCCATCAAACTGAAACATATTTTCCGTGATCTGTCTTGTTTCAAACTTTACGGGGCATAGTTGATGAGTCGGTGTATTGTTGCGCTTGTTAAAATAGGCTCAGCGCCTGTGTCTGTCCACGTTGAGCGATTACTTCCTGATCAGCGCTATTTCTTGCAGCATATTCAAAGCAGTGCGTATGCCTTGCAGTTGATGCGCCGCGAATGATGAATATCAGCATAAATTCTGCTGTCTTTGGCTACAACCTATTTGCGAAAGTTTTAGGCAAGGTATGAATGACTTGTAATATTTCACGGGCGGCGATTATTCCTGATTTGAGTCGGAGGCGAAAGCGATGAGATAATCATCGCCTTTCCCAATTTCTGGCCAAAGGTTTTGCACCGCTTTATTTCATTTGAAGGAATATGCGTTTTTCAAATGCTGACAACTTTCGCACTGACGCACGGACAACTCAAGTGCTTTGTTAGCATTTCGATAGCACATTCTAAACGTTCTATTGCGACCGTCAATTTGTGCGTATTTTGCGAACTCGCTGTGAAATGAGTGGCTGATTGAGAGACGCCCTGGCTTCACAGATCTTTTGCCGTGGATGCGTTTGCTCAAGATGAGCTTTGTTTAAAAAAAAAAGCTTGAAACAATGATTCGAGTGAAACTGTCAGAACTGCCGCGATGTTTGCCTTCGCTACACAGGGTGCTGTCCGCTATTTCACCACTCTCTGTTGCTCATACTGGGCGCGCACCGCCCAACACACCGGAAATAAGCGTGACCAACACGTTGCGGCTACAGGTATACTGTCATGAGACGCAAGTGTTGGTCGATGTTAGTCGACTACCCCTACGCCGCCGAGGTTTGCGTGTCTTATCCGGACGCTTGTTATTGGCTGACCAAATAGATTGTAAGCCTGCTTGCAGAAAGCTTGTTGCGAGTATAATTGTGTGTCGTTCCAATCGCCATTGATTTGTTGCTAGATTTTATACGAGTAATATCATCTACGAATGCCTTGTCCTATCCTACGAATTAGTCGTCTTTTTGTGTATTGGTTGGTTTCAAGACGCCATCGATTTCGAGGAAAAGAATACGAGCGTTGGCTTCAGCTCTTTTTTCCATTCAGAGCCAACGTATCGGCTGTCGGTAATGATACTGCGCGTTTTCTTATTGTGCTGTCACAAAAACATACAATTGCAGCTGCTATGGGTTGTCAATCTGCGCTGGGATGTACTCTTCCTTGATAGATCGTGAGCTATTTTAATCGAGCCAGCTTGCCGCTGGCTGACTAAACTACTGACACACCGTTGGAAGTTCTATTTGTGAAAAACAGTGCCGTGTTTTTTCGTTTCCTTTTTTGTTCGCTTAATCAACCCTTCCATTCATGAACCGTTTCGCACCAGCGCTACTTAAAGGAGACGTTTGCGTTTTAAAAGGAGGGCATTGCCATTAGTGTTCCTAGTAATTGTCTTTACAGTTGCCGCTACACTACTCGAAGAGACCCTTTGCCTGAGACATGATTCGTCTTCTGTTGTTTTACGAAAAAAGAAGTTATCAACATTGTTTTGTATGTCCAATTTTTTTCTTCCATCCATTTTTGTGCGCAACAGATTTATCTTCGTGTCAATGAGGTAATTGAATGAAGCGTATCATTTGTGCACGGCGTGATGGCTCGGGTTTGTAGTGGGCCAGATACGTTACTGCTAACCCTAATATTTGTGGCTGATCTGACGCTACTGTAGTTGGCTACTTCGAGAGAGCGCCGCATTCAGTTTTAATCATTCGCGTAATAACCTGTTGCTCGAGCTCGCTTTAGTCGTGAGGTGTTGTCGCTTGAACGAAATTTTGGAAAAATTGACTCGGTGTAGCCACACCATGCTCCCGGAACAAACAATTTTATGTGACGCATCGGCACTTTCGAAAAGTCTTAAGTTAAATGTTAATATGAAATTACGGTGCAGGTCTTAGGTGGCCCGAACATTTGTCAGTTGCCGTATGCACCTACGTTTCCTGAGCTCTTGCAATGCGCTCAGCCGTTTGGTGTGGGATTAATAACACTGTCAACAGATGGTGCTTGTAAGTACGACACCGCGTGATAAGACAGATTACGTGCTCTTCTTGGTTTCTCTCTTTCCCTCTTAAAGGAGAAACGCTTCCCTCACTCCTTGCGCGCCATGTGGGTCAGTGGTGGTCGTATCTTTTCAAATCGCTTTGTCCACGATTTACTGTCGCAATTTTTCCGTAGGCTTTGTTTCTTTTTGGTTTCGCTGTCAAGTTCGAATTCGAAGTGCCCTGGTTGCTAAACTTGAGCCTCCACAACTACCTTGCACATTGTATGCTACTCAAAAATAATGGACCACCAAAGGTTTATTTAACAAACCACTCAGTAATGTTTGATCAGCTCGACAGCGAAATTTCGCACGTTTACTCTCGAGCCAACCATTCCGATTGCTTATGTTAAGCGCATCGAACGCCTGAGCGTGCTCTGCCATTGTTTGCGGGAAAAGCATGTTACCAGCAAAAACGGAAGCAAGAGCGATTTGCTCGTTTTCCTTTTCGTGCTACTCATAGTGATCATCATCCGTGCTCAGCGGCGTCATCTTCACGTACCATGTTCATTCTGTGAGTCAGTCAGTGACAGACATGTCATACCTGCGCCGCACGGGTCGTTCGCGTTTTCCGAACTTTCGCCTGTCATTTGAAATTGCACAACCGCGTAATCGATCGCATTACGGCGTGTCGTGCAAGGTGCAGCAGCCCCGATCATTTTGGCGACCAACCAACGTTGAATACAGCCCATCGGTATGTTTTTGCTGAAGGTCATGTTGTCGCGAACACATCGACTTATGCGAAGCAGCGTTTGGAAAAAAATCAGCAGCAACAATGGCACGGTTGAAACCTTGTTCATTCTTAAAGTATTCAAGCGTGTCGTAATAGCACCTCACAATGTAAGAGATTCCTTTTCCTTGGAAGAAAGGGGCTGTAGGGGCTTCCATCAACTGATCGCTGTTGCTCAATATGCCGCTGAAGTAAGGTTTTATTTATAGCTTCAGTCTCAACTTTTCACTAGTTTTTGTTTATGAGTGGGTGTAAATATGTGTTTAAACTTCGGTCATTAACTAGTATATTGTTTGTTTACTCGTAAGTAATTCGTATTTTCATGAAGCTGTCTATTTCAAAATAGGCTTTTCACGGCCCCGGTTGCTAAAACTCGAGCATAGAAAAGTCTTGTGGACCTGCGATGTTTTAGCGCTACATAATTTCCGCCATGTATTAAATTTCAACCAGACGCGGTGCGAGAAAGAGCTCTTCGTTGTTTCTTTATTCTCCTGCATCGTGACGTCGGTTGGTTGTGTAGTCACTCGTGCACGAGAAGCCGTGGTGATCTTTGACGTTTTCAAAAGTATTTTAATGTGTAAAAGTTTCATGGGCTTGGTTCAGTGAGTCCGGATCAACAGAGCTGCGGCTCTTCAAAGTTGAACCTGCCGTTTTTGTTTATTAGTAATGTCAGTCACCAATGAGCAGTGTCTCGCAAACAGGTTTTCTGACATTCAGAGAGTGTTGTGTGCAATAGTTACCTTACACAGTTTTTTCCAAATGTTTATTTTGCTATTATTCTTGTTTTCGGAGGGCCTTCTGGTGTTTCCGAGTACTTTCAACAAGTCGCGCATCGTGTATGTGTTTTAAGCAGTTATCCAGAGGCGTCACAGTCCTCGATGAGTTAGAGGCAATGTTTTATGGTTTCCTGCTCCACAGAACTCATGCAGTCTGTCCCAAATGCAAATTGTTTCAAACCTGGTGTCCTTTCATTGCCAGAACAACTTTCATTGTTCAAGCGCAGCCAGAAGACGAGCGATTAACTGCGTTTTGGTCTGCGCAATGTCCCTCGTAACATAGTACATGCAAAATGTGCAGGTTTATCAGAATCGCATCTAGCGCTGCGCCCAAAGCTACACCAAACCCGTTGACCACGAATTCCACCTAGGTTCGCATTGAATAAATGCATTGTTTGGTCACAATTGTTGTTGATCAATGGGGAGTAGAGTTGACATCAGTGACTCAGACCAAAGCACAAAATGTATTCGGAGAGCGTTGGGCGAATTGGCATGTGGCTTTACATCGCGTAACTAGTCCATGTCGCTTGCACTGCAGTGAATCTTGGCCTGGTCGCATTTCGGTGTGAAATTGGCGGCTTATTGAATGTCAAGCGGTGTTGCAGCGAGATCATGTTTGCGATCCTCAGATAATCCGACCTGGATTGAATGCCAGCTTTTAAGCAATCGCGCCGGGCGTCACTTGTTAATGATGGGTTATTGCATGTGAGCTGTGCTGGGTTTCTATTGGTGCGTTTCGCCATGTAACACGCTGTTTACAGCTGTGTACCTAAGGCGAATACAGGCAGGTCGAGATTAAACGAATGAATCACATTTCCATTCTTTACGTCGCGGTTGAAACTAAGCCCACATGAGTTGCGTAGCTGTAATTGAACTGCGGTATGGAGTCAGCAAACATAAGCGTTTTTACTCGTTGGTGTAGTTTTTGCATTTCATTACAGCTGCGCACTGCTGGTCGTCACTTCGTCTCAATTTGCAGCAGCAGCGTTGTAGAACTGTTTGAAAATCCAACTGACGTTCAAAAATTTATACGCTGCTATTGATTTTTCGCTGTGGTTATTAAAGTAATATTGATTTTATCGGTACCAGTGTTCTAATCGCTGTCTCAGCAATAGTCGATAGAGCTACCGAATGCGATCAATTTCGGTTAATAATACGTGAAGGTCAAAAACCCGAAGTTGAACGTTGTATGCGATAATGGCTGACGAACTGCGAAGTTGGAAAAGTTTTGCGGTTACTTAGCGCGATTGCAATTGACCGTCCTTGATGTGGTAGCGTCACGCCAAATCACCATCTGGAAATTCGTTTTTGCAAATAGTGGCCATCAATAATTTACCGGCAATGGCCGACGAAAAATTGGTTTTGTTGCGCGGTGCTGCCGTTGGTACCTGGTTATTTGCTCCGATTTAATGGTAGCGGTACATGCAAGACGCGCACACCCCGCTGGCAGTCATATCGAGGTATCCGTCTAATAGCCTATCTTTTATTCATATACATACAACTCCAGCTGAGAAGTATTGGTAACTAGCAGGAAAACGCAGTTATGTTTTTTGTAATTCGTATTGCTCTTATTTCTATCATAAAAGCTGCAAAATATCACGGAAGGTTGTTGCGAGTGACCTGCTATACTCAAAAACCGTGGTCTTGTAGACCGTTACGCATGGCACATTAGAAGTTATTTTGCTTCGAAATCCCATGGGTGCACGCCTCAGAAATTTATGTGAATTTTCTGTTTCCATTGCTTGTCGGTTTTGTGTTTGTCGAATGAATAATCCCATGTGAGGCTAAATATGAGCTGTTTGTGACTCTTCCAGGAACTCTGCTTTTTGTGATAACTGCGTGAATCAGATTGGAATCGATGATCCTCGTCTAACTCCAAAAAAAACATCTTTTTAATAATTAATTGCGAGCTTAGGTATGGTTAGTTGCATTGAGCAAATAGTCCATCACGAATTTGTTACAGCTTTTTAGGCCAGGTAACATTGTTTGCGGTGAACTTGAACCACGTTTCTTAGAAAATTTGAAAAAACATGAATTCGTTCTTTGAACGTTTTATTCGATCAAGGACACAATGAACATCATGTTAATCAATATCTAGGTCCGCATACTTCGAACCCTACCCTGAACTGCATGTATTTTTCATAGCTATTTTTGTGGCATTTCTTTCTCGTGTGGCTGATTACGCGGAAATTCAAAGTACTGCAAAAGCCGATACGTTGAATAGAACAGTTTCTATAATTTTTTATTGGATTTCTTTGACTGAAGAAACCTTCCCTGCACGTTGAATGCTAACAGATTTTTCACCATCGAAATCTTGTTATTTTCAGTCACTGGTTTCAAGCATTAGAACACAGTGTATCTTCAAGGCAAAGAAAAAATGTTCAGCACTAAGACCAGCATTATTTTTGTGTTCTTTGTCTCACACAACGTACCTTTGACCTTAAAGAGTGATAATAATCAAACGAATTTCTGGCTGCTCTGTGGAAGGACAAAGCTTGCTGGTAAAGGTGGCTTTCCCTATATCAACCTTCTTATCAAAATGTCTGGATTGCACAAGCAACAGCAAACAAAAAGCCAGCGCTGATAAGTAACGGACTGCACCGCATTGACATCTGCGGTTGCGAACGGTGCTAGGGAAAAAAGCCTGTTGTCAGTATTGGACCAGCGGATTAGGCGCAAAGTTTAAGTCGTACCGAGGGTGGCGAACGGTTTTACTTGTGACATTCCGCCCTGTGATTGAAAGTTTCTCCGCACCGGTATTTTTGCTTTCGAAGAGCAAACATCTCTTTGAAAAACTTTTACGTCATGCAGTAGTTTGTCGTTCCCTGTCTCAAATATTTATCGCGTGGTTGCCGTACGAAAACACGCCACGTCATAATTTCTTGTCTCGTAATACATCTCCGTAAAGAGTGCGGGCAAAGTTTTCGTGGGTTTGAGAAGTTTTTCATACCGGCACTGCTGTTAACGCATATCGAACTTGCAACGATTAGTTCAACAGTTTTTTCATTACAGCATTTTGCAACTTCAATTGAAGGAAGCTCAGGTATCAGGGAGCGTTGGAGTGTATAACATATGTCGTGATTACAAATTTTTCTCTGGGTTTTAAAATGCAGCTTTCATAGTTACAGTGAAATAAACGTTGAAAGGTGATTGTTGAAAAATAGAA
>JGI24158J21664_10000228_pt1 | contig 44178 bp, 35 predicted proteins | sample Ectturendosymbi3_FD_21664 | JGI IMG/M metagenome (IMG submission 21664) | reverse complement strand
ACATCAGATTGTTGCCTTTTTCAACATCAGATAACATCAGATTTTTACACTGCAGTTTAATATAAGCTAAATGCTTCTATTACCAATACCTAACAAAGTGCAATAATTCTCGTTGAATCCGAAACAGAGAGAAGTATCGTCATTAAATGGAAAAGTCGGTTATTTATGTGTAACGTGTAATGTAATTCCCAGCGCTGTGAAGAGAGCTTTAGTTTGGAACGATTACCAAACATACATTGAGGGTGAGAAATTGATGAAAGAAACTCAAAAATCATGAATCTAACTTATTTTCATCCGAAAAGTGTAGAAAATTTGGGAAAAAACAACAGCTCAGTCAACACCAGATTTGTTGCCAAAACATCAGACATCAGAAATTTCTCTCAAAACATCAGATCTGATGTTAAAACATCAGAAGTGGCAACACTGGTCATAATATAAATCAACATCAACATGGCTGTCAAGTTTCTTGCTACGTATAACGCCCAGCAGGCCTGATAGTTACGTCACAACATCGGTTTGATAGGATGAGGATACGTCCTACCAAGCCTAATCCATCTACATGACGATGTGTGGCTGGCAGGTGAGTTATTTCTTACTGCTGTCGCCTCAGCTGATTCATGTTGGTGGCTGTTCAGGTCCACTACCACCGGCAAAAACTTTACTAGAGCATCTCGGTATTCAGGCCCTTTGTCATCGCTTTGCTTTCTTTGAGTTATTTCGGTCCGGGCATAAACAGTAGGATTTGGTTTTGCTTACCTTGAATTCGTGAGCTACACGCTTGAAAATAGGGTCGTGGTTTCAAATATAGAATCGCATTCATTGTCTTTTTGTGGAAAGACAAGCACAAGCACAATGGGTATTGAAAAACGCAAGGAAAGAAAAACATGGAGTCAGATGACGGAGCAAATGTTACGACAAACGCGTTTGAAAACCACGCATCGGTAGATCATCGACAACAGTTAATGTGAATACCGAGACAGTTTTATTGAATTAAGGGTCTGGTGCACGTGGTTAAGTTGAATTCAAAAACATTCTCTCACTGACGGTCCAGACGCTATGTCTTGGTGCCTATCTGGTCACGTGGCCAGGCAAAGGTACACTGCTCTGCTCTGTGTTCTAGAACAGAGCTTCTCAAGCTTTTTTGTCCAGCGACCCATTTTGAAAAAGGTTTTTCTATGCGACCTCCTTGATGGGTAGCCTAGATGTTAATGCTATGTGTAAACGTATTTTACAAATCTCAAGAGCCATTTTTGCCTATGGCGAAATCATATAAATGCACACATTCCACGAAAGTAACTATACAGTAATAAAACTACCACGTAATGGAAACCGTAAGGCGAAAAAAAATTAACAAAAAAAATTAACTTTATAGAAGTTATCAAGCACAACTAATGGGATGCAGTTGATAAATTTTATACAGATCATCCATTCGTAGATTGATAGAAGACAAGGCAGGAAGAAGAACATTCTTAACATTTTTCAAAAAGGATATTTTGGGATTATGCTAGCGCTTCACACAAATATCTTGTGCAAAACTCAGAGTTTATGAATGGCTAGATCAGAAATGACTGAGCATTCATTTCTTGTTCACATCCAAAAATGACATAAACTCTGTTTTGAAAATTCCAGTTGCAAACTTTTGGCGTTTAATAACTCAGCAAACTCATCCTGCGTATGACAGGTGTGTGGGCTCCTGAAATTTCCATTGTGTATGGTTTGTGGATCTAACTTTTCCTGAATCAAAGTCTAAAGTGTCCAAAGTGCCTCTGAAACTGTGTATTAACTTTAGTATGAAACTATTCAGTGTGCTCTCAAAGCAGTTAGCCTAGCCCCTAAACAACAGTAGACCTAGAGTTCTAAACAGAAGCGCATGCGTTCGGGTTGGAATGAATGCAATAAGGTCAGTACGTTTAAACAATCACCACGTAACAACGCATAACTTGCTGTGCTTGATTGACTTATTATCATTTGATAGCTCAGGCAGACATCCTAGCAACGACAGACAGCATAAAGCACGATATTGGCTCTAAATATGGAGTAGAAAAATAGATTCACTGCAGGCCTCCTATTTTATCTTGTGAGTTTACAAAACTTGTTATATCTTTTGTCAAGCCAATTTCTTTCGCGACCTCAAAATTACATTTCGCAACCCATTTGGGGTGGCGACCCATAGTTTGAGACGCCCTGTTCTAGAGTTCTTTTCCGCTTTTGACTTTCATTCGATTTCTACTGGGCGTGACGTTAAACTGCAACCGGTAATGGAACCGTAGTTCGGGAGTTTGCCACTGCTTGGGAAGCTGGAATACCTTGTAGCCATTATTATTCCCAAGTCCACTGTAGCCCGGAATGTGACGCCTAATAGCTCGAACTACGGATCAAATAGTCTTATTCAACGGCAGCCTAAGCTCTTGAGCCATGTAAAGCAAGCAGTCCAGGCATGGCAAATCAATAGAAAGGCGGGAAATATTTCTCCACTCTGGCAACCCTTGTACCTGAATCTGGCCCCGAGGCATTAGCAGCATCTTTCTTTGTGACTTAGTCAGGCCCGCCGCCAGGTTTTAAGGTGTGGGGGGCATAGTGCATTTAAAGGGGACGAATTTTTGTTTTTGTTATATGTTTGAAAAAAAATTTTCTGGGCACAACAAAATTTGGGAGGCACAAAAAATTAAGGGCAACTGCTCCCGAACGTCCCCCTTGGCTACGGGCCTGGACTCAGTAAAAAGGATGTGAAAAGTGGTCTGCTGATGACTGGGCAACTCAGTAACCCCCTAATCCGTGCTCGGGATAATTTAAGAAATCTCGCAACGCAATCGTCGTCTCTCTTGGAAGCTTTTCCTCGGCGACACTATTTTGCAACGATGGTGTTCAGAACGTAGGCTTGTTCAATTTTTGAATCATAAACATACTTGCGGCATTACGATCGACAATTTCTAGGTTCATGTAACCCAGTAGCTTTCAAACTTTTTGTACCGCAACCCATTATAGCAACCCACTATAAACCAATTGCCCCCATCTAAAACTCGAATATAGCAAATGTAATATAGCTGTATACATAAAATATCTACTCGCGACTCCTCTAAAAATGGTTCGCGACCCCCTTCTGGGGATCGCGACCACCAAGTTGGAAACCATTGATCTAACCGAACGGCAACATTAGAAACGGCAATAGTAGATGGTGCACTGCGACAATTTTTCCCATGCATGCACTCATGCTGGCAACAATTGTTATTTAAAGAACCGGACTTGATATTTTTTTGGCCAAAAAAGGAAACATGTCCGAAATGTTTCGATTCCTTTCATTGCAGCAGCATTTCTCAGACTACGTTCCGCCACCATCTTCAAAGCGTTCCGCCGAGCAATAAACACGACGCATTGCAAGGTCATTTGTCGCCGCAGATTGGTATGCATCGCCTCATGATGAGTGTGACTACTACTGTCGGCTTCTCATGTCTATCTTTATACGCTTATAGAGAGAAGAGGCGCCGTGACTGGTTGAGCACATTGTGCAGTGGAAAAAGAAATTTTTGCTGAAAGACGTGGCTGTATCCAGGAATTTGTTTTTTTGGAGGAGGTTGGCCAAAACAATGTCATCACCTGCACAAAACACTTGTTTCACAGTAATCTAAAACTTTTTCGGTGGATGTTGACCCCGTTTCCTCATACCCCCCCTTAAATACGTTCTTATTTCTTGGTATTGCACGAAGGAAATAGCAGGACTTGGTGTTCCATGCCTAAAATATTTGAGAAATCCTGTATTAGAGAGCTGAAAGTGAGTTTCACTGGGTTCGGTACAAACTTGACGAAGTAGGATGTGTGAGTCCTCTTTGCTGGACGGTGACTTAAACGTGAGCTTCAGCAGCAGTGTGGATTGTATAATTTGAACTTTCTTCGGAATTTCGCAACTGATGGTTTTTACAAGCCTCATGCCAGCCAGTAGCGTAACCACTTAAACAGCTCAAAATTTTGGGGGGCAAATACTTGGAGTTTAAGCGAGCAACAGTATTGAGTTTGTAACATTGCCTTTCGAAGGACAAAATGACAAGATATTCTAGACATTTGGCAGAGCCATGGCCTCCTTCATCCCCCCGGCTACGCCCATGATGCCAGTGGCGGAACCCCAATCGATTCTGGTCAAAATATAACCTGCCACAAATTTAAACGATTTTACCTTTTCAGAAAAACGAATCGATAGCTTGTTGAAGCGTTGCTACTGTTCTGAACAACAACATGGACTCGCACAGGTGAAAACGACACAGGAGTTCAGAGTTGAGGAGAAAATCTGTGCGGAAAATGTTCGTTTTGACCTGCACAACCCGACATGGAAAGACTGTTTTGACTACAGCTGACCTTCTGCAATCTACAAGGTACGTCACAAAGCGTTAGGAGTAGTAACAAAAGACAACATTCTAAAATTTGCCATTTGCTCGTTGAGGGCAGAGGTCAATACTGATACTGCCCTTAGTAAGTTGATTTGTGGCTTCACAGCTTTCACTTGTTTACAACTGACTACTGGCAGGCGGAACCACGGAGGTGGTGGACATTTTTGTAGGGGATGAAAATTTCAACAATGGCTAAAACGGTTTCAGCGTCAGTTTTCATATATAGCTAATATTAATGTAACAAATTTTGCGAAAGCCTAATGGTTCATACAAGCTTTGGAATATCGACAATCAAGCACGGCATTAGTTTTTGTACTTGACAAAAAAACATTTCGAAAGGCAACCTTCCCTCTTCACTGTGTCACGGGTAACGCACGCCATATTGCACCAGCGAGAGTTTTCAAGTATATCGTGGGAACGACAAACAGCTATGTCCATTTTCCTATGCCAAAAATGACTTTATGCCGCTTTCAGCCAACCCTGGCTGAGTGCGGCCAGCACAAGTTATTTCAAACCCTAATCAATAAGCGGGACTGTATTCATAAGAGGAGATCGGAACGCTTTGACAAGTTTCACTTGCACAACTTAACCTCAGGCAGAGGCTTAATGAGGTGCAGTGACAACAAACCGGCGGCATCTTGTTGCTTTGTCGCGTCATAAAAGAAAAACACGCCGAAAGGAAAACGCCAATCGCTGTTTCGCTGGAAACGAATCGCGCTTTACTGTTTTTGTGAGGCCTGCCTGCCGCATCTCGCTCGCGGGAACTCATCGTCGCTTTATGACGCAACAGTGCGAATTTTTCGTTTCATCGCGGCGACGAGGAAAACTATAAACAAAGTGCTCGCGATCCGCTTTCCATTGACATCCGTTGAAAACAAAAGGCAAAACAGTCATTCACGCAAGCGCCACACGCCCCAATTGCATATGGAAGCAACGTCGCTTTCAGGGTCTCGCAAATACAACTCCAAACATCCCAAGAACAGCACCAAAAAATCCCTATTTTACATTTCAAAAAATCCCTAAATCTGTGGTAGTGCAGCAATAAAACCGGAGTGCTACGATAAATGTTAAAAATAAAACCAAACATGATTTGCCAAATAAACAGAAATGATTTATTTTACACATTTTCAAACTTCTCCGAAAATCCCTAACGAGGGTTAAAAGTGCCAATCGAGGGACAAAATCTCTTAAAAGTGAGAGCACTGGTCGCTTTGTCTTAGAGGTGCTAGGCGTCATAACCGACATGTCATCGTACAGCCCTGCACTCGAAGACGAGTGCTGGAGCGCAAACGGTTTTTCAAAGCGTGCCAATCCTACTCGAGGGAATGTGGGTGGTTTTCCACAACAAAGCTGTTGCCAGAGTGTCCACGTGGTAGCGGATGGCACTCCTCAAATGGTGATGTAATGGAAAAGGGCAGGACGTGTAAAGTCTGCGGCGTGGTTTGGAGGCAGCGGAAGCCGAAGCGATGTAACCTCCAACTCGTTAAAAACTTTCTGGTTCCATTCAGGAACCAGGCACTAAGAAAATAGTGCATGGCTTTTCAATCAGCTCACAAATTCTCCTGCTATTCTTGGGTAGTTGGGGATGGGCCTCACCGTTCACTGCGAAGATTTCCCTCGAAGTCAAAACACGTAAGTGGACGTGCATTGTACAGTGGAAGCCGTTTAATAAATCAACGGATATTAAATCCATCCGTCTGTTAAATCCAATTCGGAATGGGACGGCATTTTACCATGTGTTTTAAGTTATAAAATCATAAAATCGCTGGCCAATGCATGCAAGCTCCGCTTTATAAATTTATTTTCAATTCCCCCGGGCAAATTGCTTTTCAGTGTGAGCAAACAATGGCCTGTTGTGAACGCATTAGCCGTTTAACCGCACTGGTTTCGAACGTTTTATCATTGCAGCTGAAATAGATTTGTCATTGCAGCTGAGGCAGTGGCGTAGGCAAGCCAAAATTTGGCGGGGGGAATTTTTTTTCAGGGGACTAAATGTTTGATTTTAGGCCAGTAACACTATTTTCTTTGGGATACCGCCTATCAAAGCACAAAATGACTATATTTGCTAAAAATTTGGAGGGTAGCATGACCCCCTGGGACCCCCCTGGCTACGCCTATGAGCTGAGACAGTTTTGTCATTGCAGCTGAGGCAGTTGTGGTATTGCAGCCGAAGCGTCTTGTTTGTTCTAGCCTACATTTCAGAATGGAAAGATCAAGACAAAAGCAGAAACACATGATCATCTCAGAAAAACACCTAAGCAAACCTCGTTAAGAGTTTTCTGTGCCCACTGACTGCAGTACAGCAATTGATCGGAATGTTGTTTGATGGCTTCTTTAGGTGCGGCGCTGCGCTAGTTATTAAAGCCGCCGCGTACTGATTCCAAAATCAACTGGTCCCGAGGTGGATTTCAGAAGCAGCGTCCAGTGTAATACGCACTTTGTAGAAAACAGAAGTTCTGTGTAGAACTATTTCACTTTCAGACATTTTGATTCTTATATCTGTTTCATTTATGACTTTCAATTCTTACCGCTGTTAAAGTAAAACCAACTACAATGTTTCTTGAAAACTGCCTTGGGTTCGGGCACGAGGAAGTCACTCATCACTGACTTCAAAAACTTGGCATTGTTTGGGATCGAAAGATTTCAGTGACGTAAACGCCTGAAACTCCGAGGCGTCAGGAATGTAACACTTTCCGGTTCGAGTCCCTCAACCAATTGCGACAGCGATCGAACCGTTGCAAGGTCAAGCGGTCACTACAGTCAGTGGTGGAGGAACCTTTTTCAAAGTGGGGGACAAATAAGCGCACGTCAAAACAACTATGGAAATTTTTTCATTAAGCCATTTGCTTTAACAATAGACCCAATACTAATTGTGTTGCTTGAACGTATTTAAGCAAAATTCAAAATGTAAAAGTCGGAGCCAGTCTCCCCCCATAAAAAGGTGGGGCCCTAAGCCCAGGGTGGGTTCCGCCACACCTGACTACAGCTCAGTTCGCAACTATACAGTAGCCCTGAAGTCCGATAGTGTACAGGCCCAACTTCAGTTTGGCGTCTTTTCTGCTTGTCTAACTTGATTGTGTCAACCTTTCTGGACAGCAAGAAAAAAACGTTTGATATTTTACTGCAGCAAAATATTTCATGAAATTTTGTTGACTTTGTTGTTGCACTGACAACGGTCGGACTGCTTTTTTCTGATGCAAACGTAAAGCTAACGTCCAAAACCCCTTTATGTTTGTCGTTGCAGAAATGCGAGTGAGTGCAAATCATAAAGAACGTTAAGCAGCGGGATTAAGAGGTCGTTGACAGCACGCAAATCCCACTTTCTTTGTCACTTTAGGCTTACAGATTTCGTAGAATGTTGAGCATGTCGTTGCGTTTGAAAATTTAAATCAATTGTGTTCCAAAAACAGTAGCAGTATTTGAGCCGCACACTAGGCAATATCATCTTCTATCAAGAAAATTCAAGGAAACAGTTTTGTTTTTCTTTAAATTTGTTTTATGCATACGTGTTTGGCTCTAATTTGAATTTTTTTTGCTTACAAATGAACCACAGGGCTAAAGCGAAAGGAAGCATAATTATTTTTGCTACACATGCTATCCTACGGTGGGCCCGCCGTAGCTGAACGCAGTTGACTGTGCGCACACCGTTTAATCGCAGAAAACATAGCGTCACGGAAACAAAAAAGTCAGTGAGCGTTAGCTCAAAATTGCTTGCATATTTGCAAATGGTCGGGAACAACCCTAATTCTCTGCCGTTGCTTTATTGCCCCATGTTCGAAGATAAGGTCTTTCGAGAGCAATTATGCTGTATTGATGAAAGTACTTGCGTGTCGGTGGGGCTTTTCGGCGCCCCCCCAGTGGTTCGGCGGGTGGGGCATTGTACCCCTTTGCCATTCTCGGTACGGCCCTGGATGCTGATTTGGCAAATTTGTTTTCAAGACTTTCACAAGCTTGCACAAACCTGTGGCTGATCGGGCAGTGACTGCCAGATAGTCGTTTCTCGTGGGTTGCAAATGTTCTTTTTGTGTGTTGTTGGATTTGTTTAAGGGGGGGCTGTTCAGGCGAATAAACTCCTTTAGTTTGAAGCTTCAAAGTAAAACATCTAGCATTTCAATGAAGTGATACCTAATTGGGTCTTCACAATAAGCTGAGTTGCTTTGAGGCTAATTGTAAAAGACATTCACTGCTCCCATCATAACGTGGCGTATCTATATGCTAGCAGTGGTGGTTCCCGTCAAAACTGTTGCAGGCATTGTTATATGTGTAAAATTGTGTGAAACAGTTGTTTGCTCTGCCTGAAAAGTCGGTGCTGGCCGAGATATCACTTTTTTGACAGTACCCGTTTTTTGTCGTTGCACACCAGTCCAAGAGGGCTTGTTTTTGACCATCAATTTTTGAACAAAATGCCTTTTTGTCCAAAGTCAACATGACCGTCATGTTTTCAGGTGAAAAATAGCAATCAGAAAAAATGCAAATTAAAACATTTTGAGAGAAATGAAATATCAACGGTCATTCTCGAGACTTTGTGGAATGCATATTACCAAGGCACCAGCGCACAATTCTCAGCTATACACGCCAGGAGTTTGTAAAACACGTCCAGCAACTGGTCTGAATTGGAGCGTTGAGAAGTTGCGTGCTCATTTGTTGGGTAGATTAGTGCTGAGTATTTGAAGTGTTTGATGGACCTGTGCCAGGGTTCCGCCTGCCAGGGTCCCAGTAGTGAGGTTAGAAGACATTTTAAGTCATGGGCCACAGAGCTATTTTCGAACCGGCTGTGTGATACAAACCTTTCCATATTTGTGTTTCGTACGCCTTCACTATAGTCTAATGAAGTGCAGCCATTTTGTTTTATTTTTTCAATAGCTTGCACCCATACAGTGGTTGCATCTTTAACGAAACGTCGCAATACACGGTGAGTCACGAACCGCTTTCAAGTACGCGTGTGGGTGATGGAGCAAAAAAGTTTGAAAAAAACTGGAACCCTGGCTTAAACAGTTGGGTCGGAAAATGGAAGATGTACGGAAGTTCAAAAGATCAGCTCTTCCTTGCTTTTTGAAATACCTTATCAGTTTCCAAAGCTCAAATGCAGCATTGCTTTTTGCGTGTACGACCAACGTATCAAACAAAACCTTTGGTTTCAACTGAATAATAACTTTCACCTCAACTTTACTGGTGAGGTAGGTGTCATTCGTTGTTTTACTAATAATAATAATGATATTTATTTTGCATTAGACTCATGGTCCATATCACGAGGGTACTCGAATAGCACAATAACACAAAAATGGTTAGTTGTAGCGCAGTACTGAGCAAGTGTTGTATGATAAACACAGACAACACAGGGAGATGCCAAACATTGAAACAACACACCAGCTATAACTGCATTTGCTCATCATCAAATAGTAATTCGGCAGTGGAAAGAAAAATGCAGACAGTGAACGTCAGGTTTTGATAAATAGTTAATAAATAGTTTTTATAAATAGTTAATATATTGATAAATAGGTAATAAATAGTTTTGATAAACAGTTAATAAATTGATAATTAGGCAATGAATAGTTTCCGCGGCAAATTCCGTTGTTGTCATACTTTATGTTTCAGTGATTAAAGCTGAGGTCGGTGTTATCTGGAAACGCGCGCGGAAAGGGGCCAATGTGATTGATTCATAATAAAATGTGACTATGGGACACGACAATCTAAAAAAGGTAAAAGCTTCAGTTGTAGAACGTCTTGTACCTGGAGCATCACTGCCCTCAAAACAAGTGAAGTCAAACTCTGAAAAGCGCGATTCAAGCGCCTTAAACGTGTTGTATGAGTGCTTGGAAGGCAAACCTTTTGCCTTCAAACAGGGGAAAATAATGTACATGATTACTGGGCACATGATTTTCACTTTACCCAGACAAGCAGCTCATATAAGCAAGATATTTTCTTTATACCAAATTCAATAGCGTGTCTAGTATAAACCATTGATTGATTACAAGGGAACGGCTCATTCGTGACAAGCGTTTATGAAGTTTTCTCTTTCTTCTGTCGCTGAACTCAACTGACTTACTGCCACAGGTTATGGAGTGACCATGTCTTTGGTATATGTTCTTGATTAATTTGCAGCATTGTCTAATCTCCGCTGTCTAAAGTCAAAACAGACTAATTGCTTGTACCTGAGCAGTTTATCTGAAACTCCTCAAAAGCTTCAACTTTGTAGCTGGCAATTTTCGGTTTTGCGCTTTTTTGTAAAGTGGCAAAAAAGCTTTGGTCGTGTCTTTATGAATTCAATCAAAGCAGCCATCAAACGCATTAACAAACACTTTCGTTTTTCTTCCACAAGCAATTACTATAAATCGCAGACATCGCATTGCTTCAGACATTCCAAAGGCCAACATGCTCAATAGATTTGTTTTTCGGGGAAGTGTACGTGCCAGAAAGCACGGCCTTCATGGGCGTCGGAAGGATTCTTTCCAGGGGGTAGTTGAAAGGACTTTTTCCAGTGGGGAAAATAATGGTGAAATGTCATTTAACCAACTCCGAAACTAAGAGAAAAACAAACATTTTTCTACTAAAACGTTAATAGAAAAATAGAAAAATTCAAACTCCAATGGGGCCTTGGCTCCCCTCCCCGCTTCCGACGTCCATGACAACCGCCTATGCGAAGTTGAAAATTTTTAAACCCCAGCTGCAGTACTCTCATGAAGAAAGTTGTCTTACCGGCTGTTGACTGTCGGACATGTTTTGCACCTTGCTTTAAACCAGACGCAAGCCGAAGCAAGTTTAGACAAGAACTCGATGTCTGTCTTAATTATCTCGTAATATTACAAGTTTAAAAAGGGTTGTAAAGCCTTTCAAACATTTCGCTGTATTGCCGGCTTATCTTTGACTCCACCCGTTCCACGGTAATAAGCTACACGCGCAACGGTGCAAATTAAAACAGCTTTCTTCCCCCAATTAACCGGATTAAATTTTCGAATTACGTCGTCTGGTTCAGTTGTTAGGCACAGCTTTTACCCTCACACACCTGATCTGGCTGACCACAAGGGCGAGATGGCAGGATATTTGAAAAAATACCCGCCTTGCGATTTATTTTAATTGGTTGGGGGAACAATATTAGTGCTCTAAGACAGAATTTTACGAAAGTGTGTCTTATTGCGGTTGAAAGCGATAAAAATTGGTGATAACCGTGCTTGGAGCAGTACGCTCACCTGTAGGAAACGCTTATTGTCAAAAGAGGCGTGTGCCTTTGGCGGTCAATTGGATCTGCATATTAATCTCTTGTTTCTGAGATCATCTGATGTTCACACCCAACAATGGTGATGAGCTTCCAGAAATCCGCGGTCAAAGAGTCCAGAAAACGTGCATGAGGTGCCTACCATTGCTGCCTGCCGCAATTTTAAAAAGCAAGCAAAATATACATTTCGTTTCCTAGCCGTGCTTAACTTTGTGGGGTGTTTTTGCTACAGTGCTGGGATGAAAGCAAGACACCAATCGTTGTGAAGCATCTTAACGGCAAGTATTGTGCTTGTGAGAAAAAAAAATTGCGGATTGCCAGTTGCTTTGTTTCGAACGCACAAAGAGCCTCTTTTCCTGAGCTGCCTTTTCTCGGTTTCTAAGACGAAGGTCCTGTCCGTACAAAGACCCACTGTCTATAACCCACGACGCGCGTGAACTCGACTGACGTCGCGATTGGCTGCGTGTGACGCATTGGGTAAAACGACACCATAACGTTTCAAGAGCGACAGGACAGAGGTTACAACCAGTTTTTCCGAACTATATCTCAGACTTGCATCTGTTGCTTTTGTCGAAACTCGAACCCGTGTATATTTTACGCTGAGTGGCGATCAGCCGATGCCGCAAAACGGACGCTGAGATTCTTGCCACAACTTCTGAACACAGCCACACGAAATACGGAGAGAGTCGTCCCGTTTCCGAATAAACTTTTTACAGTGTGAGGCAAAGTCAAGGACAATACGGCAAGTCGGTCAACTTGCAAATGCAGGGGACGAGGTCCAAAAATAGACAAAACGACTCTTCTTTGATCACCAACAGGTCTGTTCAGGAACTACGGCCACGTGACTGTGCCCTTGTTACAGCTGCCACAGAGCAATTTGCTTACACACTTGGTACAATATCCACTTCAAACGTTCCATATTCGTCCATTTATATCTATATGGTATTTCGTGACAATGGATTATCAACTGGATCGCAGGGCAAGCTTAAACAGCAATGCTGTTTTTTCGTTGCTGGGAATATCGCGATGGCACCGAAGAGGGTGTTTTGTGTATTTTTTCTTATCTTTGCTCCGTTTCTGCGCACTGCAACGAACAACAACACAATAAGCTCTGCGAAGAAAAAGTGGTCTCCAATTCGCTCGCGTCTCCAACCGAAACACCATCTCAACAATAATTATATTTTGCAGATGTAGGGTTCGTTTGAGAAAAAACGTGAAGTATAAGTCAGCAGCATGACGACCTCGTCTTTTCATAACCGTTGATTGGACATTTTGCCGTTGCATTGAAATGCGAGGTACTCGACAACCTCCTGTTGTCAGATATCCGAGCGATCTTCAGATGATTTCTTCCTAAGAATCAACTCGCGCCGCCATCTTTTGAATGCATTGGTGACAGTCGTGCTGGCAGGTCAGTTGCCTTTTGTTCAGTGTAGCTCCATACTGAAGGTCAATGCTTCTACGTAAAAAACGAGAACTTCTCGCTGAAAACAAAAACGGCGCATCCTGAAAATCGCGGACCGCACCAGGAGACACCGTGAAACCAGGTGCATCACTCACTTCGAACACATTGTGTTCGAGAGCGATTACAGCAATTATCGCCAAGGCGCCGATTTCCTTTGTGGTTAGTCGCGGCAATATTGAACTTGACAGAGCAGAACGTTTTTGCCACCGCAGACTCCCCTACACGCTATTATTAGGCCACAATGACGGTGACTGAAATTTAAGTACGTGAGGCCCAGCGAGGATGGGATTACGTAATGTTTATGAAGAGTATGCCTCGCAAAGATGAAAGCTTCGTGACATAGACAAGGCTATTCAGTTGAAGTGATGTGCGATGAACAAAGCCGGAAAATGAATTATTGCCGCTTTAATAACATCTCTCCAACAACAGAAGAGCTCAACCGCCTGAACAAGTGCACAAACTAGCAAGGATAATTCGGTTGATTGGTTTAAGACTAAGTTATTGATTCAAGACGTTGCGCCAACTTGTAAGAGAAATAAGCTTGCGACTTTTCTTCGTTGATGCCCAAATATTTTTGAATGACGTGATTCATCTCAGTTTGGCCAATAAAACACTGCATTCTTTTATTATTAATCCCTAAAACCAAAACCCAGTGGAACCGCAGATGTGATGTTAACATGAATAGAATGGCGCTCCATGTTTGGGTAACGTCCTGTAGTGCACCATGAGTCGAAAATTTATAGGCTTTGCTGGAACGACTGTCAGCGTTTAGATCAACCATGGAAAATGCGGCCTGCTGCAAACACGTTTCTCAATCAATTGTTCCCGGATCTTCCCGCATCAACAAATTTATTCAATGCGGCAAAAGCCTGTTGACCTTGCATTGGAAGTGTACGACTTGAGAAATTCTAAGATACCTTCCCAAACATCAGCTCCACCAGGGCTTTGCAATGAGTAGAGTTTGGAGGATCATTTGTGAAAAGGAAAAGTTCTTTAAATAGATATCGGGGATGTGGGCTAAATTGGATTGGGTCTGCCAAATGAAGGCTTCATTCAGTCAAACAGTAAGATTTTACGGCGCATTCGCAAAAAGCCTTTGTGATCTTTTAACTAGGACTCAACCTTCAGGTATTGTCAAACTACATTCTGATTAACTTCCGCCTTGGCGCTGTGCACGCACTGGCTATAACACGTCAACTTACAACCTTTGTTGCACAAGAAAGTTGCGACGTGTTTCTTAGTGTTTCGTCACAAACGAGCCGTAAATTCAACTTTGCGACTACACCAACAGACCATAAACGCACCGGAACTGGGGTGACTAAGCTTTTATACTACTTGGTTTCATCACCTTCCAAATGAGCTGTTTGTTTGCAGCGAAGATTGTCTGCTTCGAAAAGGAAAAATGTCGGTATTTTACGGCTTTTCGGAAAAGTGCGTGCGAAATGTTCTCTCATCCCAGATCAAAATTGCTTGGAGGCAATTATTTTTCCTAACAGTGTCTTTCTTAAGAAAAGAATAAATCCTAATTCAAAAGCAATGCTCCAAATGTAAATGTTCCTAATTAGAAATAATGTAAAGTTCAGATTTAAATCAACGTTGCTCTGTTAGTCGTGTAGTTTCAGACGAAAAGTCACCGAGGCGATTTACGTTGGTGCGGTGTAAAGTTACGAGGGAGTTTAAACGAGGTCAGGCCGTTGCTTCCAAAACTCGCTATTTCTAAATAGGTTCTACAACTTCAATATGTTTTGTGGAGTCGGCTAACTGCCATATCCTAGCCTGCATTTCAGTTAAGTCCATAGTTGAGAAAAATAGATGTACGTGGGTTCCAGACTGAATCTTGCGGACAAAATCACTGGTTGTGCTGTTGTTTCTCCAATGATTCTGCAGGACTACGACGTTTTGATTTGTCCCAGCTGTTTTTCTTCTGTCAAAAATGATAGGACAAGAACCAAAGACATGCAAGGCTGTAAACAAGTCAAGCAAACCCATTTTTACTAATGTAGCAGTTGTTGTACAAGTGCTCCAGTTTAGACTCGTAGACCCGTGGTCGAATTACAAAAGTATTTCAATCTTTTAAACAGCGAAGGTGCGTGAGATGCAATGATGCAAAATTGAGAAACCTGCAGATCACGCGTTTTGATATCTTGGCATTTCTTTGCTGTGTACAAAACAGCGTACACGGAATTTTTGAAGAGAAATCTTGCCAGATATCTATGACAGTGCTCCTCATGCTATTAGTTTTCTCCAGCACTGACGAAATCGCAATAAAATCGAGATTTTACGATATCGACGTAGTTCTTATATGGCTGTAAGGTCTTTGTACAGTTGCTTGATCGACAACGTAAAGCTGTTTTAAAGAGTGTAACTTCGTGAGGCTGCCACACTTTAAAATTTGCAATTTACTCCATCAGCACTCAAAAGATTGTTTAGTTTATCCAGGCAAACAGGCAGTTGTCCAGGACCGCAATATTTTCAAGGGGGGGGCAAAAATGACTGCGACTTGCTGTACCTAACAACTAAACATGTTTTTTTTTATTTCGGGGGAGCAATTTTTAATTTCAGGGGAGCAATCGCCCGGTTGCCTAGCCCTGGTTGTGGGCTTGGATGGTTGGAAGTGCCTGTTAGTTTTTCAGGGGAGGGTGAGCAAACATTGGGGCGGGTGGAGACCGGCAGCAAATTTACAAATCATTCATTTCTTTGTTTTATTAACTGTGCTGTCGATGTGTCGCACTAATCTCAGAGCGCAAGGCCCGCTTTTGAAAGGTGGGGCCCAATGTTTTTTCTGGGCCCAGAGGTACGACCCTCTTTGAAAAGTGATTCAGGGGTTTTTCACGCAGTGACGTGAGCAGAGACGCACTCACCTTCATCGGATAAAAACGCTGATCCGATTCAAAACAAGTGTCAAGGTATGACCGCGCCACACGTGGTGAGGATGGGGTTCAGTTACCTCCTCTGACGTGGGACGTTTGCTGGGATACCTCTTTCTTGTTTTGCTTTCTGGAAGTAACCTGACCCAGCACATCCGTAAACCCGAAAATCTAGCCGGTGACAAAAAAAACTTGTGACGCAATAACCTGCGAACACAAAATCGGTTCTCGCGCTGGTGCAAATTTGTCAGACAGAAATTTCTTGTCACCAAAACATAAAAAACCTATGGTGCAGTTTGCGGGCTGTTTTGCGCGAGGCAGAACAATGGATATTTTTGTTCGACCGATGCCCTTTTACCACGGCTAAAATGTCATTCTACCTGTCTGTCTGCTTGCGAGAATCGAGAATATATGATATGGCCGTTTTTCGTAAACGCACCGTTGCCGCACGAAGTTTATTTTCATTCCCAGAACCCGCCCGACGCGCCGCCATCTTTGAAGTTCGAAAAAGAAGGAAACCACCCTCAACATATTCTCCATTCTGTCCTGTTGTTGTGTGTATCTTGATAAGGCCTTTGCAATTTTCTTTGAAGCAAAATATCCCCTGCGTAAATGATGGATTTCAAGTATTTGAGAGTTTTTTGTGCATATTTTGCATCGAATCGTGCAAAGCCCTCCGCTCGAGCGAGGTGGGTTGGACCAGGACCGGCCGGGGACAGTACTCCCAAAATTTCTTTTAAACATATCATAATAAAAACAAAAATCCAGTCCCTCTAAAATGTTTTCTGTCCCCCCAAACCTTAAAACCTGGCTACGGGCTTGGGTTGAACGAGTGGCCATGACTGTCTGCCCCTCCTTGTACGTCACTGCATTGAAAAGAAAGAGCAGGTAACAAACGACGGGCAAGCTGGGGGTGAAAAAACATTTTTAAACTCTTTGTCGATTTTTCCACCTTTTCTTTTATGCATAAAGGGGTTCAGCACGGAACACCTACAAGCAGAGTGATACGTTTTCCTGATCCCGTGTTGTTTTCGGCGTCATGCATGGTTTATTGAACATGTGCTAATGCTTTCCAGAAGTTGCAGAGTTCCGCCGCACCACTGTGGTTGTACGAAAAATGCGAAGAACTTTCAGAAAAATTTCCTTGAGTTTTCCGAACCTCACCGGCTTGAGAAGTTCGTCACCATATCGGCATCTTGGTGTGTTTACAAACTGTTGCGTCGGTCGCCGATTTGGCTGATGCTATCACTGATGCTGCAGTTTTATAAAAGATCTGCAACACTGCAACAGATGGAATGTAATGAATCGGGCCAAGAAGTTTGGAAATCCTGCTTTTGTTTGAAACGTCATTCGCTAAAATTAAAAACCAACGTCAGAAAACAAAATCCAACAGATTTCACAAGACAACGGCATTAAAATCTAATGCACTGATTCCACACAACGGCGAATTTCATCCTTGCCAGTTACTACTTTGCGTCAATTTTGGTCACGTCGCTGCCCAGGCAGCAATGTCATCTTGTGCGCGATTCGTTAACAAATTTTCTCCCAACACTCGCCCTCAGCAACGCGCCACCGAAAATCAGTCTTTTACTCAACTTGTGCGAAGCGATTCCGCAAGCATCACTGCTATTTAGCATATTGCATTTCTTAAACAATGAAAACAGATTGACTTGAGCCATATTCAGTAAAAAAAGGCACATTGAAAACGATGCGACGCTTTGAATATGTTTTACACCATCGTAAGCCGCAATCAGGTGTTAAGTTTTGTTTTGCGCTATCAGTGACCCTTATCAACCAGTGGCCCTTGTCAAGCCCTCACGTACTGACTTAAAAGCTGCAGGAGCACACCCACGCATTGCTCATTTCAAAAGGAGCTGAATGCGAGTTTTGAAATTCCGGTCATCTTAATCAGCTGCATCCGAGAACCTTTGCGCAGTTGAAACATCTCCGGCTCCTGACTACCGACCGCATCGTCCTACACAGCATGCCTCACCACCGTGGCAGGTCAGCTGTTGCGCACGGGTCGTTGTTTACTATCCAATCGGTTTGTTTTCCGCTATCAGTGACCCTTATCGGTCAGTGACCCATATCAACCTCCGCTTTTGTCGTGTTGCCTTGCACTGTTGCGCCGATTCTTGCACACTTTCGCAGCTGTGTAAATCACCTTATCTTGAAGCAACTGATGGGTGGTTTGCATGCAGACTATCACAGAGATGAACTTCATAGCCTGGAATGTTCCGCCCTGTCACAGGTTGGGATCAAAATTTATCGCTAACTGACTACCGCTTGCTGTCTCGCGAGGCTTTTTTGAGTACGGTAAGTCACCAATCGCAACTTTCAACTGTCAACAATTCAAGACAACTTAAAAAAACTTTTGCATTCGCTGTGTATTGGAAATACCTGCACCGCAGGGCGCCAAGGGGTTCGTCATCCTTTGCTCCCGCTTGACCTGCGTAATTCGTGTACTCAGTGACCGAAGCAGGTCCGATATAAAGTTATGTGCGCATTTCGCATGTTTTGGCCAGCGTACAATCACTGTGGTGCGGCGCAAGTCCACGATAAGAGGAGATTATCGCAGTGGGGAGGAAAGTTCGCGCAACTGCGAATGGAATGAATCTGCCCGAACGGAGCCGTAAAAACTCGGGGATGTATTCATGGGACATCGCATGCCTTCTATTTTCTTGAAAGGGAACAGTTTTGTCTCACTCTTTCAGTCGGCAGCAAAATAGTAGCGTTTCCGTTGTTTGTTTTCCTGTGAACTTTTCAATTTTCTTGACTGTAGCGGAGCATGTCTTTTTGATATTCCATCACTTTCTTTTCATGGCACCAAATGGCTGAAAAAAGAAAAATAGCGTTTCACGTGCGGCCAGCAAAATATAAGGGAGATTTTTACAGATGGCACGTTTTTATCAGGAGACCATGAGGTATTGCCAATCCTCCAGGGGCTGCTGCCCCAGCGGCCTCTGCAGATCTGAAAATAAATGAATGAATGAATGAATGAATGAATGAACGTTTTTATATCGGCACTGACTCATTTACGCAAGAGACAGCATTAGCCGAGTTCTGTTGTGATTAGAGTTTTTATCCTGCTCACACGGTTTCAAGCAAGGCTGTGGAGCTTGAGCCGGAGCTCAAGCAGTTTGGATGGCAGTTCCCCCCAAAAGTTTTGTTCTCCCCCAAATTTTGTTGTGCCCAGAAAAATTTGTTCAAAATCTTCCCCCCTTAAAAATATATTTTTCTCCCTCAAACCTTAAAACCTGGCTACGGGTCTGTGCGTATGTCTGCGGAAAAGGATGAAAATGCCGTAAATACCCTGGTACGCATTTTGCACACGATTTCGATTCAACGTAATTCTTTTGCAACAAATTCACTGGTTAGGTTTAAATGTCTGGCTCTTATTCAAAGGGTCAAATAACCACCACCCCATCCTTCTGTAGACCCAGGCCCGTAGCCACGGGGGCATTCGAGGGAAGTTTTCCCCACTTGTTTGTGCTCCTCCATATTTTGTTGTGCCCAGAAATTTTTTTATTAAACATATAATAAAAACAAAAGTATTATTTTGCCCCACCAAATCTTACACCCTGGTTGCGCACCTGTGTAGACCTGTGCCCTGCAGTCGTCACAAGAAAAATATTTTCCTGTTCAAATAACACGAACTGGTTAGCAGTCTGTTAACGTTTCTGGACTCAAGTAACAAGCGTCATTTGACGCGAATCGTGAATTTGATATTGACAGCCTTGTGGTGGCGGAAGCTAACGGTTCGTTTCTTTGTAAGGTCACACCCAGCCATGCCCCTGTTTTGCCTGCATTACTCAATCGGCAACAGCACTTTTTTTAGAAAATGACGCCGGTTCGTCTTCATCTGTGGCGTTGACACGCTGCTCTCCCTCGCTCACCCCTTATCCGAACTTGCTTTGCTCTCACGTCAACCGAACTCTGAAAGCGTTTGCTCTCGGTAAAAATAAAGTACGAGCTGAAACACGTTGGCCACGCATTCGACAGTGCAGTGGTGTGGGAACTATTCGAGTCATTCGACTTCGTGGACTCGCTGCCCGGTCAGGCAGCAAACCGCCATTGTGAAACAGCTCCGCCGTGCTGGTTCACAGGCATGCGCCTTTCGTGGGTGGCATTACTAAGCGTTATAGACGATTTGGTTGGAAAACGATCGCGCGCTTCCATTTCGGTTCTTTCACTGGCTAAAGTGTGACAAACGCGCCAAGAGACCAGCGACTTTTCGACCCAACAGCAAATTGTGAGTCACAAACCATTGATATTCCCGACAGTGTTGCTGGTACCAACCGTCGCCAAGTATAAACTTGCTTTTCAGAGCGTAAACCAGCTGGAACAAGCCGTCAAACTGTCACGAAAGATTACGATCGCTCGGTGTTTTCCACGAGCAGAAGTTCTCTTCCCCACGTGAACCGTTTGTGCTACTTACGACGCCGTGCCTGGTGACAGTCCTGGCCTCTCTGCCCAGTAGCGTAGGCAGCCCAAAAATTTTGTGGGGGACAAAATGTTTGTTTTTAGGCGAATAACACTATTTAGTTTGGGATACCACTTCTCAAAGCACACAATGACTATATATTATAAAAATTTGGGGGGACATGGCCCCTTAGGCCTCCCCGATCTACGCGTATGCTTCCCCCCAGCGTGGTGAAGGAACCAATTTTATTTTAACCCTGATTTCAAATATTTTGTGTGGTATCCGCACACACGTCTGATTGGCTTTTACGCGGTGTTGACTCGCCATTTTGACAGCCTAAACTACGTTTGTGACACCCCGATCTTCAAGGTGAGGTTGATGGGTTCAATCATACCCCACCTCAACTTTTTATCAGGAAATAAAACATAAACGTGCTGCAAGGAATCACAGAAACTTGAGTGAAACAATCGACCCATGTCGGTTCCAGTAAACACAGGAAAATGTGCTGCATCAAGAGCTGCACAATCGGTGTATTACTTTACACCAGGGGTACTCAATACGTCGATCGCGATCTACCGGTCAATCCCAAAAGTACTGTGGATAGATCGCATGACATTACCACCCTGGCTGATTCCATTCAGTGCAAGTCATCAGAGCAAAGTCAGGTAATGACAAACAATGTACATAGTTAATTGTGTTGTGCAACATGGGCTCATGTGAGTAGGCAAGGTGAAGGTATACATCAACATATATTGAAATAAATTCTCAATATGTTTATTAATAAATATATGTTTTGAATTTTCGTAGTAGGTAGATCATTTTGACTTGTTCATTTTATAAGTAGCTCGCCTGCTGAAAAAGTATGATCACCTCTGCGCTTTACATTAGGGTGCGATGTACAGTCAATATCAACATTAGTTTCATCCTTTGACACACAACAAAATAATTTCATCGCTTTTGTTGCCTTATAATGGATGCCTATTTACCCCCATCGCTGGCAAGCAACGTGTCCGTGTAGCTATTCGTGGTTTATTTGCTGGAAACGAAAAAACTGAGACTCTCACTCGGCAAAGTTTGCTCAAGAAAACGGAATCCCTGCTTCTGGAACAACTTTCCTCGCATCCGCTCCCAAACTAAAAGAAGCATTTTTCTGGCAACTTGAAGGTGGTTTGCCGAGGATCCCCCCAATTGTCGAACAAAATGAATTTGAACTGGTGAAAAATGATTCTGTTAAAAAACCAACAAGAGCGTTCCTTCCAAGCCGCATCAAATTTTTCGATTGCAATGCAGCTCTGGGGACATTAAAAATGGCCAACAATTCCAATATATAAAAATTATATGAGTAAGATCTGATGACAATCGTCGTAGGTTTATAAACAAGTACCAAAAAAATTGCTTTCGATGACTAGAAGTTCAGCCTATGATCCAAAACATGGGTTTCACGGAAACGTTGTTCAGAATCGTGTGTAAGGTCCACCTACAACATGATCTACAACCTCAGCCAAGGGCTTAACGAGGGGTGCAAGGGGTCCACATTGCGCCTGGCGTTGAATGACTGGGAGTGGCCGAAAAGTCCCAACAATGCCGCAAGTACTTTCTTCAATACAGTACACGTGCTCCCGAAAGACAGATTTGAACATGGAGGCGCCAGACTTGTTTTTCGCCCCGGGTGCCATCTAACCTCGGTACGCCCCTGATCTCAGCGTCGCAATACGCGGTTGACTCTGTGCCAACAGACCTGTTGTCGAGTTTCAGCAGTGCGTTGGGAATTAAGCACCTTTTCCTTCAGAAAAGGACCAGTCTTGTAGTGTCTTTCTTTTGCCTCCCAGATTGTTGTTGTTGAATAGTTCAGCCTAGTTGCCTCATGCTGTGACGCATTTGTTTTTGCCCGCCGGGGCGAGCATACGCCGGTTCAGGCCTTGACGAACCACGTGGCATCTCGGCCCAGGGCTGGTTTAAATCCTCTCGCGTGCTGTCACGAGCCACTCTAATCTTTTGTCGAGGGCCGGCATCTGTGCGGATGCGAGGCACTTGTCGCGCCATTACGCGCACCCAGCTATCTCGGCGACGACCCATTAAGAAGCAGAAAGGACGTCAGGGCAACACGCCAGCTTAGCTTGAATATCCGTGGGAATATGCAGAGTATCCTCTGAAAACAGCCCTAATGGTTTCGCGGACCGGAACTTCTTTCCAGATTCATTCCAAATTCTATAAGGTTTCCGCGAGATGGCGCCCTGGTTCACCACTGAGATCAACAACAAGATCGTATTTTGAAGTGTAGCTCTTTCACTGAAAAAGAAAACAGCTAAGGAACGAGCTCTATTCACGTTCCAATAATGCAAAACATTAAATAGCGTTCCGTCAACAAAGATAAGGCAGTTACTACAAAGTTCGATTGGCATATTCCAAAAACTTCTCGGACCGAACTAACAAGGCTCAAGTGTGTGCAAATCAGCGCAAGACCGCCACGATTGCAAATGCTCGCAACATCCGAATAGACAAAAAGTACAAAAGTTATGTGCTTTTTTGAAAAACTCATCGCTTAAGACATACGTTTTGCACAGCACATATTACTAGTGCATTAGACATAGACATGGTTGGTTGATTTCAGTAAAGCAAAATAACTAGTTTATTTATTTGAACAAATTACCCACAAATATTTGTGTGGTTGCAAATGCGAGAATTCAAACTGAAACACAAAGTAATTCACAACGATTGAAACAGCCACTTGTGACCCACATGCCTTAAGTGTTAAGGTGGTATAGGCAAACGCAATTCTCAAACTGAGCGACGTTTGCAGTTTGAGACCAGAACGAGTTTATTGCAGTGATAAAAAGTGGATAGAAGTTGATAAATTAGGAGTCGAGTTTAATTGCAAAAATGTTTGCTGTTAATGCAGTTCGCACTTAGACTTTCTTAAAGTGTTGTTTGTTGTAAACGTTTAACGTTCTAGTAGGAAAAGTAAGTTTGAAAGCTTTTGTAACGACATGACTTTGAATTTGTGATCACAACGCAGCAAAAAAAACGCATTCCACGTTGAAACCTTCCACCTGTCCTAAATCGTAGTACGTTTTACGAATTTCGAAATCGTTCTTCGACTCCGGTGTTTGTCAATTACAGTGCTCATGAAATTTACGGTGGTCTGGATCAAAGCAAGACCATCTAAACACAGGCCGAGCCTAGTCACCAGACTTTATAACACTGTGATGTATTGTCGTACAATGGCACGTGCTTCCTGTGTTAGTACAGCTGTATTTACCATGACCCCTCAACACTCCTGATCTACGTTGTCTGAAAAGTGTGATAGACATTCTGTTGCCACTGCGTCCCGAGCAGCAGGAGTGGAGTCCTATACAGGTCCGCACGACTGACATCGACATTGTTTCAGTTTGCTTTTGCGTCGTAGGTTTGTGGATGCCTCAGGCCGCGTTTCACAGCCGGTTACCTGGCCCCAAGTGCCATCTTCTAGAATTTCAATGTCAGCCCGCGCGTGTTCTACCCTCGAAGTGCTTTTACGGGCGCCGGAGGATTTTTAATGGATCGCATGGTTCCAGCGGGATTTTCGTGCGATTTCGCCGCCTTCTTAGCCGCCTTTTTCGCAGGAAATCTTGTCAAAACCAAAACCCGAAACCCCGTCATCATTTCAGGGTTGGTGGGGCGCGAACTTAAACAGGCGGAAAAAAGAGCGTCGCGCGCGTGTGTCGCCCGTACACTTATTAGCGGGCACGAAAAAGACGTCCGCCTCGGCGTTAATATCTCCTCGAGGGGCACGGACGTCGGGCGCGCGGCGGTGCGCTCTCACTTCTAAAGGGTCTGGCGAAGCTCGAAAGCGGCCTGGAACGCGCGGGCGGCTTGAAAAGCGTGGGAACCAACCACTCAAATGGTTCACAACAGCGCGGCGCATGCCTGATGGCCGTTATTATCAAAACATCTGTCAGCACGCGCGCACTGCCCGTAACCAATCGCTCGTTCTCGCTCACTTCCCCCCTGCTTAGGACGGCTCGCGTCTGAATTGTCCCTCAGCGCTAAGCTGGCGCAGTCGTCGCCAGCTGGCAAGCGGAATGGAAGCGAAGGCCTGCAATAAATCCACAACGATTCGGACGACTGCAATAAAACCACAAGGATTCAGTCTCGCCGAACAACGAACTGCACCACTCGAGTTTTGACCTCCGAAAAATGATTTGATCGCGTAGATTTCGATCAGCGATGTTTTGGCATTCGTGCCGGAATTAATAACGTGTTTTTTTTGTACAAATATCAGTTGAACATGACTCTGGCTGCCTGTAATTCAATGCACGCAACTAAGTTGTTTGCGTTTGACACAAAAATAAACTCGGAAAATCCTGGTTGAGGCTTTCAAGTAACCATTCCACAAAATTAAAAAATGCCATCACAAACAAAAGATTGAAAAAATCATCCGAATTCACCACATTTGACAAACTCATGTCCATGAAAATGATGAAGCCAAACATTGTCAAGACTGCAACTTCTTGCACACAACAGTTCATCGCAAACCGCTATATCGATATATGAGAACAGCGATATTCACGAAAGGTTGCTATCAAAATCAGGGTGGGAAAAAACAAGTTATCCAACATTCATGTGAAAAACATGGCAGCTCGACATATTGTTTTTACGACGAAGTCCTGAATTTTCGCCTACGCTTCGCATTTTCGCCAAAGGATAAAGCAAAGCTGGAATATCACAGGGATCGGATTCTCTGTTCCGAATATGCCAGCTTGCAAAAGCTGACGAATGTATCCGACCGCTGTATCTTTTTCAGACGTAGAAACGAGCTGATGAGAGCTTGGCAGGAATTTTCTAAACTGAGTCTTCCTTGTAGGGTCTCGCTCCGAATGCGGCTGCGCGACAAAACCTAATGTGTTTCTTTCTGTAAAAGTGACCTTCATTTGACCAAGCAAATGACGTCGATGGTTGAAATGGCTGGCGGGCCTACGTAATCGCTGTACGGAGGCGAACTGCGTTGCTCGTGCATTTCGCAGCCCACTCCCGCTGGTTCTTTCGCTTTCGTTTCTTGCGGGCTACTTGGAGCTTGTCAGTGAAAGAATTTAAATCAGCCCACGCCCAATGCCAAGTTACCGCACAGACGTCCGGACTTCCACTGCAACTCGTTGACTTGAAAGCCAGCACTGAAGGGCAGAAACAACTAAACAAGCTCTTTTGACAGCTTGCGCTGGGTTTGAAGTCAGTTTAAATTGCACGGCTTTGTTAAAATCCTGAAGCAGTTTTGCTATTTATCGATTCCGGCACACGAGAGTTTGTGGGAGTATTTGTTACGTTGTAATTTCAAATATTTTTTGTAAGAAAATAATCATGCAGTGGGTAAATGTCTTTTGGGAATTACGAAAGTTCAAACGAACTTTATTTTCACTTTTTTGGCAATATCTTGTTAAGTGGCACATAGGTTTTTGTGCATTGATGAAAAACAGAGCTTTTCTTCTACAAACAGATTTAGAAAACCGTTTTGAAGCAAAACACACATTTCAGTTTGGGTGTACAGTAACGACAATCCGTGTGAATAGTATTCGAGTTTCGTGTTGTTAAGACACTGTATTCGGATTTTGTGGGATATCTGGGTTGGGGTAACAACGAGAATCAATGTAAACATTATGGATACCTGTTACTCGCTTGATCAAAAGACGGAGCCTCGGTTTTCGTTTTCGCTGATTCATTCTGACAAAGCATTTTTCTACTCGGTGGAACAAAAATTGTAATCGTGGGTTAAAAATTTGACGTATATTCATCTTCAGATTGAATTTGTGAGAAATGGACAGCAATGGCAAGGTTCGAGTGTTTGATCCCCCGTGCAAGATACGCTTTGTTTAAAAAGTAAAATTTTTCCAAGTCTGAGAAAAACGACTTGGAAATTGACATTACAGTTTGTAGCCTTTTTTAAATTTTGACCGGGGGCATTTCACGCAGTAAGCGAGTCATGCACTGAAAAGCGTTGGAACCACACTATCTTATATCGAATTAACTGCAAAGCTCTGTTTCAGACGCCATGCCGGGCGCCTTACGCTGGCAGCAGCAGTTTGAGCAATATTTCAAATTATGGAAATAAATAACTGAGTAGATTTTTGTGCATGATTGCAGTTTTTTCCAGAAATAAATCCTGAAACGTTTGTTCGCCCAAATCTTTGCGTTTTACCGCAACGGCACATGGTTCGTGACCCAAACTACGGCAAGCGGAGAGCAAATCAGTGAAACTTTAAAATTAAACAGATTCTGTGAACTGGCTTCAGATCCACGCAAGAAACTTTTGCTTATTAGTGCTTGTTATGAAAAAAATCTTTCTCATAAACCACAAATCACAAAACGCGAAACGGTTCTAATGACCCAAAATAAGGTCACTCATCACCATTTTCGCCTGAGAATAATAGCAATTTTAACGTAGAATACGAATAACAGCTGAGCGGCGTGGAAAATGGCTTAAAAGTGGAAAATTTTCCGGACCGTTACCCAACATTAGATAACAAGCTGTACCGCTGATGTGTCTTGCGTACTCGTGAGAACGTTGTGGGCGCCGCCTGTCGGTTGTGTTTTTTAAACGCTGTGGTCCCAATTTCTTGGAAGCCGTAACATCAAGCATCGTACTGCTGCAGTTCACCTTCCACAACACGTCGACTGCGGGTCAAACAAAGTCAGCTGGTAAACAATCGAAACGTTTTTCTGCCACGAGCAACGACAGCATTCCAACAATTCTTGCGTTCGCCCTCCCTCGTGAACAAAGTCAAGGGAGAAAATCTCAATTGCTGTATTTTCCAAAATTTTGTGGTTTATATATTTGCCGCCATGGGTATCGGAAGGATTGTTTCCAGGATGGTGCTAACCGTGGATTTTTCGAGGTTGGTGGCCAAAAGCATTTTTCTAGGGGGTGCCAAAAGTGACGAAATTACATTTTACAAACTCGAAACTAAGGGAAAAACACTTTTCTAGTCAAACGTTAATAAGGAAATATCAAATTTCAAAATCCAAAAGGGGGCCAAGGCCCATTCCTGCACCCTCCTTTTGACGCCCATGTTTTTTTCTGGTGGAATACTTTCTAAATTTGGTGGAGAATATTTGAAACTCACACGATGTACACGTTAGCAATTCTGCTGTTTTTCTGAGTCCGCTGTTTTCCATTCCTCCTCACGCCTTTGTCGACGCGCAGTTTTTCGTAGAAACGAAAACAGCTACTTCGGAGAACGCATATATGAGTCATTTTTGTACTCGTTTGCGAGTATGCGTGTAGGTGGCGCAGTTAATAATATGAAGCCAATCTACAGGAACAACCGCAATCGTAACAGCTGTTGCGTCATCCTCAATCTACCTGTGACGAAGGAATGACACTACTGTCGTAAAGCGACAGTGCGCGTTGCGAAAAATCAAGCTATAACAAACTAAACCATCTGATGGCAACTGGTCTGAGAAGTTGTTTTTGTTTCTGCAGCAACTTTCTTCAAAAAGAAACAGGAAATAGAACTGTGTATACCGAGTAGTTTAAAGCAGCAAAATCCTTATCATTATGCCAGTGAATGAAGCATTGTTGTATTGCACATAAGCCCGACTGAACTACGTTGTTACATGTTATAATGGATTTAAAAAAAAATTATCTATGTCATCCATTTTTATATCGTTTCTTTTACAGCAATTCTAGATCCAAAGCCCTCAATGTTCGTGATTGTCACTGTCAGTAATGCTACCACAAAGAACTCAAAAATGTGGGTGGAAGTGCACGTTATGCAGTGATTTTTGTTCACCAATTGTAGCATGTCGCACGTTTTTTCACGAATCTGGAATTTTTTCGTACAGCTTTACGCTCAAAGATAATTTCATGATGAGAAGACACATCACATCAATTTCACATTCCGGCTGTTGACTTTGCCAGTCACCCAGCAGTGGGAAAATTGATCAGCATCTCTCACTTCCAGCTTCACTTCAACCTGAAGTCGTAGTTCAAAATCCGGATATACGCAGTCCAGCATACACCGCTTGTCACGATTTTTTCACAGGTCTATGGAAGTGGTGCAAAAATGCCACTTTAACGCTCGACAGCCCAGGTTTTAATTCTCACTGCTCTCATCCTTCATCGCTCCATGAGAGCGGTCGTGCCACGACAAGAAATACCGAGAGCGTTAGGTTTCCCACAGTAGGCGCAGCTTGTTTATTTCGTAATTTTCTGCTGCCGTAGCGTGGGCTGCTGACTTCGTCAGCAGGGTGTCGAGAGCAGTTTCTGAGAGCTGCCGATGTCACGCCAGGTCACGCAGTGTGTATCGCAACAAACCTGCAAAGGTGGTCGCCGGCTTCATGCTTGATCGAATTTCCTCGAGAGGAATGAGGTAAAGCGTACGCCGGATCATGCGCCGATTTTAGCCAAGATTAGTGTGGTTACAATGGATAAGGGTGTTTGGGGTAAATCGGGCCAGGCAAAGTAAGTGAAGTTGAACTGGTGCCAAATATAGACCAATCAGTCAATCCAAACCGCCGTTTCCATGACGATTTGCCGCTGTTCGCAATATGCGGTGACATTTTAAAAAAGGCATCTTGCTAAAATGAGTGAAATACGTGATCCCTGAAACCTTAAATAAGGGGCGGGGCAGTGGATAACACGTAAGCAGCACTGTTCGATATTTGTCCCTGAACTTCAAGAAGGCTAGACAAACGCTTCCGAAGTAGAAAGCGACCTTTGCTTTAAAACAAACAAGTTTTTTAGTTTTTACTTAAATTTTCATCAGTTATCCCAGCCTTGATCTTCCCACCAAAATTAGCTTGCAAGCAAATTATAGCGATTGATGGATAAGCACATCATCTCTGTTTTTGTAAAGACTCTAAAATTAGGCGCTTCTAGCAAGTGGGTCACTTTCTAATTCATTGATTGTACCGAACATCTGTCACACGCTTCGGCAATTACTTTACCATCATCAGGAGATTAAAGCGCGATTTAACTCTGCCGAACCTTTTTTCACTTCACTAATGATGTTAGCAGTTATTGCCATAGCTAAATGTCTGAAATACTGCTTTTAATGTCATTAGCTTCAGCCGTGATATTCAGCACCAAACGCAAATAGNTCAGCCTTTTGCTTTCCATAACTTCGCTTAGTTTTTGTCAGTTGTGTTTACCAAAAAANACTTTTAAGCTTACTCAAGTATTTTCCTGTATTTTACTTACCGCAGCTTGTGTTTTGATTTAATCGTTTCAGTNTTAAATTTGTTGCTTTCTCTGCAACTGTTTTAGCCTTTCAATTTTTCACTCGTAAGCATTGCTTGCAGATTTCAGGACGNAGGATGAGTAGTGTNAAGTGAAATCGATTTCCTATTAAACAATTTTGATGATAGATTCACTTGTGTTGCCTTTGTGGAGACTAGCGAATTGAAAACAGATATGTGCAAGTCTGAATCGTCTCAAACTCATGAAGTCAGAGGCCGCAGTCGGCTGATTCTTTGAAACCTTGCAGCAAGACTAAACCTTTTAATTGTTGTACTCAAAACGTGCCAACTTGGTTTGTCTTAAACTGGTTACGGGCACTGGTAAAATATGTTAATAAGTGTTGCTTTTTTCCCCGCAAAAGAATGTAAATATTTAGTTTTCGCTGTTTTTATCAGTCACTAAAACATTTCATACTCTCCCACGTCATGCGGCTACGTAGCGACGTTCCCTTTCAGCAAAATGTTTTGAAAGGACTAGTAGCGAATATTTACTTGTGGTGCTTTTGCGAAAGGCACACGTATTAATTCTCGGCGTTTCGTTGTCATCCACTGATCTTAGAACGCTTCCCAGAGGACCGCGCTCCGACTCCCCAAACGGTGAGCAACTGAGGAGACGAAAAGTTTTCAGCTGACTCAATCGTTGAAAGTCCGTATTTTCTTCCACGTCAGTTAACAGACTTATTTGTATCACGGAGAGGTTATTGTCGCGGTGCGCCCCCAAGCGGCTAACATCCCTCGCTTGAATAAAAAACAGCAGTTTCACCAAAGACGTTTGCGTGGTACGCATTAAATTTTTTAAAAAGGTTGCTAAAAGTGGTATGCCAGCATGATTTAAGCCCATAGACCAAACTTCACTTTACTGAGAAACGTCGCTTTGCTGATATTATTGTTCCACAATGGTGAACGTGTATGGAATAACTAAGATCACTGATCGGCGCAAAGCTACCTTTGTAATGTTGAAAAATTACAGAAAAAAGGCAAGATTGANTTGAATTGATTACAACTTTTGCAGAGGTGTCCTCCAGCAGCGAATGGTCGATGCTTTTTTCCTCAGTAGCGGTGAAGCNAAGGTTTTTGGGCGAAANTTTTTAATATTTTGAACAAGAAAGTCTATCGTGAAATACCTGTAGCCATGGGCGTCGGAAGGGGGGGGCTTGGCCACCCCTGGATTTTGAAATTATTAGCAAAAAAAGGTTGTTTTTCAATTTCGAAGGGTGAAAACCAAATTTCACCACTTTTGACCCCCCCCTGGAAATAAATTTGGGAAAATCCCCTACTAGCCCCCCTGGAAAAAAATCCTTCCGACGCCCATGCCTGTAGCTGCCATCTATAGGTTAGTAAGCATAAGACAAGTTTTTTTTCGTTGTTTGCAAGCAGGGCCGGCCCTTCCATTACGCCAACTCGGCTGCCGCTTAGAGCACAGGCTTCAGGGGGCACAAAAAATTGTTTTTTCTTGGTTTCCATGTCCCGAATATTTTAAAAAAGTCTTGCATTATTTTGTCTGCATTAAAATTTATTACATGGATGACTTTCTGGCCAATTGTTAAATGACCTATCATATCAGTGCGTTATGATTTATAGATAGGTGTTTCAGCTCCTTCTATTTTAGTAGTTATGGTAGTCTTCAGCGTTAATCTTATACCGGTACAAAGCAGTAACTGCAGTGGTCTACGAGAAATATTATTACAACTTCTCGTGCACGTTCTAGTGTGAAGCGTAACGGAGCGTAAATGCTGAAGGTTGCCTAGGGCCAAGAACTGTTTCGGGCCGGCCCTGTTTGACGAAATAGCTTTGTACATGCTTGTAAATCTGCAGGAGTTTCTTTTTACTTCACATAAATCAGCAGTGGTTCGAGAAAAATGCGCACTCTTTGTCTAACGTAAACGTTTAAACGCTGAAGCACAACGTGATGATAACATTATCATTCACAAATAAAATTTACTCTGTAACAGCGGTGCAGTGTCAACATTGGAAATGTGATGACACTCTCGCTTGTTCTTTGCCATATAGTTAGGATTGAATTTCGCAAAAACAAGATAAAAGTACGACAACACACAATGGCAACCCAAGCATTAATAATTCAATGCCACATCAAAACGTAAACAAGAAAGCTGTTATTCTTCAACATAAACGCGGTGACGACCCTCCCCCGTGTCTCCCTCAAAATAAACCGCTTCTTTTCAACAAATCCTGCGTTGCACAGAAATGTTTCTAATCTTATAGTTGAAAACTTCCACGAATGAAAATTATGGCTCTTAACAAGATGTCATTATTTTCAATGCGTTTTCAACGAATGGTTTTGTTACAAACTCTTCGTTCAGGCGTCGGCCTCCACTAAAGGAAACTCAAATATCAATCCGATCATGTTTATGTCTGCAAAAACGTCCCAATAAGTTGCGCTGTGCTGATCAGAAACCATAGCAAATCGATTTCGAAGGAAACGTTGTAGGGAGAGAAATATCTGTTTTGGCCCAAGTTGCTCAAATAACGAAACGCAAACAAGCGCTCCTGAGTCAGACTACCTCGCACTGTGTCATCCGCAACGGCGAAGGCGCGTTTGTCGCTTTGCTTCCGCTAAACCTGGCAAATTAAAAGATTAGGTACTTTCCGCTACGCTACAGTGAAGAACAAAGAACACGAGCTGCGCGCAGATCCACCGCTTGGTCTCGCGCGAAACAATGCTGCAGCGACGTTGAGCGCGTCACCGTTTCAAGGAGATGCATCACAGTTGCTTGAAAGGGGGTCCGCACTGGTAATAGCGTGTGAGCCTAAGGTGCCACGTGGTGCAAAATGTACCTCGGGATTGCGCAAAAACACACAGCCGGCCTCTTGAGATGTCCGAAGACAGCAGAATGCCGGTGAGGAGCGCTGGATGTGCTGTGTTGTTGAGGATGGAACTCAGGAAGCACGAATTCCTTATTGTTTACATAAAGCCCGTTTTCTTCTGTGGCATCGCTGCTTTTGAATCAATTGTGTTTTGAAACCCATGCAAAGACGCTGTAGGCGCACTGAGGTTGCTGCTGTCGTTTATCTATTTCTAAATTTGGGAGGCAGGACACACAGACCGTCTTACGAACAACATTATTCCTAAAAACACTGCAAAATGTTTTTTTCGTTACAATGAGAGGCGTGAAGAAAGAATTACTTGCATACGGAGGCAAGTGTGGCAAACAGACAACTGGTTGTGGAGATGTTTATGTTATAAGAATAACAAGAGATGGCTTCGACATTACCAATTTTATCACTTTCCGTTTCCGCAGTTGATACACAAATGGCGAACGCCCACTGTAAGCCGGCAAGGATATTTTGTTTTTTGCCCAATCCAGCTTTTACCATTACCTCTGGAATGTCGCATAGTAACGCCGGCGATGTAGTGCTGAAAAAAGAAGTATGAGGACGCACCCAAAAAACTAGCCCTTTTGAACAACATTTTAAACTCATTTTTAAATCAGTATTTCATTAAGTGTTCACTTAGTCACTTACATTGCACTACAAGAGAAATCAGTCAGTCACAGTTTTTAGGGTGCTGGCCAAGAGATATCTTGTCATTTATTCATTTATGCGACGCCTGGAACTACACGCAGGAAATCTGAGCAAAAATAGTCATCTTGAAGTCAGCTTGCCATGAACAAAGTGTGAGAACGCGTTCCCATGCCTTCTCGCCCCACTTCATCCCTGAGTAAAGCTCCGTTTGAAAAAGAATTTCCTAAAGGCTACAACCAAAATAGATTTGGCGTTGGGGTAGTTTAGGAAAGTGGAGGGGATGCCAGATATATTATAACTAGGGCAACCAATTTTTTGACCTAAAAACTTAAAACTTTCACTTTATAGTTTACAAATTTTGACTTCGTTCTAACCTATAAATTTTCTGCGTTTGCAACTGCAAAGTAATTCAGCTTTAGGTGTTGAGGTTAATCCAGAAGCATTCATGCACTCTGCTTCGAATTTTTAAAAAATTTGGTTGCTTAACTTTGGGGATGATATATTGATAATTACACTACAACAGAGTCAAACCTGAGAACATCATAAAGCTGAAACACTATATGCATAATGGATTGAGCGTTTCCCAAAACAAGTATTGTATGACCACATTTCTCGCCTATCCTACATAATATTCAATCGCCCAGTAGTGGGCAAAACAACATTATTACGTCAGAAATCGCAACAAGCCCAATATTATTATTACAGAATTGCAACTAAACTTGAAAAAACGTACCACTCTCTGTTGTTGCAGTTTCAATAAAATATGAATAAAGAGAAAAAAACTGTACTGCAAAAAAATTTTGACCTAACGATAAATTTTGACTTTTTTTTGACCTAATAGCTTCATGGTATGAGCGTGAAATTTGGTTTGTGGACGTTTCATAAACTTTAGAAACGGCAGAAAAATTTTGACTTAATTGACTTTTGGTTGCCCTAATTATGACGTTTATATTCATACTGTGGTGTGAAAATAATTTTGCAAAGAAACGTGGGGCAGTTGTTGGAAAGGATCATCAATTTTCTGAAGGCACTGCGTGTTTCAGGGAGCAAATCATACCCTCAATCGATCCTTATGGTTCGACAACTATTTAAAAGCGATAGAGACAATTGCATCGCCTTCGTTTAGCGGAGGAAGCAAGAACAAGCTGTTGCCACAAAAGCTGAATTTTAAACGTTTAAGGTGCACACCATGAAAGCAGACATCGCAAACTATGCTTTGACTCAGATGTGATGGAGAAATTTCCAATAATATCAAAGTTTTCGCTGCGCCAAGTTGCTAGTCGAAGTCTTGCACGTAAGGTAAACTGGGTGATGGGTCAAACTGGGTGAATGGTGTAAAAATTAGTTTATAATTCATCAAACCTAAAACTTCTCAGCCGTTAAGAGCCTTATACTGGATATCGTATTGTGAAATAGGGAGTTTCCATTTGAGGAGCGTAGATCCCCGGCCTCGAAAATCCCGTAATGGTAGGTCCGGCTAAAAACTCGCATTTAGTTTTTCAAATTTTGAACATCCCAAATGAAGAAATCACGTGTGAGGTGGTAACGGTGAGGAACCGTAGGGAAAGTAAAAGGATAAATCAGCCGGTCGCGAGTTTTTCATTGTTTGTAAAGTTCTCGCGCGTACAAATGCCGTGTGACACTTGGACACTGTCGGCGTACATCATTTTGCTGACCTTGTTACAAGTCTTCCTCCTCTAGGAGATGACAGTGGCTTGACACATTTTAAAAACGAATGAAAATGCTAAAAATATTGGTGCATTTGTGATTTTGTGCAAGAGGTCTTTTTTAGCTCATTCATTGTTCATACTCTTTCGTTATCATTTTCTCCGAGCCGATCTTTTCATTATTTTCTTTATGTATTTTTGCATAGAGATTAAAATGGTCGAATGTGTTCACACTTACATAAGCACTGATTGCGATCAGATGTCTGCATTTCAGATGTCTAATATGTCACCCCCCAAACAACCTCAAATCCAAAACCTCCAAATTTTTTTATCGAAGGTACTAGCCTAACCGGATTTCTTGAGGCTTTCCACAGCTCTCTAGCTCAACCGGCTGGCGAGTTATGGTTGAACGTGTTGGGGAAAATCCGGGGAAAATCCTTGCGCCAACATTTTGGCGCGTGCGGGACTTGAAGGGTTAAATAATGGCAGATCCACAAAAATATGTTTATGGCTTGCCTGTCAGCATTTTGAGTATAACATGGGGTCCGAAATGCTTGAGAATTCCTAGTGAAACGTGCAGATTAAGCACCCATCTACTGCCAAGCAAAGGCTAAGTAAATGCAAGTAGAACTTCATCGATTTGTGCTTGGACAAACTCACCGACAATCGTAGCACAACGTTCGAATGTCATTTTTGAATGAATCATCAACATCGCTCGACCAAGCGCAACACGTCTCTCTCAAAAGCGGGTTTGGCCGATTTGAGGCAGCTGCCTTCCCCAGCCACCTCTTCCTCACCTAAAATGTAGACTCTTTACAGCAAACGCATCTGTTTTGTAGCTTCTCGTTCTGTACCCTACTGCACTACAAACATTTCAGCTAATCTAGAAACCCTTGGCTCCTTGAAGTGTCAAGACTTCGTCCGCACCGGAACGTGATCGCCTTGGCGTTGTATTACGTTGCCGGAAGTGTTTGAAACACAACCTCAAGTGCTGGTACTCATTAATCTTATTAGCGTTTTTGCAACAACGACGGTTCGCTATATTTGCTGGGATGGATTTTAGGGGAAGCGAACGAGGCAGTAGCTTTTTCATAGATACCGTGGGCTCCCCCTTTGAGAGTTTTTGCATTGGTTTCTTGAAAAGCTTATGAACCACTCCGGAAGGACATTTAACCACTCCGGAAGGACATTTAACCACTCCGGAAGGACATTTAACCACTCCGGAAGGACATTTAACCACTCCGGAAAGACATTTATTAAACCCTGAAGCAAATCAAATGTTTTTCAAAATAAAGCAAAAATTATTTGCAAATGTGCCAAAGGGGCCCTACAACATCTTTAGTGCGTGGTTTTGGGGCCCTTTCTGGGAGTTTTCCTCCAGGCTCGGGCCCCTAATTTTTAATATCCAGCCCTGTACATTTGTTGTGTTATACCGTCTTTCAATGAAGCGGTTTTTCAGCAAAAATCACGAACGAGCGTAAAGGTGCACTTGCGCAAACTCACTCATACATAAGCACAAACATGCCGGTACCCACAAATGCACACTCCAGCTAACCCAAACACAGATAGTGTCAGCTATACCTGTATGCGTGATGCGAGGTAGTCCCATGGGTGCCGCGAAATTGTTGAACCTATTTTATAGAACTCTTTGACGCTTCTATGAATTAGGTTTCTGTCATTCGTTTTGTTGGGCCGAATGAAGAAAACTGTGCTGCAAAGGTGTGCAATGGCCCGAAAAGGTCGGGAAGCACTGAGATAAACAGTAACGACACGCCTACAACCATGGACTTGCCAGATTGGAGGTTACGTTGTGTATGTAGCTGCCCTCCGAAAAAGTTTGAAATCCGCTGTTTGTTTGAGCAAAGTTTTGCCGATGAGATAAAACCAAAACATTCATTGATTCATTTTCACACCCGCTTTCTTCTGGGGACGGTCGCGGGGATAGCAGCCCCTCGAGGCCTCGAAATACCTCACGGTTTTCAACAATCTCCGATAATTCTCCTGGCTCCACACCGGGACGAGACCAAGCAAGGCTGGGATTTAATCACGCCACCTGGTCCTTATACGACCTCCAGCCTACTTTTCCGTGGACGTATCCAGCCAGGGCCGCAACCAGTTGATATTTTCGGGGGAACACAATGACTGCAACTTGTTCTTGTACCTTACAACTATACATGTTTTTGAAATTTTGGGCGGCAATTGCCAGGTTGCCGTCCCTCTGGTTGCGGGCATGTAACCAGCAGGGGTTGCCTCGCCAATTTTTCCTGACACATTCTAGTTACATGGCCGAACCAACGTAACCTCTTTATTCGGAGAAGTGGCGCGACATTCAGGGCTTTACGAATTTCACAGCTGCGCACTTTGTCGCGAAGTGTCCCACCGTAAATTCTTTGCAGAAACCCTATCTCTGCTACTTGCACTTGAAATAGCACTCTTTCAGTCATCAGCCAAGATTCATGACCATAATGGAAGATCGGAACAAAAGACCGATTTAAAAGGTTTACGGTGTTTCAAACCTCCCGTTTTGTGACCAGAGAGCGATAAAACTCACGTAGAACTGTGTTTGGTATATCAATCTGTGTATCAATCTCCTTGTTCCGCCTTCCGTAAATCTTGAATATCACCCCAAGATACTTGAACTTCTCGACCTGCTGCTGTGTATTGACGCTTACTTGTACCGTACAATGGCTTGGGTTTCAAGAGAGGCTTAATTAGGTTAGGACTATGTGGATAACGGTTAACTGAAGCATTTTTTCAGCTATTCGATATTCGGATAAAATTTTCTCGGTTTACCGGTGATATATGAGGAACGTTAATAGTGAGCTTTATGCTTCTTTACCAACTTCGGAATTCCTTTGTTCTCAGCTACTGCTGGCCGCAGTTATCATACAATGACGACAGTTTCAACTGATTTGAAACTTTTATTCACGTTTCATGCACCATATTCTCTAGTTTAGACTATAGAGTCTAAACGCAATATGCATGAGAGAATTCATTCTACTCCGCCACAAAACAACGAAAATGCGACAGTAAAATTTTAACCACCTCTCGATATTACCAAGTCGAATGCGTTTTGAGGTGAACAGTCGAAAAGACTTGAAAAGCTTCTACTGCACAATATGTTTTCGAATTGTCTAATTTTTAAGAATAATAAAATATGATTTAGGTATTTTAGAATTGAAAATCTCAAGAAATGGCGAGAAGGAAAGCTGTGAAACCTGTGAAATTGCCATTTCGTGCTAAGGCTATCAACAAGAGCTGTGAAAAACCACCTGCATTTAAAGCACAAGATTCGGGATGATGCAAAGAATCCAAGGACTGTTTTTGCTCCCTCATTGTCAATGAAATTTGACGTTTCTACAGCTGGGAGGATTGGCCATTTTATATACCAAGTCAAGGTTTCGCTGGAGAGATATGTTACAGAGATAGCTGTAGTTGAAATTTCAATTTTACAAATTTTAGAACTCTAAAAAGGTTGGCCCAAAACTCTTGGATACCACCAAAACTTTGCAAATCAATTAAAACTAAAAATAAGCTGTGTAGAGTACTAGTTCGATCCACATTTTATAATAAGCGAGAACATATAAGATGCAGAAGAGAGGAATAAAATAAATCACCAACTAGAAGTAAGCAAAAGAAAATACTACAAATCTCAGTTTGTTGGATGTTGAAATGACACTGCAAAAATGTGGAAACTTATTATCTTTTCACCAATTCTCGGGTCAAAACTCAGCCTCATCCAAACAAACCACTAAATTCAATAAATTCGCAATACACAGGAAATCTAAAAAAGATGGCTAATACATTTAATGACTGCTTTGTGACAGTAGGGAAGCGCATTGCAAATAGCATCACACCTCCTTGCAGTAACAGGTATACTAGTTATGATAACTAGTAAAGGCCCAGACCACTCTTTTGTATTGCATGAAACGTTTGCTCACGAGGTTAAGGCTGTCATTAACAGACTGTTACGATGTAAGAGTGTTAGGATGAATGACATCCCGTTACATATACTAAAATTGCGTAAAAATGCCTTACCTCCATTTTTAGCCCAAATGTTTAATCTTTGCATAACAGAAGGTACCTACCCCAAACGCCTAAATTGTGCACAAGTAATACTATTCACAAAGTGGGGCAAAAGATCTTTGCACTAACTACAAGCTAATATCACTTCTCTCAGCCATTATCAAAACATTAGAAAAGTTACTTTGTAGCCGACTGTATTCCTATATTGAGCAACACAAAATGCTCTCTAAAGGCCAATATGTTATAACAAGCGGATTATTAACATCTTTAGCTATATACGACATATATGATAACATTCTGCAAAACACAGAAAAAGGATTACTATTTGAGGTGTATTCTGTGATTTATCTAAGGCTTGCAATACCCTTGATCATGCGATACTTCTATGGAAGTTAGAGGTTTACCCCACAAGCTTCTAACTAGCTATTTGCAAGACAGACAGTAGTATACTGTTGTTGGGGGATACAGGTCTACCACCCAAGAAGTAACACTAGGGATATCCCAGGGTTCATCGCTAGGGACCCTACTCTTTGATTTGTATGTGAAAGACCTCCTAAAAGCATCAAAAGCAACTCCCACACTTTTTGCTCATAATACATTGATGATCATATCCTGTTCCGTGCCAATTCTCAGCTCTTTTTTCTGTTTTTACCAACCTGCGTTGCGCAGACAGTGCGTACGTATACTATGAGCTTCATGTCTGATTACAATTGAAATTCAATCATTCATTCATACCAGCATGCAAAATGGAGTAAATGATGAACTGCAAAGAGTTGATGAATGGATGTGATATAATAAGTTGTCACTGAAGTACTCAAAAACCACATACATGCCCTTCAACAACAACCTAAGCCAATCTTGTGATTTTAGGGTAATAATTAATCACTTTGAAAAAAACACAAAATTTGCACCAAGCATCTTGGGGTGTGCATTGACCAAAAACCTTTCTTGGGCAAACGACATGCATCACCTTGAACAAAAACCCTCCCGCAGTGTTGAATCTTTTATGAGGTAAGATTTTAGTAATAATGCAATGACATCAGTTTACTACAGTTTAACTTATAGTCATTTTCAATATGCACTTGGTGTCTGGGGTGGAGCTGGATAAACTGTTATGAACAGACTAAATGTTTTACGTATCAAAGACTAGGAGCAATAACCTATAGTTCTTTTAGGTCGAGAGTCTCATCACTGTATAAACAGTTAGACCTTCTTACATTGATGATATATTATACACATTCTTGAAATAAGGAAATGTATACATAGTTTATACTGGGGCAGAATTCCTCTTAATATCTATCATTTGTTTACTTCTGTAAGTCAGGTCCACTCTCACGTAATCCGTGATGCCACACGAAGTGGATGCATTTGGCAACTGGCTTCAACAGTAAGAGGAAAAATATTTCTAAAACACTTTGGCCCGAAAATCTGGGACTTTATTGATCCTTCCTCATATATGAAAATTTCCCATCTTTATTCAAAAGGCATTTTAAAGACAGACTTGCTAATGCATATATTGAGTGAATACAGGGTGCTGGGTAAGGATGTATGTAAGGGCTCTACAACTTGGATTTACCGATGCCTGCTTATGTGCGATATATCATTAATTTTAGTTTGACACATATATACTGTAAGTGCAATATCAATTTTGGATTATAGTGTGTTTTGTGTGCATGCTATGCCTGTTTCTTGCTATTTTATGGTTTCTGTTGCTGTTTTATGCTGTCGCGGTCTTTCTGTTTTGCAGCTATACACTGCGCCAAGAGGTCTCTTCCCATCGTTTTCAGCAGACCGGTGCATTTTGAGGATTTCTGCACGATGCGTAAATAATTCCGCACAACATGTGAAGCTTCATCAACCACACTGCACAAGGCCCTCTCAAGGGGCTGCTCTTTACGGAAGTTAGAAAATAAATAAAAATCAGAAAACTGTCGAGCGGTGCCCGACGAGACAACCTGTTTACAAGATTTTTTCGGTGTTCCAGGTCCAAGCGCTTCAACTTTAATTTGCACGAAGTTGTCTAATGTTTGCACCAATAAAATCAACTCAACAACTGCTGCGAGCAACCAAATGGTGCAAGCATTTTAGCAAGAGAATACCAGGGAAACAACCAGCCAATCTTCAAACACTTTATCAAGCACTGCTTGTTATTAATCTCACTTCACTGGAAGCAGAAAAAGTGTTCAGTGCATGAGGACCCAGGCCCGTAGGCAGGTTTTAAGGTTTGAGGGCAAATGCATTTTTGAGGGCATGATTTTTTGTTTCTATTATATGTTTACTGCACTCTAATCTCCCCCCGTGGCTACAAACCTGTAGAAGACCCATTGCTACAAAACTTCGGTTCCTTCTAAATGATTTAACAATCGACGTGTTGCACATCATAAGAAATGCGTCGCAAAAAATTAAAATTTGTGATTTTTTCATTGTAGGCCTGTTCCATAAAGTTAGTAAAAGTACAAGAGTTCAGAACGTTCTACTGTGACTCTGAAAAGGGTGATATGGCTCTGATTCATAGCCTTTACCTTCGGTCAAGTTTTTTAATTTCGTCTTATTTCTTCTTTCCAATGTTCGTTTAACCGGATAACATTACCGCTAAATATGTGGATATATCCGTTATCAGAATAACTAGTTTTTACAACTATCCAACCAGTACGTACCCTTCTGCCTTCCTTCTTGCATAAGGGGAAGATCACACCAGTCTACCAGTCTTTCAGTGCATTTCCAGCAGGATTGCGGAGTCCGAGATAAAATATCCGACTCTGACATTCTAAAATTTTTGACTCCCGACTCCGACTCCGAGTTTCCAAAATTTCCGACACCGACTCCCGACTCCGGCCTTTCCAAAATTTCCGACTCCAACTCCTTAACATAAAGGGAATGAAAATTGGCTGTTAAAATCAATGGAAATCGTGGTACACAGCAAGAAACTTCTGATTCAACAAAAGTTTCAAAAGAAATTGTACCATTTCAACAGCAATTCCCAATTCAGGAGTGTGATGTAAAAAATGATCCAACTGGGCACTCGGAGTCGGAGTCCAATATAAAACCCGACTCCGACCCCCAGTGTTGTTAGGAATCCGACTCCGACTCCACCCAAAAACCTTCGATAGCTTACGACTCCGGCTCCGACTCCGCAACCCTGATTTACAGAACGCTAGGCCACTTGACACATCCGCGTTAGCCAAATAACTCCTCTGTTCAAAGCTTTGAGCATTTCAGGTCGCATTTCATCACAACCTGCAGCCTTCCCACCCCTTCAGTGTTTTGACAGCTGAAAAGATTTCGGTCGCAATTCTGGTGTTTACCTCCCTAAAATACACGTCCTGTTCCACTGATAGTGTGAGTGTGACTAGGTTCAAAAGATCTTTGAAAAACTCTCGTCATTTTCCAAGGATGTCATCCTCATTGCTGAGTAAGACACCATCTTGGCTTTTGATGATTCTAGCAATATTACTGCAGATTTTTGCTACGCAGGCGAGGATGTCTTGCCAGAATACGTTGTTGGCTTGTCAGTAATTGGAATCTCGTTTGTGTCCGAGATACTCCCACGATTGCATCTTGGTCTCGTTTGCCGTGAGGGCTGCTATCCTTCACACCTCAGCATACCGCGAATGCAAAGAAGGTTCGACTTTGTTCGGAAGCCATGTAGGCTACTTTCTTTGCTCGAAAAGCATTTTTCACTTCTTGTTTCCACCACGAGTTACTTTTTTGCCATTATCGCCACACCGAGTCGATTCCTTCCAAATACACTAGCAGCGGATGAAGCTACAGCCGCCACTCCATCCCCGATGCGCATTCCGGAACCTCTCAAAACGAGGACAATACGCTGCCTGCAAAGGTTGTTCTTACGCCTTTGTCCACCAGGGCCTCTCACTTTATGCGGTAGGACCTCCTACACCTGCGCGTTTGTGTAGACCAGTGGTTCCCCACCGGGGAGGAATTCTTCCACAGGGAGGAATTTTATGAGTTCAGGGGAGGACTTCCCACTTTATAGTTAAGGTACCTCTTCATTTCATGTGTTGTACTTCTTTTTTAAGTTGACATTGGCTCTTTACATTAGTTACGTCACTATATATTTGTAGGTTTTTAGTGGGCTATCACACGTTTTTTTGACAAATTTTAGTGCAAATATTTGACAACAAACAGTTTTTGTCAACTTTCATTAATCAGGTTCTTGTTGTCAATAAAGACCATTGTTCCAATTGTAGTTAATGCTAGCCTACGAAACAGAGCAGGGAGCAATGAAAGTTCCATAGGGAGGAATGAAAAGTTCCAAAATTAGCAAAGGGAGGAATGTATCAAGAAAGGTCGGGAACCACTAGTGTAGACCTTGCTGATTTTTCAAGACGTAAGTTCGGACCACCAGGTGGTGATCGGTCGACAAGTTCTGCACATCTTTCGACACGAACATCCAACACTGATTGGAACACGTCAGCTGAAAATATGCAGAAATCAATTAATGACCATTGACCTAATCAATCTCTGCACCAGGTGTACTTGCGCAAATCTCTGTATTGGAAGAAATTGTTCATGATACACAGTGCATTGTTGCAGTTGCAGTAGAAGCTTTCCGTTGTCATTTACGTCAGCATCATCATGTTTACCAATCACACCCTTTCATACCCTAGCATTGTTCCCAACATGTGTATCGAAGCCTTCCAAAAGAATCATGCATTCGTTACCTTTAACCCTTCCCCACGCATCATAGCTTCCTCCACGAATTCCGGGTGCTGTGAACTTGCGTTTGGGCCGTATACCTATATCAAACGCAGGGAGCTATCTCAGAACTTCAGCCTCAACATGCACACCCTTCTTCCTTGCAGGACGCATTCATTAACACAGTTCGCCAGATAAGGGTTTATAAGTATGCCCAGCCTTGGCAAACTTTACTGACACAACGCTGGGGGTAGAGGAGTTTCCACCCGTCGTCCAGCTCAGCAGTGTTGGCAACAACAAACCAGCAATTTTACGGAAAACTGCCGATTTTGGGGCAAGCAAATACAAAAATTTCGGATAAATTATTACCTAGCTGTGAACCACAAAGATTGCTTTATAGTGAAAATACACTTTATTGAGTGATACATTTGCGTGTTAGGTAAAACTTTTTCGCCCCGCAAAACGACAAATTTGGCACTGATATTCACACGACGAACCCAACTCGTACATTTAAAATTCGAAAGCATGGGTTGGGGAACCTGCGGTCCGCTGGCCAAATGCACCCTTCGTGATTATTCAATATGGCCCGCATCAGAATTTTCGTTACCCATGTTTCAACATAATATAGCGTAGAAAAGAAACTCCATGACAAGCAGAAACGTAGACTGTAAGTCAAGAGACACTTAAAAGTACTAGTGTTTCTGTATGCTTTCGAGGAATCAGTCGACTGCCATCTGCTTTCGTCTTTTTGCGATGATTCAAACTTGCACATATCTCTATTCAAGTATGTAC
>JGI24158J21664_10000227_pt1 | contig 44196 bp, 25 predicted proteins | sample Ectturendosymbi3_FD_21664 | JGI IMG/M metagenome (IMG submission 21664) | reverse complement strand
GATGAGACGCAAATACCGAAACAACTCACGAACAACTACTGCATTCGCTCTCCACCATACAGGAGCGTTGAATAATTGAGGAAAAATGAAGATTTGTAAAAAGCATCAGACATTGAAAGCGATCTAATAAAAAAGTTGGATGAAGATGTGCATCGTATAAAAAATCAATACAAGTTGTTTATTGTATTGTTTTGTTGTTTATTGTATTGTATATTGTATTGTTTTGTTGAAAAGAATACAGTAGTGTGCAAAATAACTGAAAGTGTTGCTGCAATTAAAAGACTGAAGATATGTTGCTTCTTATCACAGTCAAATGTTGTTGAAACGTCTTTTTGTTTTTCTGCCATCTTTACTTGGATCTTGCAGTAGTCTTACCTCATCCAATGAGTCAAATGACTACTGTAGTACTTGCAATTTACACATGTCTTTCAACTCACAAAAAATTATGCAGATAAGTCAGCTGAACTCGAAGCTTATGCTATAATGATGAACTAAGCAGTGTCTGTTTTGCCATCAGAGGCAAAAGCACTACTGGAGCTATTTTGCCACAAGGCAAACATGATTGGTTGAATTGGTCATGTGACAAGGACAATAAATAATACGCTTGGATTAGCATAAATGGAATGGTCGTTGTCACTTGACATTAAACCCCATACCTAGTCGCTAAACCTAAACTGTAAACTTAAAGCCTTAACCTAAACCCAAACCTTAAACCTAAAAAGTAAACCTGAAATTTTTTACACAACAAACCTAAAAAGTAACTTAAGGCAGTGGCTATAGAACCACCTGTGGATCTTTAAATTTGAAACCTTATTTGACCGTCTCTTGTAACGTGACAGTAACACATGACAAGAATGCAGTGGGCTTGGTAGAAACAAACGTAAAAGGTAAACCTAACCTTTATCCTAACCGTAGCCCTAACGCTATCCCCTAAACTGAAAGTCTTGAAAAAAGTAAAGAAAAACTGGTCCCATGATTTAAAATGTGCAACTAGTCACTACTACGAAAACAGAAAACATAAGCCACCAAGGTGGGAGGTGAACCAAAAACCATTGGCACAGCAAACCTGAAATGTATCTGCTAGGCTGCCGCCGCTTGAGTGCCGAACTGACCTCTTTTAATCGAACCGCATCATGTGAGGCAGTGCGGTTGAATAAGTTTTGAAATAAGAAGATATATGGGTGGTTCCACAGCTTCTTCCTGAACTTAAACCTAAAAAACAAACCTGAAACTTTTAACCTGAAAGTGCTCCCATCTATGAAGGTATCATCTTTACTAGCAAAGCGAAAGCAAATGGTGAGAGCTGAACCAACAACCATTTGCACACCAAGCATTAGCATAAATACTATCCTAGGGATTGGCAACCTTTTGCAAACTGTGCACTGACTTAAAGGTTTCAAATCATTCAGTGTGCCAAAAACACATTTTTATGGAAGTGGCTATGGATCTGCCTCGCATGACGCGGTTCGAATAAAATGCTGAGTTTGTCACTCAAGTGGCACTGTCTTGGTAGCATATGTAGTGGTAGTGTTTAAGTCTGCTGTGCCAGTGGTTTTCAGTTCGGTTCTCACCTTGGAGACTTTTGTTTTAGTAGTGGTGCTTGCATGTCTCAATTCATGAGACCAGTTTTCTTTACTTTTTTCAAAAGTTTCCAAAGTTTAGGTTTAGGGGTTAGGTTTTAGGTTTAGGGTTTACCTTTTACATTTAGTACATTTCTACCAAGCCTACTGCACTCTCGTCGTGCGTTACTGTCACGTTTCAGGAAGCGTTCGAATAAGGTTTAAAATATGCAGATCCACAGGCGGTTCTGTAGCCACTGCCTATTTATACATGTCAAGGTTAACATACGTTCTGTGTGAATCATAATAAAATTGATATGTAAACATGTAGCTTCTGTGTGCCATTAGAATTTGCCTGGCATGCCAAGTGTGGCACACCATGCCTTAGGTTGCCAACCCCTGCACTCACCATTGATTATGTTCACTGTTACTGTACTGACTACCGCTAGTTTCAGGAACTCAATGTTATATGTGAACACAGCTATATACAGTTTGAATGGCAAAAAAGTCCCAGAAGAGCTTTTGCAGTTGATGCTAAAATAGACACTACCTGTGACATGACTTCAACATGAAGGCAGTGAGAGAAAAAGCAGCATTGTTTTTCTGATCTATTCTATATGCATCACTGTTCCATCCAAGCTACACACATGGGGTTAATAAACAGTGTCCTATGTAAAGGTCAGATGCATCCATAGTCGATAGATGAAAAATATAACCAGGGAAAAAGTCCAAATAAAAAGTCAAACAAAAACTTGTTTATGTCAGGTGACCACAAGGAGCGACAGTGGTTACCACCAGTGTTTGTCCCTGGCTGTGGTCAGAGGTAATGCTGCTAGTATATTATTGGTCTGTGTGCAAGTTTGATCTGATTTTAGCCTTCCACAGGGTATTAAGCAGTGTTGCTGCCCGTCACTTGGCTCTTTCCAAAGAATAGCTATACATTGTCTTCTGACTTTTTACACTTTTGTAAGTCCGTTTACACTTTTTGTAAGTCCACCTATGTAGTGTTGCTTTGCTTCCCTTAACTATCCTGACTACTGCATGGCCTGTGATGATAATGATGAAACCATAGCATTATGACATATCTCACTTTGCTTATAAACACCTGAGGGTTTTCTCTCTCTCAAAAAAAAGAAAAATGAAGCAATGCAGTAGCAACCCACCAGAAAGTGGTAGGTGAGGTAAAATAAGTTCATGGTGAAATTTCAGAAGAAAACCAAATCTGAAAATGGAAGAAAAACATGTTGGACTTTTTTAAATGCGCTGCACTATGCATAGCGACAATGAACAAGGAGGTGGTAATGCTATACAGCTGTTCTCTTGTTTGTGCTGTCTTTTTAATTCATACAAAGAAAGCATGACTGTTGCCGATTTTGTCACTATGCATGAAAGGTACAAGGTAGTGAAGGTACAAACATAAGGTGAACATGACATTTTCATTGCATATATATAACTCCTTAAATATATACTTACCAGCGCCTACTTTCATGCATATATAATATATGCATGTAATATATTCATTGTCAGTGTATCATAACGAGACTGCCATCATCTTTTTTGGTATTCTTTAGACATTTGACCTAGTACATATACAAAAAAAGTCACATACAAGAAGCAAATAAAATGCAACACAGATTGTCCAAAAAGGTATGTACGCAGGAAACAAACACGAGACATGAAAACATATATCAATGAACATCATACAAAAACACTTAAACAGACAAACCCAAAATGTTATATCACAAATGCAACAGTCATTTACTTGTTAAACCAATGGTTCCCAACTGGGGGTCCATGGATCCCCAGGGGTCCACAGACAGATTTTTAGGGGTCCATGATGACCTTTGTATGTATATGATGGAAGCAAATTAGTGAAATACCAAACAATCTGCTGTGTTGGTCTAGTTTGCAAAAGACAATGAATCAAGTGTAACTCTAGAATCAAGGCAACAGGGCAATGCAAAATCTGCTTGAATGAACAACCATATGTTAATTAACTTCATGAAAGGTATGCAAATTGCCATTATCCCACCCTTGGCAGTTCTTTTTACACAAATTCCATTCATTAGGTATTTCGATTGTTAAGCAGCAATGTCAATTTGTTACATGATAAGTTCCATGAAACATTAATGATTATTGGTGCGCAAAGCTGCTGATAGTATTTTCTAGAAGAGACCACTTGCACTTAACAGTATGAACTGGTTTTAGTGTTCCATAGCTTTCAGCCAAATCGTCAGAAGGGTTTGTGGTACTGAAAAGGTTGGGAACCACTGTTGCAACCTCCCCATTGGCGTTGCGCTGGAATGCGCAGTTCACCACGAACGGAATGTGTGCGAATAAAAACACTATATGTGTGGCGCGAACAAGCAATAATAGAGTGACCTCATCAGGTAATCTCTATTGTTGCTTGCTGCCACAGTGTGAAGCTTTACGCACTTACCGTTCAGGCTTTCCGATCGCAACAAAATGGTGCTGTGACCAGGTTGTGAAGGTCGTTCCAGGTGCAGCCTTCACAAAAAAAACGTGTGATCAGTATGGTTCATTGTAAAAAGAAGGGGATGTTGTTGCAACCTCTCGGTTAGCGTTGCGGTGAATGTGCAATTCACCACGAATGGTATGTGCGTGAAGAATGACACCCATTTATATGTGGTGCCATCAAGAAACATTACTAAACAAAGATATTGGTGGGCAAGCAATGTATGAAGAATTGAGAAATATAGAGATAAAGAATTGAGTAATGCATAGTGTGAGAAAAGTGAGTGTCAGTTGAGGTTACAAAACAAAAAGCCATGCAGCAAAAATAACATTGCAGAGAAGGTGCATGGCAGAGGCAGAATGTAATTTTTATCAACACAGACCACTGAGAAGCAACACAGTTTCGCATGGACCATGATGAAGTGCCCCAGTTGCATATGAACTGTATACTACAGGGAGCACAGCAGACCTGAACAAGGTTGAGACTATGGTGATAATCATATTGCCAGCTAGTCAGAGATTTAAGATATTGCAATAGATTACAAAAGGTTTAATAATATAAATAATAAAGTAATCCAATAGGTGAAAGATGTGAATAACGTAGTATCTTTGTTAAGCGAATTAAGTAAATATTGTAAGTCTGAAAATAAAAACAAATCATTCATATTGTATGACATATATCTATACATCCCAGTATCATATTAATAATTAGGCAACAAATTAATTAATTTGTTGTTTATAGGCCATAACTTTTGAACCAGAAATGCTAGAAAGCCAAGGCTTAAAAGACTTAGATTATAACCTAGTTTCCAATAAAAAAACAGGAGTCAAAATTCCCGCTAGTTGTTGGCACCCAGGGCCTGATGACCTCAGCCAAAAAGGCCTAAACCTGCCCAATTTATGACGTCACCCACTAAAAGCCAAAAATCTCAAACTTTCCAATTAAAAAAAAATCCAAACTGGAAGACTCTCCACATCTTTTGGGGGTTTGAATAGCTTTCTAGCATAATCAGCTAGGAAGTTATGGAATTGCTAAGTGATGCTAGAGACATGGTTCATGCGAACTGTCCCAGCTCCAAAGGTGTTAACAGATTTTTAGTCATCTTTTTTCATACTTTGGCTGATTTCTAATTCATGTGAGGTTTCAGTGTTGTTCTTTTGAAAGTTTCACCTGACGTGTTTTTAGTTTCGCTTTGTGAAGTGTTTATTCTACTTCTATTCTGTCACTTCTGTTTAGAAATATTGTTGTGAACCATCTGATTAGTTTTCTTAAAATTTGTCATGGTGTTTAGAGATTTGTGAGCTGAAGAATGGCAAGATCTTCTAAAATTCGAGAATTGGAGCATCAAATCAAGGAGGTTATTTATTCTTGAGTGTTGGTATACTGTATTTTTCAGGCCATAAGGCACACCAGATTATAAGGCGTAGTATCAATGATTGAACGCTAAGTAGAGATCGACTGATATGGCTGTTTTGGGGCCGATACCGATAGCCAATAACCGATCTTTCCAAAATTTTTAAATTTTGTCTTCTGCTTCATTATCAAAAATGTAATGTGTTCTATGCCTTACCTTTTTTTCAAAAACTTCAAAAATCACAATTTATGAGCTAAAATTTTTCAAATTGCAGCAATGTCAATATTTTGCTATGATTTTTAATTAATCTGATTAATGATGATGCTTTTGTTTCAGCTGTGATGGCTGACGCATGCTTCATGGTTCCTCTTGTCTGCTTGTTTATAAAAACACGCCTGCTAGCGTTGCTGTAAGACAACTGTCTTGACTTGGTTTGTTGTGCTTGCACAAGTTGTCTGCATTTTGTCAACATCTACTGATGCCGATAAAATCGGCTGATAGCCATATATCGGCAAAACCCAAATTTTCGCCCAATACATTGGTCTATCTCTAATGCTAACTGTTCTATTTTCATACATAAGTTGCACGGGATTATAAGGCGCATTAAATGAAGGAAAACTCAGATAAGTCAAACTTTTTAAAACTATTTCACAATAACTCCCAACATTGTTCAGTTGTAAGAACACAAAATACAAAACAATTACATATAAGGGAGGCGGATTATCTATGAGGGACTTTAATCTGTCACACATGCCTAATCCACTGGACACAAATAGAATAAACTAAAAGCTGTGCGCATGTTCAATTCGGTGTGTGGCTGTGTGCCAATGTAGTTAGGACCCTTGTGGAGTAATACATGTAGCTCTGTGTACAAGAGCCTCGCAGATTAGCACAATCTGTGCTTCAACATTAAGGTACGTGCTAGCTGCTCAGGGAACCACATGCGCTGCTCATTGCAATTGTTGTTGGCTTATCACGTTACATGATGGTCTGTTTACAAAAAAATTGTTATGATTTTGAACGCATGTGAAAGCCTCTGTTAAGACAGTGGACAAAACTGCCACATGGCTAACCGCAGTCTTCGAAATCAAGCATGTGCAGTGCTCATGGTTAAGCTGTAAATAGCAATTAAATAAATAGCACCGTTTTACCACATAAAATTGGTTCTAGATGAGAAAGCACAACCAGATTTATACATTAGGTGCACTGCATTATAGGGTGCACTTTTGATTTTTGAGAAAATTAAAAGATTTTAAGTGCGCCTTCTAGTCTGAAAAGTACGGTAATTCATTTTGGTAATCTTTCAGAGTATTTAGAAGATTTTTCTAAGGTTACAAAACAAGGAATACAAAAGATATCATTAGCATGTATATCATAATATACTAGCATGTTTATCATAATATAGTACATTGTATTTTAATGCTTCTTATCAAATGTAGTATACTGAATTTTAATCTATAATTTGCTTTAAATACAATGAAACTGGAATTTTAAAGTGACACTAAGAAATGCACAGCAGAAGATTTAAATGAAAGAAAATGACAGCTTTCAAGTAGTAGTTTTTGTTTTAAATTTCAGCAAACTTTTTTTATTAAAGCAGTACCATCTGCAACCTTCCTTTTGAGATCAAATAAGGTGGAATTACTTAAAGTAGGAAGTTTGTTTTCTAAAAGAGGACCCCATTCATAAAGCCACACTGGCAGGTTTTACCATAAAACAATAAATGAACAAACTGAAGTGTGTGTTATCTAATGCTAATATGTTGGCAATGAGAACATTATATAATTTTTTAAGTGGCTCATCTACATCAAACAAATATTGCTGTGCTTGTGTTATGCTAGTGTACAATTAGGCACGGATAAAATATGTCCACACTCAGCAAGTCACATATACAGCATGTTGACCTGTTTAATCCAACCTGCTGAACTTGTTGAAATTACTGTTTCTTAATAATGCTAATTCATTTTTATATATCTCATTAATTTGCTCAAACAACCCATTCACCTGCTCCCAGCTGCTTGAGTCAAACAATTTGCCTGCACTGGTATAAGCAATGAATATCAAGATATTTGACAATTTTTGTGTACTGTATTTTCATGCTAGGCTAAATTTACTTTTATCAGGTACAAGCAGAGCGAGATGCATTTGAAAGAGATGTAAAGGTTTATCTGAGTGAGAATCAAGCTTTGAAGAAACAGGTAAGTGTATTTTTGAATCAATGTATAACAGATTCATTTTAATTTGAGCTTAAAATCTACCTGACTTTAGTTGATCTTGTGAAACTGATGAAGTTGATGATATCAAGTATTTTGTGCAAAGGTTGAAGTCCTACGGTCTTCTCAGCTTGCTACTGACTCACAGGCTCAAAATTTGCTGGTTGATATTAAGCAGAAGCATAAGCAGTTAAGTGTAAGTACACCATCTGTGGCGACTGTGGATGATTGGTGTTTGTTTATTCAGATAATATAAGTTGCTGGCAATACATAACAAAGCAGTATAGTTGTACGGTGAAGGTGTTTCATCACATCTTCATTGTACTTGCTTTTGACTCTGAAAACATGCATACGAAAGTTTGAAGTGCACATTATTTTAACTAGATTAAACATGTGGTAGTGTTGCAATTGGTGACCCCAAGCAGAAAGCAAGCAAAGCCTTTACAACAGTGATTCTTAACCTTTTCTCTACCATGCCTCCCTTAATTGTCCTTTGTTTCAAGCTCCCTGATTTTAAATAAATTGTGAAAACAAACATATTTATTGGTAAATTTATTGATCAAACTTTCCATGTTGTAGAGCACATATAAGGGCTCACACCTACTGGAAAATTATTGGCATACTCTGGGAAGGTGAGCCTCCTGGTTAAGAACCACAGTTTTACACTGTGGCAGTGGCAGCAAGCATCAATAGAGTAGAGAGAACCTAACGATATCAATCTTATCACCTCCATTAGTAAGTACAATCAACTGTCACCAAGTTCGCAAGCATTATTAGAGGTCATTCACCGAGATCACTCTTATCACAGTGGTCCTGAGTTTCAATGCCTCAATACCCCTAAATCAAAATTTTGTCTATCTGGATACCCTTTTTCAACAAAGTTTAATAACAAAAAATTGCAAGAAAAAAAGCAGAACTTGTAAAGCAATATTCACAAGAGTAATGAGGAAAAAGGTCAGTGCAAAGGCTGCATCAAGTCAATGTCAATCTGGATGGAAGCAATTCCAAGTTCTTAGAATGAGGACTTGAATCCGCATTTGAACTTTCTTTCCCAACACTGTTTAATACCCCAGCATTTAATCTCAATACCCCTGGGGGTATTGAAGTAAACTAAGAGCCCCTGCTTTATCGAGATGCTCTATTATTGCTTGTTCACACTGCTTACATATGAGTGCTATTCCTAGTGCACATCCCGTTTGTGGTGAATCACACCTTCAAACACCATGCCTACTGAGTGTTTTTCAGCAGTAGCAATACTTCAAAAAATATGGGATGGGTAAATAATTTTCTAAACTTCGGCAATTATTGTTGGTGTGATTTTTAAAAATAAGACAGGGTTGGGCAATTAGTGGCCCGTGGGTCACATTTGGTCCTGCCACAGTGTTTTCAGTGGCCTGTGAAAGCATTCAGAAAAAATCTTCAAATCTGAGATTTCCTCCAACTTAGTGCTGAAGCTAACTTGTCATAGACTTGCGTCCATTTTTATTAGAAGATGCGGCCCTCCACTAAACGCGGCTTTCCAAAAGTGATCCCCGAGCCAAATTAATTGCCCACTCCTGATATAAGACAAAGGTATAAACCAGCTATGTCCAACCCAAATGGCTTACGGAGCCAAAAATTATGTCACTATCTTAACCAGGGCCACATTTTGAATGACATATTAATGAGGGCTGCACAATGAATGGCTTCCTTTGATCTTAGCAAAGTAAATTTAGCTTAAGCTAATGAAATGAAAGCGTTCGAATCCTTACTGCAATGGTAACATAAAGTGGCACTGAAGACAACCTGCATCAAAAATGTCAAATTCAAGATTATAAAAATAAGGACAAGTTGTCAGTATATGGGATACTTTTACTACAGCAAAAACCTAAACTGGGTCGCACAAAAATTTGACTAGGCCACATGCGGGCCGCGGTTGGACATAGCTGGTTTAAACAAATAGTACTTCGTGTTGTTTCCGTGTAAGTTAAGCAATTGTTGAGTTCTTTTACTCTGAAAACTCCTTTCTGAAGTGGTACAATTTCTAAATGTTGCTTTATTTTCCAGGATCTTCGAGAACAAGAGCATGCAGCTGAACTTACACTCAAAGAGACCAAGCTAAAAGAAGTCATTCAAAGTAATCAGGAATTAGAAAAGCAGTTAAGAAAATATGATGCATCGATGCGACAACAAAAATCCTTATCTGATCAAGTAAAAGTAACCATGACGGAACTCAAGCTTGAGAATGAAAAGGTGCATTTCAGGTTACATATGATATTGCTCTGTGGCGAAAAGAAGTGTTGCAGAGCTTCGATTGCAGTGTACATCAGTGGTGTAGCAGAGAGTGAAATATCCAAAACGATATAGAGATAAAAACAGCACAATGCTACAAATTACTAACTACGCAAGATCAACTCCGCAATAATATTACGCTGAAGTGATGGCCGGGTATTTTGGATTATGGAAAATTAGTTTTGCCAAGTGTTGTGGATGATTGCAAAGAACTTAAAAACCTATTTTATCAAAACCACAACGGGGTATGAGTCGACATGCATGTAAAAAAATTTTTGTGAGAACATGACCACCTGGAGCTGGTTTTAAAAATAGTCTCAAATAGACCAACTCGGGAACATGCCTAGCTGGTAAACCGTTTTAAAATGTACGGAAGTACCAGCCACTTCTACGTTTTAACAACTAGTCAACAGCAAACTGTATTTTTGTTATAATAGCTCAAAAGTTCCGAGAAGCTTAACAAGAACTCCTTACTGAGTAAAGAAGAAGAAATAAGCAGCTTGGAGGAAGAGGTTTTGTGGCTAACTGAGAAAAACAAGGATAAAGACAACCAAATCGCAACAGTATGTTTCTATGACTTTGTCAAGCTTGGTTAATATTCACCATTTCATTTTGTTGGAATTTCCACAATTACATGATCAACAAGCATTGTACGTTCACTTTTGTAGTTGTAAAATGGAAAATGAAAATTTAATAAGTTTTGCAAACTGTTGACCGAAATACACCTTAGCGCGAACGAGACGCCACAAATTTCTAATGAAATGAATTTTTTTAATGGATCAACTGATGATGGACGCGAGCACTTAATCTTTGGTACTCAAGTTGTTAGTTACCGCGCGACTCATGATTCCTAATCTGGCCTTCAGCATGTCCAGTGTTCTGAACATCGCGTGAATCAGACATGGCGTTGATTTCACTGCGCACCTCGAGCTGATTAGCTCAGTAGAGATTTTTTCTTCTGTTTGGGCTTGCAATTTATTCCATGCATTTGATAATCTCTAATACTTCTTGAATCTTACACTAAAAATCCGTACATCTTATTGTCACTGTACAATACATTATTATTACTTATGTGCCTTACTACAGATGAAGCTTAAGTATGAGCAAGAAACGGAGTTATCGGCATCAAAAGCTCGCGTGAGAATTCGTGTGTTGGAAAATCAGCTTGACGCCCTTAAAGCTGATGTTGATAAGAAAAATAAAGAATCCGCGAAGGTATTTTTTGTGCATATTATTTACTGTGCATTGTTCACAGGCATGATTGAACTGCTTGCAAATTCTTATTTTGACTCATTACTATCGAGAGTTTCTGGGCATGTCGCTCTTGAAACTACTAATCCGACGAAAAAGATTCTTGACAATGTCTTAGTGGTAATGACGATAGTAAAAGTCGCAGGCAAAGCAGCTTAGTATAAAGTTTTTCTGAGGAAACCAGCGGGTTTAGTTCATTTAAGGTGTTACAAAATTTACAGAATTCGTTTCTCGTGCTAATGAAGGCAGATTTTAACGGGAAAAATGTTATTTTTTAAATAAGTGCTGTGTCTTTGCTAAACACATGCTGTTCTGTGTTTGAGCAAGGCGCAGTAGGTTACCTCCTTTAAGCAGGCGTTAAGTATGTAACTAAATCTTTTTCAACTGCTTTTATGCAATTTGTATGACACTCCTTGAAAACGAAGTGCTCAGGGCCAGAAACGGTTCAAAAACTGTGAACTGTGCACCGTCAAAAATATTAGAACATGAAATACATTTACTCATCTTAATTAAGGCTTGTATGTGAAGACCGATATATACATTCTTATGTTTGTAAGCAATGCATCAGACGTTAGCTAGAATCGAAACCACCCTAAAGCAGTTGCACGCTGTTAATGAAATCCCGCAATAGCCATAATATTCAAGAGCCCTTTCTCACACTAAGGCAGCGTGCGGTGAACGTGGGGTGGACATGCAGATTTTCACTGTTGGTTTTCATCAAAAACCGGCGAATCCGAGATGTCCGCAGATGTTGATAAAAATGACACAAGATGTGTTGCAAACGGTTTGAACTTATTTGCGGTTACTTCATATTTTAACATTTGTACGCAGTAGAAACTCTGCAAGACGTTAACTTTTTGCCAATTTCCTGCCAGACTTTCCGATTTTTTTCAGCGTATTCTTAGGCAGCACTTTTATCTGTCAGTAAACCAAGTTTATCGTAATGTTCCAGCCAAATAGCACAACCCTGTTACAAGTCTGCGTTTGAAGACTACGCTCGTACACAGGGTTCCTATACTGAGTCTTGCAATGTATGGAAAAAAGTTAGGACATTTTACAGCCTGGAAAAGTCCGGAAAATTTTTTTTAGGTCTGTTAGTATACAAAAAGGAAATAATTTTCCAGACTCGATTTTTTGACCTGCATTCTGATAATATTTTATTCTGATAATTTTGATAAGATGATAATTTTGCTTTCATCGTGTAAACTTTAAGTTATCTTAACGGAAAAGTTAAGCCTGGAAATTTATGTTCAAAAATGCGTAGGAACCCTGCATTACACCACCATTTAGCGATCACTTAATATAAGTAGTGCTTTCACTCTTAAAAATACAGATGTCTTAGAATAGAAAGAAGCTTGTTGCAATGAAAGCAAGGCACCTGTACGACCCGACACGCTATACGAAGGTCGTTTGTGAGAAGTTTCCATGACCATCAGTTTTCGCTGATCTGCGGGCCATGGGTGCTCATTACTGGGTTAACTTCTGTTACTAAACAAGCCTGCTCTTAACCGTAATAATATCGAGATTCACTTGTGCAGCTTCAGAACAAGCTTGTTGACTGTGCTAATCAGAAAGAAGCTGCTGCTGTCAAACAAAACCAAGTTCTACGACTCGAGAAAGAACTGGATCAGGCCAAAAGGTTTAAAGATACGTTAAAAGAAAATCTTAGTCAGGTAATTTATTTCGTTCTTTGTTTTTTTTGCACATTTGAATCAACAACGCCTGATGCGAAAGCAGATTTAATGCATCGATTATTATTTCAGCAAGTTATACGTCATTTAAAAGTGACCAACACTGTGGGCAGTTTTTTAAAAATGTTTGACATTTTGAGAGACCGCAACGATATTTCATCAGAATACCGAGGTGGTCTTAAAGGGAGGTTTTAGTGCATTTTGGTGGTGGTCATAAAGCGAGATTCTACTGTATTTGGAAAGACCGTTGGAAAAATTTGAGAGATTGTTTCGGTCGCTCAAAACGCCTTAAAAGTCAGTGACGGTGGATATGGTTGAAAAGTTTTTGGAGCAGTGCAAAACTGGCAGCAAAGTACTCGTTTTCCTTTCGGGGTTCGTAGCGATGATGGCTGATGCGTATTTTTCTGAAAAAAGTTATGCAGTTGTTGATAAGTTTTTCTATTTCATACAAGTCGTGGTTGGCGCAGCATCTCAAGCTTATTGCAATTATATTCAAAAGTAGACACACAGTACGGCGCCAAGAGAACGCCGATCTTTTCTGGGCATCCATTGTTTCGGGGCTACCACTTTACTGATTTGCGTGCAACTGATATGACATGGTGTTGCTCGTTGGGAGCCTACGTTTCACCATTAAGTTTGGCTAAAAACATGCCAGAACGTAGTGAAAGCTTCTCACGACACCTGAGATAACTCGAAGTTTACTATCCGGGTGCCCCTGTTGGTCAACGCAATGCCCATACCTTCATATATCTGCACAGATAAAAAGTAACATATTCCAGGGAAAAGAAATGTAATGTTTCGTAATAAAATTTTAAAAAGTGGTGTGGTTGGGAATTAGGAGTCAGCTCAAGGCCGTGTTTTTACTTCGTCTGTACTGTAATGTATGCTGTAGGTCTCTGTGCCACTGGCAGCCTTTACTCAGCAGTGATAGGTTAATCTCTGGCACATTGTCTGGAGTGATAGGAGTGAGCGTCTTCCTTGTGAAGAGATCGATAAATATGTTGTTTATGAGGTAGTTTTCGCTTGACCATACACTTTACTTTGACTATGTCTGCGTTGTTAAACTTAATTACCATAAGGAATTTTGTCTGTGTATATGGAGCTGTTATCAGTAGCAATTGATAACTGTTTTTATTCACAACAACTCGCTGTGTAAAACATTTAGACAATTTAGAAAGGGTCAAACACCAGATGGGACGTGAAAAGGAGCATACTAAGCTGCACTGTATAGCGTTTATTGAAAAAAGTGGATAAAGCTGGTGGTGCAGTCGGGAAAATGTCGCCTCCCCACCACTTTTTTTAAAGACAGAAATGCGTTTCGTGACTATTTAATGTGGCACCAGATTTGTGGCGCTTTTGGTATTTTTTGTGAAGATTTTCAACGGAAAAAATTCTCAGCAATTTTGAATATCATGACGTGCGCTTTTCCTCACGAAATGTGCCCCCACTTACGTTTTTGGCGTTTCACCCTTATTTGCACTCATGGTGCTGTTTTTGTGAATAAAAGAGATGATGGAAAACCATACGGTACGTTACCGTCTAGTATTGCACCGAGGTACAAGACGAAATTGATTCCAAAACTTTGCTGTTAGTCGATTTAAACATTCAGTGTAGCTGCAATTAGATTTTTTTTCTGATATAGATGCAGTTTTTTTTGCTACTGCATGAAGTTTTTTACTACTGCATAATATTTTGTTATGCCTATTCAAGTTCCTAGGTAACTTTTGTTGCTCAACCACTTCATCGGCTACGATTGAAAGAACAGCATCATCAGCGAAAATACTGCTCAAATCAGAAAAAAACGTACAAAAATTCGGAAGGTCGTATACAAACGAGATAGCAGATGAATGTGCATTTGTCGAAAGCAACGTATTCAACTTATAAATGCTGCGGAGGCATGCTCTTGCCTGCATTTTCAGCATGACAGTGACAAGTGCTTAAATGCCGCTGAAGGCGCGAGTCAGCAGATTACGTTTTCTGCTGTAATAAGTTTTTCATAATAAACGTTTTTAACGCATATACTTTGTCAAGTTAGCAGTGACAGAAATATGGTAGTTACCGCTGTAGTTTAAGTTTCCGTAAATCGACATACAAAATGTCAATGGTTTGGGCTGAATATCTGTATACAGCTTTATCCATGCTTTTTGGTAGTACTACCCAATTTATTTTGAAATTGTTGTCAGTACATCAATAATGATGTCCGCTGCTTCAGAATACTGGTGGTTGTTAATTGCTTGATGTTTGGTTGATTTTGCATCTATTGTATTTGCGTAAAATGTTTCAAACCTTCAGAAAACTGCATGCGTTGTGGCAGATACTTTACTTTTTTCCCTTGCGATTCCTTTGTTACTTGGAGTCAAAACTATAATATTGACATGAGGTTAATGAGAAATGTTTGCTGAAGTTGCCGTTGTGTTGAGTCCAAAAAATAGATGATCGTTTGATTTTTTTGAAAAGGCTAATGATTTTTGTGATATCACTGTGTAATGCGTATCTTTGTTCGAAGCTCAGTGAAGGCAGTGCAAGTTTTTCTTTCTTGGAAGTTTCTTCCTCAGAGAGAGTTTTATTATTCCCGCGCCATCGTCATTATCAAACAAACGATTTGTTCAGCTCAAAGCAGGTACAAGTTCTCAGACATCTGACTTCAAAACAATAGTGTCAGGCTTTCAGCATTGTGCGAAGAGCGTAGACCGACACCGCAGTTTTCACCAGATGTGAGTTTATCTGTTGGGGCCTACATAAAAATTTGTACTATCAGTCTTACTATTAGGACTTCTTAATCATTTTTTTGTGCATTAGCTCCAGAAATAAAGTAGAAACTCGGAAAGTTTTGCAGAACATTGTCAGAGCGTCGTCATATTCTATTAGATAGAACATCCTTTTACTGGCGGCTTAACATCAATCGTATCAATGCACGAATGATGCAGTATTGTCAAACGGACCGATGTTAGTTACGATTTTATGAGGCAAAGTCCGTCTGCAGACCTCCAGTATATCGGTTATTTTCAAAAGTAAATATATCCGCTGTGCTTTGCAGAATCTCGTATGGTCTGTGATATACTTTTTTAAACCAAAGCGAAACGTGACTCATCGTGCATTGCAATATTGAATATTGTTACAACATATTGAATCGACTTCAGTATTTAACATTTTGGAAATTTGGAACTGGTAAGCCGCGGTGTGCGCGAAATCATCACGGACTGAGTTTGGTCGAAAAACTTATGTGTGAGTGAAATTTCACAGTTTCTGCTGAAAGGATTCAAACCAACAGTAACTGCTGAACTGCGATGTCAGATTCAATAGAAAATGTATTTCGGCGGGGGCTGTGGGTACACTGTATTACTGTAAGTCTCGGCAAGTTGCAAGGGCATGCTGAACCATGTGTTATTCGTATGAAGCAGTCGTTATTAACTTTTCCTGGGACCCTCTTCCTAACGATGTAGACTTGGGGGCCTCTCGTCTGCGTTATGGCATTAGTCGAAGTAGTCGTTATTGTTTGTGCATCTGAGAGTAAAAGAACACACTTTAGTATTCCTTCTGCGGGGGACCCCGTTAAGAACCACTGCTTTAAAGGCATTGTTCATCCAAAAAGTTCGCTAAAAATCATTGCCGACTGCAACGGCAGTCAGTTATGATAATTGTAGACCGAAAGCATGGCCATAAACTATGATCATAACGTTTTCACCAAGATACGTTTACCCACGCCTAACGTGCCTACGGTTGTCTATTTTGATACTTTAACGCATAAACTTCATTTTTTTTCAAAAGAGCTGCACGGAATCACTGATGCTTGTGAGCTAACTACTGTAACTTCTTGGTGGATCACACATACGTTGGAAATTCTTCTTTTCAGGCTAATAACGAAATTCAAAATTTGAAATCTCAGTCCGAAGAATCAGTTTTAAAGCAGCGCTTGCATGTTCAAACGTTAGAAGCAAAACTTGAGAAGTTGCAAAAAGAAAATCAAGACAAAACAGCGCAACTGCGCAAGGTAGGTAGATACCGGCATAACGAATGGTGTTTGCAAAAGCATGCTGTTTCTTGCGACCCTCGTGTTTTCGAAATTCAGCGTTGTTCGTTCCCTCCTACAAAAAGACATTTGTTGTTCAGGTGTCAACGAAGTTGTCGGATATAGAAAATGAATCTCACACGTCAAGCTTGAAGTTAAACCTTCATTCTCGTGCATTGGAAACGAAGATTTCGCGATTGGAAGAGGAAATAAAAAAGAAAGACGATAAACTTCGTGAGGTAAACGCATTTTATCTTCCAATGCAGCAAACACTTGGCTATACGGAATTGAATGTCCTTCTTAAGTGAATACTTTTCTAATCTTAAGCGCTGTATACGCGCTGTGTGTATACTTTAAGTGATGTATACGGTCTGTCGTCAAACCGCTCTTTTCAGTGCAAAATGAGACCAGCTTTTGCAGCACTGAACTTGTACTGAGACTGCGTGTAATTTGTATGCGCAGATCAGTGATGAGCTGCAGAATCTCAAAGCTCAATCCGAGGCACATCTGAAAGAAAAAATCCACTCCCAGGTTTTGGAGGAAAAGCTGGACAAGATGAAAAGGGAAAATCAAGCAAAGACCGCACAGTTATGCAAGGTGAAGCAACAACCTTCAAAAATGTTATGCTTTGCATTGGTTTCACATGTTAATTTTCGAGTTCTTACTAAATTAGATCTTAATAACAAATGGCAGCTGCACAGCTGTAAAATTGTTTTGTGTTGCCGCTTGTAAAGTTATCCTGTGATCGAACTAATTTAATTTGCACAAAGCGACTCAAAGCAGTTGCTGAATCTGCTGATGTTTGGCTTAAGTAATTTAGGAATCAGTCAGTGACCTTAGACGAGACTTCATTGTTTCAGGTGTATTGTTTTTTCCGCTTAAATCTGGATTTTAATAGCTGATGCACTTCTGCTGTTGTTACTGTAAGTCTCTCTCAAATATCGTTTGATTTGCGTCGCAACCTGATGGAAAAAACAGACAGCAGAATAATAGGAAATCAGACTTCAAAATACTGTAGGTTATCAATACGTTTTAACTGAAGGCGTTAACAGGAAAGTCACGATAAACACCGTTAAGAGAATAGCACTGTTTCGATGTTAATCAAACGAAAATCGAATGCAACTGAACACTGAGGACGTAATAGTGGGCCAGACGATTGCGACGAGTAAGATGTGGGCAGGAACAGCTCGTTCATTGGTTGTTTGACAATTACAATCGAAGGCCCAAAACACTGTACCTCATTACAAGCTATACCGTGTTTGCTGTGATCTACATCTCAAGTAGTTCAATGCTGTTTTATTCTAGAGTTGCACTGAGTCAAATCTGTTTTGTTTTTCGGTCATAGACCGAAATGTTTTTTAAATGACCGAAAAGAAGTTAAGTTATTTAAGTCAGAATGTCTGAAAACATAGGCTAATGAAAACTGCTGCGGTGAGTTTTAATGCAGCTGTGAGACAAATGACCGCAATGTTTCAGTGACCAAAGTGTCGCAGCAAAAAAATGACCGAAATGTCTCAGCGAAAAAAAACCCAGAGTCAAATCAGAATCTGTGGTTTGACTTGGGCGTTTTCTTGTCCATTAGCTGCAGGGCTGAAACTTGTTCTTCGATTTTTGACGCTGTTGTTACCGTGCTGCGCTTCATCGCTGACGATAGTTTGGCAATGTACAGTGTGTAGTGAGGTCTACTTTTGGAAAGTTTTGAGTGCTAGTTTGCCACTTCGTAGTTTGTTAGTGACTTATCAGTTTTGTTGGTTGCTAGGTAGATTTTACGTTTTTACTTTGTGGAACTGAGGATGCTCTTTTGAGCGAAATAACTATTCCGGTTTTATCAAGTTGTGGCCTGATTTTGACGCAAGGCTCTTGTGACGCTTAGTGTGCAATCATGTGACTCAAGCTCAAGTAGTCTGTGCCTGTTGCATTTATGTGTTAGACGTAGTGTGTCCCGAACTTTTAACGGAAAGTCTTTTTTGTCGGTGTTGCGAAGGACTGACTTAACGCACAAGCTTCATTTTCTTTCTCAAAAGAGATGTGTGGAATTGATGATGTTTTTAAGCAAATATTTTTCACCATACTAGCTTCTCGGTAAATCACAAATTCGTTTACAATTCTTTATTTTTAGGTCAATAACGAAAATCAAAATTTGAAATCTCAGTCGGAAGAATCAGTTTTAAAGCAGCGCTTGCATGTTCAAACGTTAGAAGCAAAACTTGAGAAGATGCAAAAAGAAAATCAAGACAAAGCAGCGCAACTGCGCAAGGTAGATAAAGACCGGCGCAACGAATTCATTGTGAAATGGTGTAAAGATGAACATTTGTTTGCAAAAAGCATGCTGTTTCTTGTCGTGACACTCGTGTTTTCGAAACCCAGCGTTGTTCATTCCCACCTACAAATAGACATCTATTGTTCAGGTATCAACAAAGTTGTCGGATATAGAAAATGAATCTCACACGTCAAGCTTGAAATTAAACCTTCATTCTCGTGCATTGGAAACGAAGATTTCGCGATTGGAAGAGGAAATAAAAAAGAAAGACGATAAACTTCGTGAGGTAAACGCATTTTATCTTCCAACGCAGCAAACACTTCTGTTGAATGACGTTAAGGTCTGGTACCTGTGATAGTAAAATTCCAAGAGCACATGTCATAAATTGATTGCACAACACTGCCTCGGTTTTTCGCCTTGCTAGTCCTGCTGCTTCACAATTTTGCAGTTTCATCGTTGGAAACAGTGTTGCCACTGGGGTCAGTCTCGTCAACATCAGATTGTTGCCTTTTTCAACATCAGATAACATCAGATTGTTACGTTACTGTTTCATACAAGCTAAATGTCTCTGTTGCCAATACCTAGAATAACAAAATGAAAGATGATGCAATATGCACAATATTGCAACATTTGAACATTATCTAAGCGACACATGCACAATTGCTCAGAGGGAAACGTATCAAAAATGAAAATATATCGGTAATCTCCACAATATTTCAATAACAAGCGTTTGTAAAAGAACATATGCCCAGTACCTAAACATAGCAAATGCAATAGCTAAGCAAATAGAATGCACTGATAACCCTTAACATATAGAGATAAGGCATTAGGGAAAAACTGAAAACATTTCAAATCACAAATCAAATAAGACAACACCAAAATGACAAAGAAAGCAACTTAGGAAGAAAAAATTTAATTATAAGAACCTTACATCACATTGGTTCTAGCTTTGTATCGTTGGCTTGGGCCTCCATTTACAAAGTCTTTGACCATGTCCATTGGAGGTGACCACTGGCTGCCACCACTTCTTGATACTAGCTGTTTTGAAATTATATTTCCTTTCACTGTATTAGTGTCAAGTCTGTTTCTTTTCTTACTTTTTACACTATTCACAGCACTGCATATTCTTTCCCTGCAGCTGAAAAATGAGGCAGGGCTAAGAGATCCAAGCAAAACTTACTTAAGACAGGACAGCAAGGTTCTCCTACTCCGTTCATCAATTTGCTGATGAAAATCCAAAATTCCGGTGGTGTGATTGACTGGATGTCAAAATGCTTTAAATGCATCCCATTGTTCTAGAATCCTGTAAATAACATGCTGTCTACTCAACCATCAAGTCTGTGCTATTTTTAAAATGGCATGGCAAGGAGCAAAAAACTTTTCCGGAATTGCCTCAAACTCTTTTTTTATCTTACTGCTATAAGAAAAATAATTTCCAATGTCTCCAACAAACTGCTCCATCCAAAGTGGTAGGGTTTTTGCAGCATTTGAGACACACGACACTAAACTATAACAACCACTGACAGAAAAGTGCGGGCACTCTTGTTTCATGTGAGCTTGAAATCCTGACACTCTTTCCATCGTACTGGCACAATTGTCCGCATCTAATCCTGTTATGTGAGCACACTAAATGCTGTATTTTTCAAACAATATTTGATTAACAGACTGAAACGATCCTTCTGAAGTTCCATCAGTCACCTCGATGAAATCAAGCAAATGATACACTGTTTTCTTTTGCTCAACATCCCAAATCTAGCGAGTGCAAGGGTGTTTGTAGTGCTGACGTCAGTGCTTTCATCAATCAATATGCTAAATTTTTGCTTTTTAAGAATCTCAACTAATCACAATGCTTCATGGTAGCCAATGTCATCTGCAATGGTACAGGTTGCCTTGGTGCGGCTCAATTTAATTGCTTTTATTACTGCCTCTACAGCGTAGCAATAGACTTCACGACATCTACCAAATAATCTGCCAAATTATTTGGCAGCTCGTTCTGAGGAAGGCAGCCGCATATCTTAAGCTCTGCAGATGCCACTTGATGGCTATGACTCTGCTGCTGGCCACTTTTCTGTTGAATGAAATTAGAAATATTCACGGAGTGTTTAGCTGCAGCGTTCTCATGTGTATTTGTAGCCTTGTGGCGCAGATGATCGCCTTTGTTTGGATGGTTGAACGTTACCTTCTAGAACTTGCAAGCTGCCTTATGGCTATCATCCAATTTAGAAATCCAGCCTTTCAATTGTTTATCTTATAAAGTTATAACCACGATTCTTTGGAAGCCGGTTTGTACTCTAATTTTCGTTTCTTCTTTTCTGGACTACAGGCCATTTTTATATTTCTCCTAAGTCTACCTGCACACACAAAGTAAGTCCATTACAGAAATGAATATTGAGCTAGTCTATGAAAAGCCGCAACTAGACCAAACAATCGATCTCCAGTTTTTGTAGACCACCTAGCAACGTTTTTTGCACTTTTAAATTGTGACTAAATCGTATCGTACTATAACTGTTGAGCAAGATGGCTGTCACTTGTTTCCTTCAACCTGAATACATTCCTTCAAAGGTCTACGTGGCTCGACTGGACTACAAACCTTACAAGCTAAGATTTTCTGCTTAATGACATAAACATTAAAAACTACCCACCTTGTCAAAGTGAATGCGTCACTTCATATTGCGGTTGCCAGCAAAACGCTGAGGAACGCCTACACAGGTTACGGTCGCTGCTCACAAAGCGCAATCCATGGCCAATTAACCTCGGCCTCGCACTCGTTGCATCCATTACAGAAATAGAGCGAAGTGTCGTCATAAACCGGGATGATGATCATGCTTAAACGAAAAAGGTTAATCCCAATTTGCAACCAAGCGCAGGGAGTTCCTTTGGTTTGGAATGATAACCAAACACACGTGTGAATGACTGATTGATGAAAGAAAATTATGAATTAAACTTCTTTTTATCCCCAAAAGAAGGGAAAGGTGGAAAACAAAAGCAACATCCCAGTCAACATCAGATTTGTCACCAAAACGTCAGACATCAGAAATTTCTCAAAACATCAGAAGTGGCAACACTGGTTGGAACCAATGATCTTTTGTAAAATTAAATATCGCGATTTCGTTTGTGTCGAAGCTTGCCGGATCACGGTTAAAACTGCGGTAGCTGTGAATGAGGTACTATAGCCAACTTACCATTGTTGTTGTTGCTGTTGTCGCATTGTTATGCAACGTGCAATATCTGATTTCATGCATGTCCTGCATGGCAGGGTTCGGTCATTCAGGGTCGTATGGCTATACAGAATTGAATGTCCTTCTTAGGTAAATGTTCATCTTATGTTAAGTACTGTATACGCGCAAGTGTCTGCGGTCTGCCTTTAAACCGCTCTTTTCAGTGTAAAATGAGACCAGCTTGTTTAGCACTAAACTTGGACTGAGAGACTGCGTGCAATTCGTGGAATTTGTATGCACAGGTCAGTGATGAGCTGCAGAATCTCAAAGCTCAATCCGAGGCACATTTGAAGGAAAAAATCCACTCCCAGGTTTTGGAGGAAAAACTGGACAAGTTGAAAAGGGAAAATCAAGAAAAGACCGCACAGTTATGCAAGGTGAAGCAACAACATTCAAAATGTTATGCTTCACGCTGGTTTCACGTGCATTAATCTGTGAAAAACAACTGCATGATGAAATTCACTCCGATGTTTCCACTGGATATTTGAACCAAGTAATCAGTAGGTGTGGGAAGTAACCCGAATGAGGTTGTTCCCATCTTCTGTTGCATGGTTTTGTTCAGAATTCATTCCACAGTTGAAAATCACGTTAGCAAATTTTTATCTTTTTGGGCTACTGGCCAACAACTCAAAACGCATTGAAAAATGCAGTCAAACTTAGAGATCTTTTTGTAAGAGTGTGCTGAGGTGCAAAAATGGTCAGAAGTTCTTTTCAGAACGAACTCCAGCAACTTGTCACGCTCACTTTTAAGTTGCTGCCACCAAAAAAGACTTAAGCGTCAAGTTTGTACAGAAACGACGGCTAGACTAGTTTCTCAAAAACCAACTGTTTCTACTCCTTGCCGTCGACTTGTAAATTCAGTGCTTTCGAATGCAAACAATTAGTATCAATTAGCAACACTTCATTCTGCCTTCTTTCAAATGTCGCTTATGACGCAAATTTCAAGCAACGCTAGAAAAGATATTTCCAACACACCACGTGTGTGTTAATCTCTATTTTCGTCAGGTATCATCGAAGCTGTCCGATATGGAAAATGACTCACAGACGTTGAACTTGAAGTTAAATCTTAAATCGCGTGCGCTGGAGACGAAAGTCACGAAGCTGGAAGCTGAATTGAAGAAGAAAGATGAGAAGATTTGCGAGGTAGAGCAAGAAGTAGTCCTTTGAAAGATGCTGGCCAAAAAACAGTATATTTTAAAACTTCGTTTCTTAAAATTTACTCAGAAAACGTTAAAATTTTCTACAGAAACACTGAAACTCCTTAAAATTTCTCTCACCACGTTAATAATGCAGAAGACATTTACATGTCTACTCCTTGGGATGGTGGTTTAGCAATTATCAGCGTATTTCTAACACTAAAAGTTCATTATTTTCTATTCCACCCTGTGGACATAGCCATAATCAAGCCGCGGTTGGACGATGTGAGTTATTTTTCACTTTTCACATAACTCAGCACCGCTGACATACCTGCCTAGAAAACTTGCAGTAAAAGCCGACAGTCTTGGGCTGAAAACCCATACCTGCCATTTAACATTCAAGGCTGTTTGAACAAACCAACCAAGCCGTTAAATTAAACTAAGACCTCTTAAAGCAGCAACTTTTTAAACTCAAAACAATCCGAGGCAGGCAATTATGTTGTAACGCGCTACCTCTAGATTGCTCGCCACATCTGTCTTGTTACGCTACAACGCTGAACGTGGTTGTAATGTCAGAAAAAGAAACAAAAAGAACAATAAACCAGATGCAGGTGTCGCTTTTCGGACTAAGCGCTCGATAACCGTTGTTAAAGCAACAATTGTCAGTAAAAGTTTTTGTTGTCGGTTTTGCTAACCAATGCTCTTAAGCTGCTATGACTAACCGAAATGCCTTACTAGGCCAAAAATTAAGTTTATATAATTATTTTTGTCTTAAATATTAAACTTTCACTATGATCACGCATGTTTAATTGTACCACAGCAACCATCCTGATAGTTTTACCTGTTTTCTGGACAGCGTCAGAATTTTTAACGATGTCCTCTCTGCTTCAACTACGAAATACACCGAGTTCTGTTGTTACCAGGTGACTACAAAACTACACGCTCATGAAGTTGAAGTAATTTCTACATCTTCTCAGCAACAAACTCAGTTGAAATCATTGCAAGAAAAAGTGAGGAAGCTGGAAGCAGAGAATCGTAGCAAAGAAGAGCAATTGTGCAAAGTACGCAAAATTCGGTGTAATTGATATTTTTCCAGCTTTTTGTTTATGTGAAAGACGTGGCATGATTTGCTAAAGGTGTCGTAGATGCACTGGAAGTAACTGGTCTTGCATTATTTTTCGTAAAAGGTGTCGTCGAAGCTCGCTCACGTGGAGTTGGACAGTGATTCAGTCGCGTCAAGCTACAGAGTAAAAATAAAAGCTTTGGAGGAAAAGCTGGAAGGGCTAACCACTGAAAATCATCAGAAAGAAGAGTTGCTTATCAAGGTACGCACAACGTTTTTTGTCGTTTTTCTCCACGTTGAAAAATTTTTGTAACATTTGTAAAGAATGTTTTTTCTCACGGTCGTTTCCTGTTTCATTTCAAATAGTCTGAATCCAGCCTGTCGCAGGCGGAGAATCGAGTAATAAAGCTGAGAGACCAGATTCGAAGACTTGAAATGGAAAATTCCCGGAAAGGGGATGAATTGAACGAAGTGAGTAAGATTGATATTTTAACGTGAGTTTTAGCAATGTCCCGGAAACGTTTCGTTTCACTATACACATATTGTGTGCTGGAGTGATTTACTACGCCGGTCACCCTCCATACCTTCCAGAAAGGTCTTATGCTAGTGCGGATATATAGTTGCGTGAAGTTTACTGTGCTCTGCAAAAGTTTTGCCACCGGCGACCATTCAGTGCGTTTTCAGCGCCAACTTTGCACGACTCCATCGTCGTTCTATCGCAAAACCCGGTCGTAAAGATTACACTGAACGTCAGATAGGAAATCACTAAGAAACCCTTGTGTTTTGCCCGAAACGACGATTTGTTGCAACCTATTGCTTCTAACAACTATGCCGCCGCCCGTATAGCGCGAACGAAGACTTGTGTTTTTTGCAGTTGCGGTCGCTAGAAAGTGAGTTGAGCAGTAAGACATCCGAAAATATCAGCCAAATTCAAAACGCGAAACGAGTGAAAAATCGACTGGAATCGGCCAACTCCCAGTTGAAGGCGGAACTTGGCGAAGCGACGCGGAAGATTTCCAGTCTGGAATGCGATGTTGCTGACGTCAAGTGCACTCTCAAGCAAAAGGAAAGACAGATCGAAAAAGTTAGACGACAATTTTCTTTCAGTACAAACAGTCTGCTTAGACTTTTTCTTGGTCATGTCGAAGCGTTACCGCGCAATGGACCGTGACGGTCTCGTAGTGAAATGTAATTATGTATATTGATGTAACGTGGAACGAAATTTACCGCTGCATGTCTTCTTGGCTACGAACAGAGAGGTCTTATGCTGGGTCACTGTGCGATCAAAGAATCGCTCACATCTTGCGTGCTTTAAAACTCCAGCTTGCTAAGCATCATTCCGACCTTTACAGTTGAAGAACGCCGAGCGACAATTGCAAAGTGACGTATCTGACAAAACGAGTGAGGAACAGGATTTGCGGCAAAAGCTTGAGTCGCTCCAAGGTTGTTGCGACAAGTTGAAAAGTGATTTGCAGGTTGGTTCTTTGATTCGATTGTGTCACATGTGCTTTCACGGTTGTGAAGGATAGGAACTGCCCTAATGAGTGTGTTATATAATTGCCAGTCTGTCAGTATCTTCAGCAACGGAAATACCGATATTCTGCTTAGCACTGAATGCATTCCGTACTACATCAACTGCATGATTCGAGATATTTACCACAGTGGAGAAGAAAATTTGGAAAAGCTTTACGCATACTTAAACGTGACTTCGATGTCAAATCAAACTGAAACACTGAACTGTTTCAACCAACCTTAGGGGCTGCTCACAAAAGCAGTAACACTTACTTGCCAACCATTGGCGTTTTAGCACTCAGTAGGAGAGTATTACCAGTTTTTGGCTGAAAATGCACAATTTCAAATCAAAATTGGATACCGCGGGAAACCACCCAAACCAATAACTTGAAATAGGTTTTCAACTTCTTAAAACTCAAAGCAGCCTGCGAAAATCCAGCGAATATTTACTAATCACCATCTCTGTTTCGTAAAGAAAATATTTTTGCTATTTATTTTCTTCTGAACCATTTGTAACGTTGCAACCACAAAACAAATGTTGTAGCTGTCAATGTTAAGCGCGTGATGTTGTTTTCTTTACTTGGCCTGTTTCGGCTGACAAACATTTTGAAGAGACTAGTAACTTCTTGCTATGTTTTCTTCCACACAGTCTGCTAATTGTCAAAAAAGGTCTCTGGAAGCGAAAAATATCGAACTGAACAGCAATTTGAGCAAAGAGCAGACCCAGAAGCAGAAGCTGCAGAAATCGTCTACGACGAGCGAGCACAAACTGCACAGCATGAAAAAGGAGCTGGTATGCAGATTAGCTAACTATTGTGAAAATAAAGAATATTTACCGTGAAATAACCAACAAAACTGAAAGTTGATCTCCCAATTCTCAGTATTGGTAATGTAAGCAATCTTGTCTCTTTCGCTCAGAGTATGTGCTTACAGCGTGCGCGCAATATTTGTGTGGTGTGAGGTGTTTGTTGCTTTCCAGCGTCGTCTTCATGTTGCACAGATCACGACCTGTCAACTGTGTGACTAGCGGTGGGCTTGCGTTTGTGTTAAGCTTTTCTTTCTCTGCTCAGGAAAATCAACTCGAACAGCAAAGTACGCGCACGGGAGATCTTGAAAAGCAGCTGGAACGGGTTTCGGGCGAATTGCAGCTGTCACAGGTTGTGTGGCGTGTTCCGTTTTTCAATCGTTTTTTTTTAATTGTTTTACTTACCGCTGCATTCCTTGTAACTTTCATGTGAAGAAACGGGAAGAGAAGTTACAAGAAAAGTGCATGTTATTTGAAAACGATGAATCTTCCCGTGTTGGAATTCTGGAAGTTCAGCTCACAGATGTAACCAAGAAGTGCAGTGAATTACAGGTATCGTCTTGTTCGCCACATACCTCTCATGCTTCCATAGTTACGTTGCCGGTTAACGACTGGAAGCGATTCGAGAAAAAACGCTTTGTACGTGCTCGGTTGGTTGTTTTTGTACACAAAAACCTGTTTCTTTCCGTGCTGTGCAGAGTTTTCTGTTTGGAGAGTTAACTTTTCGAACTTTGCCTCACCTTCTGTGGCAGTCAGCATGCTGTGCCTTATTCATTGTGCGATACAAGTTTTTGTGCTTCTTCAGCGTTTTACGTGTTGTGTTATACAACATAAACTGAATTGTTTGTAGGTTGAAAACTTTCCGTACATCCATTGCAGGCAATTAGCTCCGCCCAATCTATGAAGCACGAAAACTTGTTAAGAGAGAACAGGGAAATGAAGAAGCAACTGAGAGAAATGGATGCCGGTCAAAGCGCTCAAACGAGAAAAGTCGGTGACATGGAAAAGGTAATGCACCCGTTACTTAGTTCAGTAGCGCACATAGGATTTCGTACGGCAAAGGTGCATAGCACGCTTAGCGTTTATCGCGATGAACAGCTACGTAGTGTTAGGTCCCACTCCGAATCTTGTCGTTTTAAGTATTTGTTAGTTTTCACGTTTTTGAATGAACATGTTGATGTAACGAATGTGGAGTTGAACAGGAAGTGAACGGTCCTATCTTGCGGACAAAATTTGATATGCTGTGTTTCCACTGTTCTGCAGGGGCTTGTTTCAACGCCAGTGATTAACTTCCCATTTTCCAACATCAAAACCAATGGACTTAACTAATAAATGTAGGCCTTAAAATGCATATCACGCACGACCTTCACGACTGTTCGCTTATTTACTTTTGGAAGATTTTTAATGTTGCAATCGCATAATCCTGAGTATTTTCTTTACGTTGACTTGCCGTAACTCCTAACCTGGGAACAACTGGAGGTCATCCGTCTTTACTACTCTCTGCATCTTAGGATCATACTGCCCTGCTCCTTCACCCACTACCTGGCGGAAGTAACATAGCGGTAAACTACATTCTATTCTTCAGTTAATGAACTTTTCACTTCGCACAGACCAATTACATGTTGAAGGAATCATGCGTAATGCTTGAGAAGCAAGTTGTCGACTTGGAATCTTTCAACAATGAACTGATCAAGAAGCAAGAAACACTAATGACAGAAAGGTACATTAGAAGCAGTTGGTCTCTTTGCGGTCGTCATTTGGCGATGATATAGGGTTCAGCGTTTCACATCAGTGCAAGATGCATGCATTGGTTTGGTATTTGTGTTTTTCGATTTGCTGTAAATAGCAGGAAGCTTATGAACGGGATTTGCTTGGACGTCAGCTCTGACTGACAAACATGCGTTTTGCTGAGTTGACGTTTGAACAGATCCGTTGTCACGCTAGCCACCATCCAGGATTGCAAAAATTGTCACCGGTTGTCTTCGTACGAAATCTTTCCTTAGTTTGTCTTCACGGTCTTGTACACTACTGCAGGGGTCGGCAAACACTGGGCCGCGGCCCGGTGCCGGTCCGTGAAGAAATTGTTACCGGACCGAGCGGAACCAAGGCCAAATTCGCCCAAAGTGACCGGAAAGACTGACATAAGGAACAACAGCTGGTGCCATTGACTACCACATCCCTACTGGTCGGACCGTCTTATTGCGGCAAAGCAAGCACAGATCTCTCACTGAATCAGTGCCATGATGACTTACGACTTGTAATAAATTTGCATGTGCCTAACATTTATTACTTCACTGCACTGAGGACCGGTTCGCAAAATAATGCCAGGCTGAAACCGGTCCGCTGTGCGAAAAAGGTTGCCGAACCCTGCACTACAGGATATATTTCATAATTGCCGTACTTCTTAAGTGCTATCCTAATTTTCTGTGAAATCTGACGGTCAATGGCTGTAGTTATACAAATCGGCGACAGTTATACGGCGTACATGCGTCAGATCAACCGCAGACATCTGGTCTTTTTCAGAGACAACGCTCTGAAGAAAAGTTCTTCCATGGAGGTCGAGCTGCGGTCGATGCAACATCAGCTGAAGAACGAAATATTCGAGCTCGACCAGTGCAGCACCGGCCAAATAACTGATCTGAAAATCCAACTTCGCAATGAAATAAACCGCGCGCACGAAATGACTGAGAAGGTAATAGGGGCTGCTTTGTTTTTCTGCTAAACGCGTTCTCGCAAAGAGCTTTTTGATCGAGTCACTGCTTCGGTAAGCTTTTGAGCGCATCGTTGCCAGTAGCAACCCGTTCAGTGCTGTGTTTGCGAACTCGATTTTTTCTTTCGCATTGCGCATGTTTACGCGTGGGTTTGACCGTGCAATAGCATCAACCGCACAAAAACTGAACTGCGGGTTTATTGGTGTTATATATGGAAAAAAGGCCGAAACTTAAGTAAGAATGCACAATATTGCTGTCTAGTTCGATTATTTCGTAAAAGCTCGCGTGCATTCTGTGCCTGCATCTCAACTTCAGTCTTTCATCAGTTGGATAAATGTAAAACCTGTGCACATCGTGAAAATGTCATTTTTGAATATGACCGACTTCAAACCGCCCTTGTTCCCAGCATCGAGACCTGGAGCGACGCTACAACCTGCTCGAGCTCAACGCCACCGGAGTGCAGCGTAAGCTGAACGCCGAAAAAGAGAGTCACGAGCGCGCCGCAAGCGAGTTGACGCGCGTCAAGTCCGACATGCCGGTGATGCAGCAGAGTCTGATGAGCCTCGATCATCAGCTTCGAGCAGAAATCGACAGATGCGACGCGTTGGAACGCGAGAAGACACAACTGCTCAACCGAATGGAAACGGATAAGGTTGGTTGGTTGTGTTTCACTATTTCGGTGAGAGATCTCCCGGTGATAATTATAAGCAAGGAGAGTCCATTGCACAGACAGTTAATTATCTAATTGTGCAAGTTTTTTAGTTTCTGCTTCTTTCCGCAGCTCGAACAATCTCACGAACTAGTTCGGTTGAACTGCACCGGGGCTCAACAGGCAAAGCTGATAGATTTCTTGCAATCAAGAGTCGAAGAACTTGAACCACTTGATAAGAAAAAGAAAAAGGTAAGTCTTTTGCTGTCAGTGCTGCTCAGCCATGTCTTCTTCATACTTTTTTTGCCCTGCTTTCATGCCAGTAATCGCGAATTGCGCTTCAATTTTTGTTTTTCTAACCGTTATGAAAAATCTTTTGTTGCATTCTTTCGTGATGCGACAGGCAGCTTGTGCGTGAAGATAAAGTGATGCCCGAACTTGAATTTCTTATTTTAATGTTGTCTTCCAGAAAAAGCCAACCATCTATCAAGCTCCACTTCAGTACACCGAGCTGCGCGACTTGCTCGAGCAGGAGAAAGTATCGAACGTGAAGCTTCAAGAGCAAGTAAACATGTTGAGAAGCGAACTGCAAACAAGCAATTCGAAAAGTACTAAAGTTTTTATTTCTGCATGTATATTTTGGCAAAAGAGACCCTACATTTTATTGTGCAGCCAGGTGTATATAATGGATGTAGCTGTAGCCGTTTTCCAAGCGCTTAATCGTGTCGAGTGAACTTCACGCAGAGGCGATTTTCGCGAAAAATGGCCATACTTTTAAAAAATCTAAACTGATTTTTGGTGCTTCCATGTGTAAAAGACCCGTTTCATTTTGCGTTGTTTAATCTGAAAATGCAGTACGTGCAACCAACCACTTGTTGCTGAACGGTGCCTTTACAAACGGTTTTCACCCAAGCTGCAGTCTTAATGCCAGCAAGCCTTGCTTTGTCGCAGTGAAGCGAATGAAGCACGGCATGGACACACCTCTCAGCCCTGGCACTGTCGCCGCCATTACGTCTCTGGCCAAGTCACCGGCGCCGACAACCGCACTCTCCCCTACTTCGAAATCTGGCAAGCTGAAGTCGAAACCCCGCATGCACCACAACATCCCGCACAGGTCAGGTCGCCTGGAAAGTGTGAGCTTGCCTGAAACAAGTCTCAACATCTCAGTTTCACGCGGGGTGCTGGTCGCAGTGGAAAGTTTATTGGTCTACGTCAGGGTTCCCAACCTTTTATTACGATCTCGTGCCACTAGGGGACCCCTTATTGTCAACGCGTACCACTTCTTCCAGAACAACTAATTTGATCGAATCTTTGTTTATTCAGAAGAATCATTTACATTAAAATACCAATAAAAGACCACAACTAAATTTATTGAGATTTTTGTTTACCTTCCTCCAGTTGGTGGATGCGTGGCGTAAATTTGCTAGCAGCACATCGAAAGTCATAATGTTACGATAAAATAGGAATAGCAGGCTACAGGAAAAGTTATTTATTTAGAAACCAAGGCCAATACGTAAACTAGAAAGCTGTGTATACAGGTATTTGTGAAAAAATGGAAGTTACTCGTCGCGTACCACAGGTTGGGAACCCCTGGTCTACGTTATTTATTATTTCCTGCTGCGGTACATTCTACTCAAAACCGCACATCTCTGGCGCTGGGTGCTTTTTGCTTTCCGTGATGACTGCGATGCAACTGTATCGATGTCTAAGCATCGAAATGGACTAAAAAAAGAAACGTAAAAATATAGATTCGTTCAGTCGTCATTATTGCTCCGCAAGTTTCACCGAGCGATCGAAGCCAACTATCATTCCAGCATCGCTTTTCCTTTCTAGACTTTCCACTTGGTTGTGCACGCGAGCGACGAGGTGTTCCGTGTGTCTGAACGTCGTCCGCTTCGGCCACAGCGTCTTGCGCTGCACCGAATGTCATGTTGTCTGCCACGCGAAGTGCCAGAAAAGCGTCACCAATACATGCGGGTTGCCTGGTACGTTGCAATGCAGGGAAAGTGTGGTGCACTGTGATCGTTTGCTCTTATGTGAGTTAAAATTTTATCTCAGCGTTTCTATTTCCGTATGGTCCGAGCTGCTGAACGGAACGTGCTTTACTGCACCCCTTGGTGTACTTGTATGTGGATTGTAGAGATGGCACGGAATCGAACTTGTCGCCTTTCCTCCTCATTTGAAACACGCGTAATGATTTGTTCTGCGAAGGTGGTTTGTTCGAGCAATTCAGAGAAGGAGCTGCGACGTCCAATCTCTCTCCCATAACATGCGTCTTCAAAGGATCTTCCTCGGATCGACTGCACGGATGCTTGAAAGGTGCGCACCAGTGCTTTTTCCCTGATAAAAGAAAAAAACGGTTGTCTCAGCGAGGGCCGCAACCAGCTGATATTTTCGGAGATGGGGGACAAAATGATTGTAAAAAGCTTTCAGCGCTTTCAAAATGTTTTTGAAAATCTCGGGGGTGGGGGGGCAATTTGCAGGTCTGGTCTTTATACTCTTGTTGTCCGTACTTTTTGATGCGCTTCAAACTTGAAGAGCGCTTGGTTCATACACCAAGTCTACTATGCAGCAGATTCATATGCAATACACGTGCAAGTAGATCGTTCTACTAAGCTGAAGAAATTCCGTCTTTCTTGTCCAAGCTTGCGGTGCCCCATCGAACCACACCTTCATTCGTTCGCAGTGCTTTGCGGCGATGACTCGTGGACGCCCAGAAACGTCCGTCTCACCGATCGCCAGCTGCGGATCTCTCCTCCCAACGTCAAATCGCCGTCGTCGAAAAGCAACAAGGACGACGTGATCGACCTCACCCAAGCCGCTTACATACACACGGAGATCAACCAGCTCGAACTGCCCAGCACTGCCAAGCAAGGTCAGTTGGTTTTCGGAAATAAAATGAGATATTCCTTACTTCACACGCGTCTATTTTCCGTTGCGTCAGACTTTGGCATATGCCAACGTCACATGTTGCCAATTTACTTAGGCTTCCCATCACATTTCTTGCAGACCTTCCTTACGCGTTCAAGCTTCAGACCGGGTCAAGCAACTCGTGCTGGCCGTCCCGTTCAATCTACTTTCTGCCTGCCAGCTTCACTGAAAAGCACCAGTGGGTCGAGAAGCTGGAACTGGTCGTTGCGCAGTACAGTCAGACGAAGAACATGACTGCCAATGCGGTAATGCTTGGTGAAAGGATAAAGCAGTGATTTGAAGCTTTTTTCCATGCTTATGCTTGCTCGGGTGACGCTTTCTCAGCTTAATATGTGTTAGTTACAAACATCATGGTAACACTGCGTTCACCAGTTACAGTGCGGCAGTGTGTATGTTCTACCTGCGTTTTGATGATCTTAAGGGTCAAGGCGCCAAGTATTTTTATGTTGTTTCCAATCATGCACACCTGAACTTGACACGCAGTCCAGCTGTTTTTGTCTCTCGCTGCTCTTCCGACGTCTCACCAGATCTTCTGTGCTTTTCAGAAAATCTTCGGTAACGAGATTCTCACGCTTCTCAGCGACGAGAAGCTGGAGATGAACTGCTCGCTTCCCATCTCGAAGAAAGTAAATGCAGAATATGTTTTAAGCAAAGGCACACAGGCCATATTCGAACTGTCGGAAAATAGCCTTGCTCATACTTACGTTGGTGTTTTTATTTTGCCAGCCAAGTAATTACTGTTGTAGAGAGGTACTTGTCGCTAACCGGTTTGATCCACGTCATACAGAGGAGTTGTTTTTGCTAAGTTTGAGTCATAGCAAGTTTTCTGCTTTATTTGCCAAGTCGTAAAGAAAGTATAATCTGCATCACGCAATAACTGACGAAACCTGCGCTGCGTTTGACTCGCGCAGCTGATCCTGTTCGGTTGCGACGAGGGTCTTTTCCTCCTCGCCCCGAGCATCTCGTCCGTTTCATCTCGCTCAAACATGACGCAAATCAAGGGAGTGGCGAACATTTTTCAAATGCTGCTACTGAGCAAGTCGAAAGTGGTGGCGATAGAAGGCCCGAAGCACAGATTGATCAGTTTCGACTCGTCTGAGGTGAGAGGACGTTGCTGTTTCAAGGTTGTCGAAGCATTTATTACCGCAGTGAGTTTTGGTTTTATACAGGTCGTGTCTCTGATCTTACGTAAGTTGCTTTCCCTGTACTAGACCGTTGTTTATGTCCTTATAGGGGCGAAAGGTACAGCAGCTTTTAAAGCTGTGGTCATTTGCTAACAGACCCCGTGAATGGCAGGTCTCAAGGAGCTTTTAAGCAGGTCTGGAAAATCGTCTTGTCAAAGCTTATCGGTCTTATGCATCACCGACCGTGGGGAACTTGAACTTGAATATGGAGGCTATAATCTGCTAAAACCTGTTGTGATGACGGTTCTGGTTGCCGGTTGCCGTAAAAAGAGTTTTTTTGCGTCGTTAAGAACTGCTAATGATTTTTTTACTTGAGAAATTTGATATTTTTGACGTTAGTGTGTAATATATACCGCAGTTACTTCTAGTGTGTCCTTGCAACATAACAGCTGTGGGCTACTTTGTGCCGTCTTCTTCGAAAGCGTGTAAGCATTACAAAGCGTGTCATCCTTGACGTTTTTTAAAAAAAATTTGCCAGCATCACTTGCGCAACGATGTCCGCAGCCTCTGCAAACGTCTTGATTGAGCTCGTGCCATTGTCTTTATTGATCAATGACTGTCATAATTTTCAGTTGCAACTCATTCTCGCAGTCTAACAGTTTTGCTTGCAGACATGTCTTCACCACATACCAGCCGTCATCTTACACCGGTTATTTGTCAGTGCGCATCAAGTTTTCTTATCGCAAACCCACATTCGTTGAAAAAGTCTTGGCTGTTCTATCTCACATTGGTTTCATGGATTTTCCCTCACCCTAGGATGTTATTTACTTTTCTTCGTCGCAGGTTGAATCACACAAAGTAACTTTGCAAGAGATCGGCAAGGAGGGTTGTCACGTGGTTTCGACCGGCCAAGCCGAGGGGGTTTATTATTTGTGTGTGGCGAGTGCATCCACGGTATCGATCCTTAAATACAATGACCGTCTCAAGAAGTTCTGTCCACAAAAAGTAAGACTGGCTGTTATACTGTACATCATTGTTGTCTGTGCTGTATTTTCTCTTGCTCCATTTCCTGAAAGCTTTCTTTCTCTTTGACAATCAAAGTTGTCTGTCAATGCCTGCGCTATACTTGTGTTAGATTTTTGGGCATGCTGAATTCAACATTGGTTTTCCGTCGCCTGTTAAAATTTTCGCTGTTCTCGTGTCAGTCCAACTTGGTTGTGTTTACCCTTATTGATTGATTCGGATTGAGCTAAGCAGGTTCATATTTGGTAACTTGCTTTGTCAATCTACTTCCTTCGCTTCCACCACGGGCTTTGGAATTATCATTTTTTTGCGCTTGCTATTTGCGCCATGGGAAAATATGCAATGCAACGTTTTCATTTAACAAACTAGTAGAATTTCGCCTTGTGTCGTCGGCTTTTGTTGGCGCTTGCGCATCTACCAACAGCGAAGAAACGCCTGTCGTGTTTCTATGTTTACTTTTCGTTAATTTTTGGGCGATCGTCACGCTACTCACGTTCACTGTTGAGCAATCGCCGTGAGTGTCTGGAACTTTTCTTTCGCAGGAAATCGCGACAAGCGAGCCATGCACTTGCATGCTGTTCACCGCGTGCAGCATCATTATTGGCACCAACGCTTTCTACGAAATCGACCTCACCGCTTATACAGTCGACGGTGAGCGCTGGCTGGAAGACTTAATTAAATTCGGACTTACTTGTCTTTCCATGCAGTCAAAACGCTTTCTTTGTGAGAACTGCAAGGTCGATGAGCTTAATTATCATACAAAGCACACACTAATTTTCAGAGTTTGTTGACATCGACGACACTGCGCTCTCCCGAAACCTCACCGGCGAAAACGCATTCCCGGTATCTGTTTTAAAGATAACCGATGAAGATGGGCGACAGGAGTTTCTGTTATGTTACCATGGTAAGGAGTTTGTTTTTTGAAGAGGTGCTGATTGTAAAAAGAGAAACCGTTCCAACGCGAAAATACAACTTGTTTGCGTTGACATCTCGGTCCACGTTGGTTTTGTTAAACTGATTACTGGAAAACATTAATTAAGTACTTACACAGCTGCCACCGAAATAACTCCACAATTTCGAGATGCATTTCGAAACAGCAACGTGGTGGGATTGAAGATGTCGAAAACTGCTACACTGTGGGTTGCACATAAACGTGTGCTGGTGCTAAGCTTAGGTTATGGAAGAAACAAACAAACTTTATTGGAAATCATAAGAAAACCTTTCGTGACTGGTTCATCAGCCACAGCTCACTTGGGATAAGTGCCTTGCCCTGCATTTGGTGCTCTGAGGTGCGATTGCTTTGTGGCAACCAAAATAAGTCCGTTCATAAACCAGACACAAGTCTGGCACGTTGGGCACCACATCTGGTGTCGTTCAGTGCAGTTCCTGATTGTGGAACCAACCAACATCGCGTGTAAGTAAAACACAGTGCAGTCTCCGATGAAAGGTTGTTGCTGCCGCTTGCCGGCTTTGCTCTACGCTTCGCAAATAAGTTATAAAGGATTAAGTCTCAATACCTTTGATTTCAGAATTCGGAATATTCGTCGACGGCTTCGGCCGTCCCACTCGCCCAGGCCAGGTCACGTGGTCGAGAATGCCTTTGTCATTCGGTACGTTAAGTTGTGGCGATGCGGGGCAGCAACTACGTCTTATCTTTTTGTTTGATTTTTTCGTCTGTAACAAATGCACTTTGGCTCGTTACGCGTGTTTCAGATGCTGTTAGGTAATTCTTCACCTGTATCTCTAGCAATAGAAAATGGCCTTTTGCTGCTCTGCACCTGGTGGACAATATATTTCAAACGGCCTTAGAAATGTAACTCATTGATGCAAATTTTCCTTGGAGATGATTTAAAAACTCTTCCGTGAGTAATGTTTTTGGGGGCTTGACTGGTCTGTTTTAGGTGCTTTAACCATATAAATGACAATGTTTCATTAAACACAACCGCACACTTTGCCCACACTACCTTATTAGCCAGCAGAGGGTCATCAACAGTCTTCTTCAAGTAAAAACCAATGCCTACAGGTCGAAATTCACTGATATCTTGAGAAAAACATTAACTGAAAACCGATTTCGGTCTTTGTGAAGGCAGTATCATGCAAAGAGTACTGCATTGTTGAGCGCCAAGCAACATTTGATGCGGAAAGAACAACTAAAGCCCCGCCTTTAGTTAGTTTCTGGCTTTAACATTCTTTTACTTTTGTGTTGATGAGTTTGAAACAGGGGCATCCACTGGTTTAGCGTCAGATCAAGAATTTTGTGGGTTGAAAACTGAAATTTTTAATTTCAACACGAATTAGATTTTATCAGTGCCGTTTAAAGCAGCCCTAACAACATCGGTTTGTTTGTTTGCATTGCTGGTCGTCGCTGCAAGGTTCAACTTTGTTTCTATTTAATTATGTAGTCCTGGAGATATTCAATGTATGTCGATATTCATATAACTTTTATATAATGTTTCTGCTGCCCCTTTACAGAATACAGAGAACCGTACTTGGTGATTGTCCAATTCAATTCTGTGGAGATCATCCAGTTCGACGTGAAACGTGATACGTCAGCGCAACAGACCGCCCTTGACCACGCCTTCCTCGGTTTTCCCAGGTGCGCTGCTCTGCTTCTTGTTGTCAGCGAAGCGAGTAAGAAGTTAAATCACAGATGTTTAGCGTTTGTCTGCGCAAGGACCACAGTATGCAAGTTTCTTGAAAGCTTGACGTGCCTGATTAGAATTTCTTTGATTAGTTGGTGTTTTAAGACAGATGTTGCGCAAAAATGTCACGTACTTTGACAAGCTGATCTGCGCTTTCCAGTTTTAGCCGCAATTCCTGTGTTATGCGATTAGTCGGCGGTGTTGACACGCGGATGCATTAGATATATATACATAGTTCATGTATATATGGATGATACGCTCCTTAAAAATTCTGGAGAATATCTGGAAGAGTGTTTCGATCTTTCATATATCCATTGCACATAAGCAGTCCTTCCCATAACATAGTTGTTTTTCTTTCAAGATGGGATTCTTGGAATCAACGTCACAATTTTTGTATTTGCTGTGATCTCTCAGTTTCGGTTTGCACTGTGACGTTTGAAAAAACAGAAGCGTTGGATCATAACTTTTGTCTATCGAAAGTTTTGCGACTTTCGATTTTCAGACTTTATTAATAACACCTCGTTGGGTTTCTGTTGCCAAAACTTTGTTCCTCTGCTTTTGCAGTGCAAGATACTTGGGCCCGGCCATTACTGAAGGCGCGGTTTACTTGTGCTCAACTGATGGCTCGAGAACTTCTGTGTTCTGCTGCAAAGGAAACATGAAAGGAAAAAGAGTTGCTGAAATGTACGTCCATTATTAAGTGCCATGAATTCTCTCATTGCAGTGTGTAGTTTAACTGAAAAAAATGAGCATTACTGTGGTAACGGCGTTTTTCCTCTAATTAAGTGCGGGTGATCTCCTGCCGTTTGCTAACTGATTTGACGTCGTAGCAATCTTTAAGTTGACTGACTTTAAACGGTCGCACTTTACTTTCTGTAAATGTGTTAAGTTCTTATTTGCAGGAATGCCAATAAACGCCGATACGCCGCCTTGTCTTCCTCCACCGATTCCCTCGCCTCGCCAACACCCAAGCGATCAATGGCTTTGTCGGACAAGTCGAACTTACTCACCAAGCGGACTCAATTCTTTTCTGCCTCGTGCGAGTCCGGTTTGGACACGAGTCAGTGGACCACGGCACCCAGCGAGTAGTAAGTTTCACGCGCTTGTGAGTGCAACACTGAGACAGGATTTATTTGCTTGGTATGGTTTGTCACAATTACGGCAGAGGTGGCCACGGATCCGGAGTGCCGGAGTCGACTCTGGCAGGATTCTGCGTTTTTTCGGACTTGGATTCGGAGCCGCAGTCGAAAATTTGTGAAAAACCGGACCCGGTGTCACTTATTACCCGCAGTAGCAAGAATCTGCCTGGTCTTTATAAATGACATTTCTTAAGTGAAAGCATTGCTGAATTTCGGTGGCAGCCGGAGTCTAAACAGGAACCGGATTCTAAAATTTGCATAGAGTGGGAGCGGAGTCAGACTATGAAAATGTGACTTCGGCCACCTCTGAATTAGAGTCGATCGATCGATTGCGGCTCCGTGTTGGTGTTTGGTTTAGCGCTGGGCTGTGTTTGCGGTTGTATTATCGGTAACGTGGTGTTGAGCTTTGAGTAACTTCCTCTGTTGTTAACAGTGATGAGGCTTCACTGAGCACTGCGACCGAAAGTGAAACATTGGTGCCCAGTTTTGAGGTGAGTGAAATATACTTGCAATACCAGGTTTGTTTATTTGTTGGCATAGGCACAAGTGGCAGAATGTATCCGTTCACCACACCCACCTAATTATAATACGTGACCTTAGTCCAGGCCAGTCATTTTGCTTTCCCTTCTTCATCCTGGCTGTTTTTAAAATAAAAGTGTTTTTTGCACCGGTACTGTACCTAGGAATTTTTCAATTGGCTCTATTGCGATTGGGCAAAATCAGTCTGAGCTTCCCTTAACGCCCAAAGTGTTCTTGTAGCAAGCGTTTTGCTTTTGTGTTGTTTGCTGCTGCTCAGATTGCGGAGACGTAAGCAAAGTTTTTGCAATACTTCATACATACAAAGTGTACTCACTCAATCTAGACCGGTCTTTCATGGAAATACTGCTGTAACAAATGGTAGGCTACTGCGCAAGCCAATATAATCAGGACAAAGTATAGGCTCATAAATGATAAATCCTGTATGTTCCAAGGGCAGAAAGCCTGTATGAGCTGTTGTCAAAATGTATGCATGCTTCTAAGCATTCTACAATGTGTGCTATGCAGTGTTTGTGATTACCGCGTAGCTTGCGGTAAACGGTGTTTATGTTGGAGATTTTTACATTGCAAGAAATATCGTTTGTTTAGAGACCTGTATTAAATTAGCAACCGCAACCTTCAACTGTCTTGAATATATCTCTCGCAGCAAGGGTAGGGTAGATGATGGGAATAAAAATTGGTTCCATCAATTGTTCGTTCTACCCTCAAGCGAATGTTTTGCAGATGCTTTCAAATTTTAATTATTTCTCTAATTGTGTGTGTTGTTCGCTGACGCAAACCTTGCGTGCAATGCTCTGTCAAGAAAACTTGAAAACATCGACGTGAGAGAGTCGCCTTTACAACAGCTTTCGCAGCGTCATTTCCTGATGCAATGCGCTTCTGAAATAAAGCGCGTCATCACGTTAAGCCAGTAGGTTTGCATAACTATGGAAAGCTTGGCTGTGATCATTTTGCAGCGGTTGTAAGAACATTTTTGGGGAGTTTCTCAGTCATCAACACGTGGCAAGCAGGAGTTCGAAAATGTCGAATTTCAAAATCCAGGGTCAAAGCCCCTCCTTCCGACGCCCATGTGTAGGATGAGGAAGCTACGGAACACTCATCACCCAAACCTTTGGTGTTTGTTACTGTTGCTTTGGTGGTCCGAGCCAGACGAGAGCCCGTCTCAGGAATGAAGTTATTTTTTGTGTAATGAAGCTGATACGAATGTAGAATACCTGTAGAATTATTACGATGCCTTGCTCACTGGCTTTCTGTTTTGGTTCGCAGTCAAGTGTGTCTTCTGACGCCACCCTAACGGATGACTCGTCGTCGAAATTGCAATGGCGGCCGGTGAAAAGTACCAACCCTCCAACAAAACCAGCGCGGAAAGCTCGCAATCGACTCGCAACAGGCCACAATCATATACCCTCTAGTGAGGTATAATCGGTTTCATTGCAGGAGTTCATGACCCGATGAGCGTACACGTTTTTGGTGACTTCGCAACGCTAATATAGATGGCGGGCTTAAGTATTAGTCATGTGAGCTGCCAATGCTTTATGCGTGTGGTGAAATGCTTTCGATTTTCGCAGACGTCGTGATTCTCGTAATTTTTGCTCCGCTTGATTCAGTTTCTTATTCGCGTTGGACACTTGTGGAACGTAACTGCAACAAGTGAAAGCCAGCAGTGTGCACTGACTGCCTTCGACGTAAATTTGGTTATGACAAAGCACCCACGACTTACTTGTGTGGACCACAAAAGTTCAGACCTTCAGTTGTTTTTTTGATGTTAAATGAGCAGCCTTTGCTTCCCCGTCAACACTGCAACCGTTTTTTTCATCTATGTACTTGCATACAGTATCCTTCAGCATTGTGTTTTTTGTTTCCGATTCTGCGATTACATTGAACTGTCGGTGTTAATTTATCGTTTCATTGTCCTTTTTCTCGGTAACAATCAAATTAGATCTAACTACCGTTAACGCCGTTGATATAATGGGTTTCAGTTGTCAACTTTCGAAAATCATAAAAAGTCGTTGCAGTGATCATATCACTGGCTCGGTCATGTGATGGTAATTTGCCTTATATCGTAGCAAGCTAGAAGGCGCAGCCGAATGAAATAACGGAAAATTCGTCAAAGCGTGCTTCACAAGTAAAGTCCCTGTTATACAAATGTACAATACCGCGGTTTCAAAGCATCTTTTAAAATCCGTCATGAGATTCCCTGCCTAGAACTGTCAAGATGCGCAGATGTGGTGGATATCAATCAACAGCGACTGTTGTGCTGCGATTTGCATAAGCAGTTGTGTAAATAGCTGAGCTAATGCGTTTATCAAAATGTTGTTCGGGAGAAATCTGTTTTCTGTTACTCAGCCTTCCGTGCTGCTCACTGCCTTGCTTATCGCTGCCACGTGTTTGCTTACTTACGTACTGTCTCGTGTAGCTTACTGCCTTGCAATTGGCGTCGATTCGATCTCTGCTGTTTAATAATAATAGTCGTTCAGTCATTGAACATTGTGGCTGGTGCTTCATTGCTAAACTGCTTGGTTTAGACGAATTGAGAATTGTTTGGGGATCAATTGCAAGCTGTTTCAGGAAACTGGTCAAATGTGGTGAACTTTCAAAAAATTCCCCGGTGCACAACGCGATTTCTCGGGGAAAACCCCCGATACCGAAAGTGTATTATTCCCAGTTACGGCAACCGAAACACCAGCAATACGCCCAAAAGCGCATTCGTCAAGTCACGGTCTTGAAGCAAGTTGTCACTAAGGGACGTTCCTCTAAACGTGACAGGGCAGGCATGCACAACGCGGAGTTTATCGGCAGCGATGCAAGAATGATGCGGTATTAGCCATATTCTGTGAGGTTTGCTTTCTTCATCGGCAGGTATCATTCTGGCATCCCCATCGCGGAGCAAGCCGTCCAGTTTATCTTGGTACAAACCAAATAGTCAGTCGTCACGTTCAAATTTACATTCAAGGCAAGGAAGGTTTTTCAACACCGTACAACGATTGCATGGATTGGCAAGTGTTGGTGTTCTTCCTGGGCAAGGAAAACCAGCAATGACTGTCAACTTCCACCGTCTTGTACATAAAATCCAGGAATTGCGAATCTTCAACAGAATATGCTTTGTCATCAGTAGGGCCGCAATCAGCTGATATTTGTAGGGGGCGGAAAAATTATTGTAACTTGTACGTAACAACTAAACATGTTGCTGAAAATGTTGGGGGCCAATTTCCCGGTTGCTCCCCTCCCATGGTTGCGGACCTGGTCATCAGTGACTGACTGGCTTTCGCAAAATTCGTGATCAAATATGCATAGCATTTGTCTATGCTCAGTTTCCTCATCATGAGAAAAATTAGCAGAGTAGTCTCTTTTACCCTGAAAAACATGGCTCAGGTTTGTCCAGTTCAGTACTGACAGCCTTGACCATACCTTCAATCGATGATTTCATGTGCTTCACGAACAGCAGATCTAATAAGGACTTATTACACTTCATTCGGATGCACCTCTGGGAAGTGCAACCATTGCGAATGTTGTAACGCGGTTATCATGGCTATGAACACACGGAAGACTTTAAGTTAACCTCGGAAGTTTATTGACAGCGAAAAATTTTTGAACGTGAATCACATTGGACTTAGCCAATTTTTCATGGACAAGGTTACCATGCCACCCGTTTGTACTGTCCATGTAGCTGCTTGCTGGTCCATTTTGTTGTGTTCTCTATTTCCCATTTTTTTATTTCTTTTTACTTCAGAAAAAAGTGAAAAGGATAAGATGCAATGTTCAGACAACCTAGACATGACACTTGCAAGAGACACAGGTCTATAGTTCCCAGCATCACTTCTGTATCCATTCATGTTTTTACAAATAGGTACAGTACAATGATAGTTTGCATTCAATCCTGGGGAGTTTTTCCATGTATTAAGGCAAGGCTAACATAAAGTAGGCTATATTTTGTGCAAGTGTCTGTGTTACCAGAGAAGAGGAATGTCAATGTGCATTAAAGGACCATTCTTATCAAAATTAATGTACTCATTGCACAAAAAGAAAGCGTGTCTGATTGCATTAAAATGTGTTAAAGTTAAGGATAACAACTTTCAAAAATCATGAGAGTGGAAATAAATAGCAGTACAGGATTTGCCGAGAAATTTTCGAAAGAGACGTGGGGGTCTCAGCCTCAGAAAGGTAGAATCAAGAAGCTTAAAGCTGGATGCACACGGCATGCGACCTGTGCGTTTTTTGGGCGCATGCGTCTGATTTCGTGATGTTGTACACGTCTTTTGGTCTACAAGAGAACTCAAAAGATTGTATTTAGGTGTAACTGTAGCTAACATGTGGGTTCGCCTTAGCAGCTACACCAAGGACGATATTCACAAGTCTACGCTTGCTTGATCTCCCTAAAGTTTCTGACATTCATCCATACTTGATTTAGAATAACACCACACAAATTAAATAGTTCAGGTAGTTTTTATTATTGAAAGTAGCATGGTCACAATAATGGATGTAAACACTTACCAATTATATTCTTTCACAACCCACACAAGCTCTCTCGAATCAATCTCACAGACACAAATTACTTTTTATAGGGCAGACTTGCAATCAGCAACATGATTCTAAACGGTTATAGAAATTACCTATCTGAGAAT